>Ga0196976_1000563_pt1 | contig 22810 bp, 17 predicted proteins | sample S3v_513CmetaG_FD_148644 | JGI IMG/M metagenome (GOLD analysis project Ga0196976, IMG submission 148644) | Soil microbial communities from Anza Borrego desert, Southern California, United States - S3+v_5-13C | ecosystem: Environmental > Terrestrial > Soil > Desert | place: USA: California...
GTAGAGCGGAAAGCCGACGATCGCGATGCCGGCGATGAGCACCAGGTGCGAGAGGACGGTCAGCCACGGGCGGTTCTCGACCATCAGTACTGAACCTTGCGCTCGACGTAGCGGAACTGCAGGACCGTGAGCGTGATCACGATCGCCATCAGGACCACCGACTGGGCCGACGACCCGCCGAGATCGGCGGCCTTCACGCCGTCGTAGTACACCTTATAGACGAGGATCTGCGTCGCGCCCGCGGGGCCGCCCTGCGTGGTGGCGTCGATCACGCCGAAGGTATCGAAGAAGGCATAGACGATGTTCACCACGAGCAGGAAGAACGTCGTCGGCGAAAGAAGCGGAAAAACGATCGACCAGAAGCGGCGCGTCGGTCCCGCGCCGTCGATCGCGGCCGCCTCGATCAGCGAGCGGGGAATCGATTGCAACCCGGCGAGGAAGAACAGGAAGTTGTAGCTGATCTGCTTCCAGGTCGCGGCAACGACGACCAGCGCCATCGCCTGGTCGCCCTGCAGCACCCAGTCCCAGTTGAAGCCGGCCTTCCTCAATGCGAAGGTGACGATGCCGATGGAAGGAGCGAAGAGAAAGAGCCACAGGACCCCGGCCACCGCGGAGGCCACGGCGTAGGGCCAGATCAGAAGCGTGCGGTACGCCAGGGCACCGCGCATGACGCGGTCCGCCATCGTCGCGAGGAGGAGCGAGATCGCGATGCCGCTGCCGGCGACCAGCACGCTGAAGACCGCGGTGACCTTGAATGAATAGAGGTAGTTGGAGTCTCCGAACAGCGCCTTGAAGTTCGCCAGGCCGACGAACTCCGTCTGCAGCCCGAACGCGTCCTGCAGCTGGAACGAGTACCAGATGGCCTGGATCGCAGGCCAGAAGAAGAAGACGATCGTGATCGCGATCTGCGGCGCGACCAGGGCGTACGGCAGCCAGGCCGAGCGAAAAACGACTCGCTTTTCCACGGCTGGCTGCTCGGTTCCCTTGCTTACTTGTTTGCCGCCTGGAACTTCCTCAGGATGTCGTTGCCGCGCCGCACAGCGTCATCCATGGCCTGCTTCGCGCTTTTCTTGCCAGCGAAGACGGCCTCCATCTCCTCTTCGATCACCTCGCGGCCCTGCACGAAATTTCCGAAGCGCAGGCCCTTGGAGTTCGCGGTGGGCGGCTTGTTGCCGAGCTGCTTGATGGCGAGTTCCGCGCCGGGGTTCTTCTCGTAGAAGCCCGACTTCTTCGTCGACTCGTAGGCGGCGAGCGTGATGGGCACGTAGCCGGTGGTCTTGTGGAAGTCTTCCTGAATGTCGGTCTGCGAGAGGAAGCTGAAGAACTTCGCGACCCCCTTGTAGTCCGCGGCAGGCTTCTTCGCCATCACCCACAGGGATGCCCCGCCGATGATCGAGTTCTGCGGTGCGCCCTTCACGTCGTCGTGATAGGGGATCATGTTGACCGACCATTCGAACTTGGCCGAGCGGCGGATCGTGCCCTGGGCGCCGGTGCTCGAGGTCAGCATCGCGCACTCGCCGCTGGCAAAGCGGGCTTCCGCCTCGTTGCGGCGGCCGCTATAGGTGAACAAGCCCTTTTTCGCCATGTCGCCGAGCATGCCGATGTGGCGTACGTGCAGCGGCGAGTTGATCTTGAATTCGGTGTCGACGCCTGCCATCCCGTTCTGCTTAGTGCCGATGGGCACGTTGTGCCAGGCACTGAAATTCTCGATGTGCATCCACGACGGCCAGCCGGTCGTGTAGACACATTCCTGGCCCGCCGACTTCAGCTTTGCCGCCGCGGCCTGGAACTCCTTCCAGGTCTTGGGCGCTTTTTCCGGGTCAAGGCCGGCCTTCTTGTAGGCGTCCTTGTTGACGTAGAACACGATGGTGGAGCTGTTGAACGGCATCGACAGCATGTTGCCCTTGCTGTCGGTGTAGTAGCCGGCGACGGCGGGCAAATACGACTTGGAATTGAACGGCTCCTTGGCGTCGGCCATGACCTTGGCCACGGGTACGATGGCCCCCTTGGCTGCCATCATCGTTGCGGTGCCGACCTCGAACACCTGAAGGATGTGCGGAGGGTTGCCGCCCCGGAAAGCGGCAATCGCGGCGGTCATGGATTCTGGATAGCTACCCTTGAAGACCGCGACGACCTTGTAATCCTTTTGCGACGCATTGAATTTGGCAGCAAGCTCGTTGACCTTATCGTTGTTGGCCCCGGTCATCGAGTGCCACCACTGGATTTCCGTCTGTGCCTGGGCGCTCGCAGCGACAAGGGCGCCGGCGACCGCCAGGGCGATTCTTCTGATGGACATTTTCTCCCCTCCTGTTGGGAACGCTACGTTGAGCGACGCGCTATTCTACTGTGACGGACTTGGCCAAGTTCCTCGGCTTGTCGACGTCCGTACCCCGCGCCAGGGCGGTGTGGTAGGCCAGCAATTGCAGAGGCACGACGTGGAGGATGGGCGAGAGCGGCCCGTAGTGCTCGGGTAGCCGTACGACGTTGATCCCCGGACCGGCCGCGATGCGGCTTCCGCCGTCCGCAAATACATAGAGCTCCCCGCCACGGGCGCGCACTTCCTGCATGTTGGACTTGAGCTTTTCCAGCAGCGCATCGTTGGGCGCGATGGTCACGACCGGCATCTCGCTCGTGACGAGCGCCAGCGGGCCGTGCTTCAGCTCGCCGGCTGGGTACGCCTCGGCGTGGATGTACGAGATTTCCTTGAGCTTGAGCGCCCCCTCCAGGGCGATCGGGAAGTGAAGCCCCCTGCCGAGGAACAGCGCGTGCTCCTTCTTCGCGAAGCGTTCGGCCCAGGCCATGACCTGCGGCTCGAGCGCCAATACGCCCGCAATCGCGGTGGGCAGGTGGCGCAATGCCTTCACGTGCCTCGCTTCCTCCTGCGCCGCCAGTTTTCCCCGCAGCTTGCCGAGCACGAGGGCGAGCAGGAACAGCGCCGTGAGCTGCGTGGTGAAGGCCTTGGTGGAGGCGACGCCGATCTCGACACCGGCGTGCGTGAGGTAGCGCAGCCGCGTCATCCGCATCATCGCGCTGCTGGCGACGTTGCAGATTGCCAGTGTGCTCGAGTGTCCGAGCGCTTCTGCGTGCTTGAGCGCCGCCAGCGTGTCGGCCGTTTCGCCTGACTGCGAAACGACCACGACGAGCGCCCGCGGATTCGGAACACTCTCACGGTACCGGTACTCACTGGCAATCTCTACGGCGCACGGCATGCCGGCCAGCGACTCGATCCACTGGCGCGCGACCAGGCCGGAGTAGTAGCTCGTGCCGCAGGCGAGGATCAGGATGGAATCGACGCCGCCGAAGACCCGCCCGGCGTCCTCGCCGAAGATCTCCGGGGTGATTCCCGCAATACCCTCCAGCGTGTCCGAAACCGCTCGCGGTTGCTCGAAGATTTCCTTCTGCATGAAATGCCGGTAGGGGCCGAGATCCGCAGCCGCGCTGGCCGCCTTGACCGTGCGAAGTTCGCGTTCGACCGGGCGGCCGGCCGCGTCGTAGACCTGCCAGCCCTCCAGGTCGACGCTCGCCACGTCGCCCTCTTCCAAATAGGCGATCCGGTCCGTCGTGCCGGCCAGCGCCAGGGCGTCCGATGCCAGGAAGAACTCGTGCTCGCCCGCACCTACAACCAACGGGCTGCCCGCGCGCGCCCCGACCACGCGGTGAGGTTCTTTCTTAGATACGGCGGCGATTGCATAGGCGCCGGTCAACTGCTTCACCGCCGCCTGCACCGCCGTCAGCAAATCGCCTTCGTAAAGGCTGTGCACGAGATGGGCGATGACCTCCGTGTCGGTCTGGCCCTGGAAACGGTATCCCTTGGCCTGGAGCGCCGCGCGCAGCTCCTCGTGGTTCTCGATGATGCCGTTGTGGACGAGCGCGATCTCGTCGCGCGAGACGATGGGATGGGCGTTCTCCGTGGCCGGCGCCCCATGCGTTGCCCAGCGGGTGTGCGCGATGCCGGTCTCGCCGGCGAGGCGCTGCAATCGGATCTGGGCGTCCAGCTCGGCGACGCGCGCCACGCTGACGACGCGGCCGAGCGCGCTGTCCCGAAGGATGGCGACGCCGCAGGAGTCGTAGCCGCGGTACTCCAGCCGGCGAAGGCCTTCGACGAGGACCGGAACGATGTCGCGGCGCGCCGCGGCGCCGACGATGCCGCACATGCCCTAGGCCTTCTCTTTCTTCTTCGGCGGCTTCCAGCCTGCAATGGATACCTGCTTCGCCCGCGCGACGGTGAGCTGGCCGGCCGGCGTGTCCTTGCTGATGGTCGAGCCCGCGCCGATATAGGAGCCCCGCGCGATGCGCACCGGCGCGACGAGCGTGGAGTCCGAGCCGATGAAGCACTCGTCCTCGATCACCGTTTTGTGCTTCGAGACGCCGTCGTAGTTGCACGTGATCGTGCCGGCGCCGATGTTGACGCGCCCGCCGACCTCCGCGTCGCCGACGTACGCGAGGTGGTTGGCTTTCGATCCGGCTCCGAAGCGGCTCGCCTTCACTTCCACGAAGTTGCCGATGTGCACATCCTCCGCGAGGCTCGTTCCGGGCCTGAGCCGCGCGTACGGGCCAATGCGGCATCTCGCGCCCACTTCGGCATCGTCGAGCAGCGAGAAGGCATGCACTTCGGTGCCGGCGCCCAAGGTGACGTTGCGCAGCACGCAATTCGGCCCGACGCGCACGCCGTCGGCGAGCTTCACGGCGCCTTCGAAAACGCAGTTCACGTCGATCGAGACATCGCTACCGCATTCGAGCGATCCGCGCACGTCGATCCTCTGGGGATCGGCGAGGGTGACACCCGATTCCAGCAGGCGCGCGGCCTCGCGGCGGCGGACGTAGGCCTCGAGCGCTGCCAGGTCTGCCTTCGAATTGACGCCCGCGATCTCGCCTGCATCGAGCGTTTTCACCGCGCGGACCGGTACACGTTGCGCCACGGCCGCCTGCACGATGTCGGTAAGGTAGTACTCGCCCTGGGCGTTGTCGTTGGTCAGGCCGCCGAGCCAGTCGCGCAGCTTCAACCCGTTGACGGCATAGAAGCCGGCATTGACTTCGCGAATCGCGCGCTCGGCGGACGTCGCGTCCTTGTGCTCGACGATCCGCGCCACGCCGTCGTGGGCGTCGCGGATCACGCGTCCATATCCGGTCGGATCCTCGAGCTCGGTGGTCAGGACCGCAAGGCCGTCACCTGCGGTGGCCACCAGCTTCTCGAGGGTTTCCCGCCGCACCAGCGGCACGTCGCCGTAGACGATCAGGACCCGCGCTGCGGGATCGACCTTCGGCGCGGCCTGCTGCACGGCATGGCCGGTTCCGAGCTGCTCGGCCTGCAGGACCCACTCGAGGTCGGGAAAGCCGGAGAACGCCGCGCGCACCTGCCCGGCGCCGTGGCCGTGAACGACGAAGATGCGCCGCGGCGCGAGCGAGCGCGCTGTTTCCAGCACGTGCGAAAGGAGCGGCCGTCCGGCAAGCGGATGCAGGACTTTCGGCAGCGCGGAGCGCATCCGCTTGCCGAGGCCCGCGGCGAGGACAATCACATCCAGGGACATAAGCCCCGCGGATTCTACCGTGCTACCTCGGCAGCTCTGAGTAGCCCATCAGGAACTCATCGACCGCGCGCGCGCATTGGCGCCCTTCGCGGATCGCCCAGACGACGAGCGACTGGCCGCGGCGCGTGTCCCCCGCGGCGAAAACCTTCGGGGCGGAAGTGGAGTAGGCCGCCTTGCCCTCCGTATCCGCGCGAGCATTGCCGCGCGAATCCTTGTGCACGCCAAACTCGTCGAGCAAAGGCTGCAACGGGGAAACAAAGCCCATCGCGAGGAGCACCAGGTCGGCCGGCAACTCGAACTCCGAGCCGGCGACCTCTTTCGGCTTCCCGTCCTTCCACTCAAGCCGGACCACCTTGATGGCGCGCACCCGGCCATCCTCGCCGATGAAAGCCTTGGTTGCGATCGACCAATCGCGCTGCACGCCTTCCTCATGCGAGGACGAAGTGCGCAGCCGCGTGGGCCAGTACGGCCATACCGGATTACGTTCCACATCGGGTGGCATCGGCAGCAGCTCGAGCTGCGTGACCGACTTCGCGCCGTGCCGGTTGGACGTGCCGACGCAGTCAGAGCCCGTGTCGCCGCCGCCGATCACGACGACCTGCTTGCCGGTCGCCCAAAGGTCGGGCACGGCCTGATCGCCTGCCACGCGCTTGTTCTGCAGCGGCAAGAACTCCATGGCGAAGTGCACCCCGTCGAGGTCGCGCCCCGGAATGGGCAGGTCGCGCGGCTGCTCCGCCCCGCCGGCGAGCACCACGGCGTCGAACTTGACGAGCACTTCTTCGGCGGCCAGCGACGTGCGCGAATCGTTGCCGATTCCCTTGCCCGGCGCCTGCCTGCCGACGTACACGCCGGGCCGGAACTTCACGCCTTCCTCGCGCATCTGCTCGAGGCGGCGGTCGATGGTGCCCTTGTCGAGCTTGAAGTCCGGAATGCCGTAGCGAAGGAGGCCGCCGATCCGGTCGTTCTTCTCGAATACGGTCACCTCATGGCCGGCGCGCGCGAGCTGCTGCGCGCAGGCAAGCCCCGCGGGACCTGAGCCGATCACGGCGACCTTTTTCCCGCTGCGATGGGCGGGCGGCTGCGGGCGCACCCAGCCCTCTTCCCACGCCTTGTCGATGATGGCGTGCTCGAGCGACTTGATGCCCACCGGATCGTCGTTGATGCGCAGCACGCACGCTTCTTCGCACGGAGCGGGGCAGACGCGGCCGGTGAATTCGGGGAAGTTGTTCGTCGAGTGCAGGGTTTCGATCGCCGCCTTCCAGTCCTGGCGGTACACGAGGTCGTTGAAGTCCGGAATGATGTTGTTGACCGGGCACCCGGACATGCAGAAAGGCGTGCCGCAGTCCATGCACCGCGCGCCCTGCACGCCAGCGGCCTCGTCATCGAGGCGCAGCACGAACTCGCGGTAGTGCTTCTTGCGCGACTCGACGTCCTCGTGCGGCTCATCCAGCCGCTCGTATTCCAGAAATCCCGTGACCTTTCCCACTCTGCCCCCGCTGTACCTGCGCCGGTTGTTCCTAGGCCGCGACCTTGCTCTGCGAACCCGCGAGTTCGCCCAGCGCGCGCCGATACTCTTTCGGAAACACCTTCACGAACTTTGCGCGCGCCTGAGCCCAGCCGGCGAGGAGTTCGCCGGCGCGCCGGGAACCGGTGTATCGCGCATGGTTTTCGACCAGTCGCTTGAGCCGCGACTCGTCGGTCTCGCCGCCATGCCACAGCTCGCGCGGCAGCTTGGCCTGCTGTTCGGATTCCGTAACGACCGCCTCGAGGTCCACCATGGCCGGATTGCACCGCTTTGCGAAGCTGCCATCCGGGTCGTAGACGTAGGCGATTCCTCCCGACATCCCGGCGGCGAAATTTCGGCCGGTATCGCCGAGCACCACGACTGTTCCGCCGGTCATGTACTCGCACCCGTGGTCTCCCACGCCCTCGACGACGGCCTGCGCGCCGGAGTTGCGCACGGCGAAGCGCTCGCCGGCGACGCCGCGGAAGTAAGCTTCCCCGTCGATCGCCCCGTACAGCACCACGTTCCCCGTGATGATGTTCTGCGCCGGGTCGCCACGGAATTTGGGCGACGGCTGGACCGAGATGCGGCCGCCGGACAACCCCTTGCCGCAATAGTCGTTGGTGTCGCCGACCAGGTCGAGGGTGATGCCGCGAGCGAGAAAGGCGCCGAAACTCTGGCCCGCGGATCCGGCCAGGCGCACGTGGATCGTGTCGTCCGGCAGGCCGCCGTGCCCGTACCGCTTCGCGATCTCGTGCGAAAGCATCGTGCCGACGGTGCGGTTGATGTTGCGGATCGGCGTTTCGATCGTCACCTTCTCGCCGCGCTGGATGGCGGGCTGTGCGAGCTCGATCAGGCGGTTGTCCAGCGCCTTCGCCAAGCCGTGATCCTGGCCCTCGCAATGGAACCGGGCCACTTCGTCCGGCACCCCGGGGCGCTGGAAGATTTTCGAGAAGTCCAGGCCGCGCGCCTTCCAGTGCTCCACGCCCTTGCGCGTATCGAGGAGCTCGGTGCGCCCGATCAGCTCGTTGAGCTTTCGTACTCCCAGCCGCGCCATCAGCTCGCGCACCTCTTCGGCGACGAAGAAGAAGTAGTTGACCACGTGCTCCGGCTTGCCGGCGAACTTGCGCCGCAAGACCGGATCCTGCGTCGCCACGCCGACCGGGCAGGTGTTCAGGTGGCACTTGCGCATCATGATGCAGCCTTCCACGACCAGCGGCGCCGTGGCGAAGCCGAACTCGTCCGCGCCGAGCAGGGCGCCGATGACGACGTCGCGTCCCGTCTTCATCTGCCCGTCGACCTGGACGGCAATGCGTCCGCGCAGCCGGTTCAGGACCAGCGTCTGCTGCGTCTCGGCGAGGCCGAGTTCCCAGGGCGTGCCGGCATGCTTGATGGAAGACCAGGGCGATGCGCCCGTGCCACCGTCGTGGCCGGAGATCGTTACGTGGTCCGACTTGCCCTTCGCCACGCCTGCGGCAATGGTGCCGACACCCACTTCGGACACCAGCTTCACCGAGATGTCGGCGGAAGGATTGGCGTTCTTCAGATCATGGATGAGCTGGGCGAGGTCCTCGATGGAATAGATATCGTGGTGCGGAGGCGGCGAGATCAGCTCGACGCCCGGCGTCGCGTAGCGAAGCTCGGCGATGTACTCCGACACCTTGCGTCCGGGCAGCTGCCCGCCCTCGCCCGGCTTGGCGCCTTGCGCGATCTTGATCTGCAGCATCTCGGCGCTGGACAGGTATTCCGCGGTGACGCCGAAGCGGCCCGAGGCCACTTGCTTGATCTTCGATTTGAGCGAGTCCCCTTCGCGAAGGGGAATGTCGGCCTCGACGCGCGACTTGCCCAGCCGGGACTGGAGCGTTTCACCGGCCTGGATCGGCGCGTAGCGCTTGCGGTCCTCGCCGCCTTCGCCCGTATTCGACCTGCCGCCGATGCGGTTCATGGCCACCGCAAGCGTGGTGTGCGCCTCCGTGGAGATCGAGCCCAGGGACATGGCGCCAGTGGAAAAGCGCTTGACGATCTCGCTCGCCGGTTCGACCTCTTCGATCGGAACCGGCTTGCACTGCTCGAAGCGGAAATCGAACAGCCCACGGAACGTCATGTGGCGACGGGACTGCTCGTTGATGATCTGCGCGTACTCCTTGTACGTGGAGTAGGAATTGGCGCGGGTCGATTGCTGGAGCTTCGCGATCGCGTCCGGCGTCCAGGCGTGATCCTCGCCGCGCACGCGCCAGGCGTACTCGCCGCCCGCGTCGAGCATTGAGCGCAGCACCGGGTTCGAAGGGTCGAATGCGGCCCGGTGCATCCGGATTGCCTCCTCTGCGACGTCGAAGAGGCCGATTCCCTCGACGTTGGAGGCGGTCCCGCGCATGTACTTGTCGACCAGCGACTTCGCCAGCCCCACCGCCTCGAAGAGCTGCGATCCCGTGTACGACATGTAGGTCGAGACGCCCATCTTCGACATGACCTTCTTCAGGCCCTTGCCGATCGCCTTCACGTAGCTCTTGACCGCCTTGGAGGCGGCCGCCCGGTCGTTGCCGTCGAGGTCCAGGATCGTCTCGAGCGCGAGGTAAGGATGGACCGCTTCGGCGCCGTACCCGCCGAGGAGCGCGAAGTGGTGGACTTCCCGCGCGCTGCCGGTCTCGACGACGAGGCCCGTCGACGTGCGAAGGCCTCTCTGCACCAGGTGCTGGTGCACGGCGGAAAGCGCGAGAAGCGCCGGAATGGCGACGCGCTCGGCGTCGACCAGACGATCCGAGATCACGATGATGGAATATCCGGAACGAACCGCGTCTTCCGCTTGGGCCGCAAGCGAAGCCAGCCGCGCCTCGATCGCCTCCTTGCCCCAGGCGACGGGGTAGGTGATGTCCAGTTCCCAGGACTTGAACTTGCCGCCCGTATAGCGCTCGATGTGGCGGATCTTCTCCATCTCGTAGAAGTCGAGCACTGGCTGGGACACTTCCAGGCGCAGCGGCGGGTTCAGCTCGTCGATGCCCAGCAGGTTCGGCTTCGGGCCGATGAACGAGACGAGCGACATGACGAGCTCTTCCCGGATCGGGTCGATCGCGGGATTCGTCACCTGCGCGAACAGTTGCTTGAAATAGCTGTAAAGCGTCTTGTCCTTGTTCGAAAGGATGGCGAGCGGCGAGTCGTTGCCCATCGAGCCGATCGGCTCTTCGCCGTTCGAGGCCATCGGCTTCATGATGAACTTCAGGTCTTCCTGCGTGTAGCCGAACGACTGTTGCCGGTCGAGCAGCGCCACCCCGGACTTCAGCGGCGCGGTCTTCTCGCTCTCCACGTCGTCGAGCTTCACGCGAATACGCTCGATCCACTCTGCGTACGGCTTCGCGCTCGCGAGGCTTTCCTTCAGCTCCTGATCGTCGACGATACGGCCCTTCTCCAGGTCGACCAGGAACATCTTGCCCGGCTGCAGGCGCCATTTCTTGACGATGCGTTCCTCCGGGATCGGAAGGCACCCGCACTCCGATCCCATGATCACGAGGTCGTCGTCCGTCACCACGTAGCGCGACGGCCGCAGCCCGTTGCGGTCGAGCGTGGCGCCGATCTGCCGACCGTCCGTAAAGGCGATGGACGCCGGACCGTCCCAAGGTTCCATCATCGCAGCGTGGTATTCGTAGAAAGCGCGCCGCGCCGGATCCATGAGCGCGTGGTTCTCCCAGGCCTCCGGAATCATCATCATCATGGCGTGGGCGATGGAATATCCGCCCATGACGAGGAGCTCGAGCGCGTTGTCGAACGAGGCCGAGTCCGACTGGCCGTCATAGATGAGCGGCCAGAGCTTTTCGAGGTCCTTGCCCAGAATCGGCGACGAGATCGCCCCCTGCCGCGCGCGAATCCAGTTCTGGTTGCCACGCACGGTGTTGATTTCGCCGTTATGCGAGACCAGCCGGAATGGGTGCGCGAGGTCCCACGACGGGAAGGTGTTCGTCGAGAACCGCTGGTGCACCATCGCGATAGCCGATTCGACTCGCGCATCCTTGAGGTCGAGGTAGTACTCGCCCACCTGGTACGCGAGGAGCATGCCCTTGTAGCAAACGGTGCGTGCCGACATGGACGGGACGTAGAACTCCCGGCCGTGCTGCAGGTTCAGCGCCTGGATCGCGTGGCCGGAGCTCTTGCGGATGACGTAGAGCTTGCGCTCGAGCGCGTCCGTTACGGTGACCCGCTTGCCTCGGCCGATGAACACCTGGCGGATGACGGGCTCGATCCTCCTTGCCGGCTCTGCCAGATCGGAGTTGTCGACCGGGACATCGCGCCACCCCAGCAGGACCTGCCCTTCATCCTTGATCGCCCGCTCAATCTCGTACTCGCAAGCGATTCTCGAGGCCGGATCACGGGGCAGGAAGACCATTCCGACCCCGTACTGGCCGGCCGGTGGAAGCTTCACGCCGTGGCGCGCCATTTCCTCGCGGTAAAAGCGGTCCGGGATCTGGATTAGGATTCCGGCGCCGTCCGAGAGCTTGGGGTCCCACCCGACCGCTCCGCGATGCGTAAGGTTGCGCAACACCGTGAGTCCCTGCTCCACGATGGTGTGCGACTTCTTTCCCTTGATATGGGCGACGAACCCCACGCCGCAGGCGTCGTGCTCGTTCGCGGGATGATAGAGCCCTTGCGGTGATAAGCCCATGATCGTAAAGAGCGTTCCTGGTTTTCGCCGCTCTGCACAAAATGGGCGGTCGATCGTCCGAATATACCTACGGAGTCCTGCTGCGACAAGGCTTTGCGCGCTGGCGCCGGCTATTGCGACGCAGCGAGGATCGCCGCCCGCACCGACGTGTCGGGCATCCCGCTGCGTATCTGCGCCGATCCAAGTGCATTGAGGACGACGAAGCGGACCTTTCCTCCTGCCGCCTTCTTGTCCACGGCCATCAACTCCACCAGCCGCTCCGGGTCTATAGGCGGGCCATTGACCGGAAGTCCGGCTTGCTGCACCAGCGCTCGGAGGCGCTCGGCCTCCTCCTCGGACAATCCGGCTTCCCGCCGGGAAAGCTCTGCAGCCATCACCATGCCTGCAGCCACCGCCTCCCCATGTAGCCACGCGCCATAGCCGGCAGCCGCTTCGATGGCGTGCCCGAACGTATGGCCGAAGTTGAGGAGCGCTCTTACGCCGGTCTCGCGTTCATCCGCGGCGACAATCCCGGCCTTGAGCGCGCAGGAGCGCCGGACCGCATGCACGAGCGCCTGTGGGTCGCGAGCCAGAAGCCGTCCAATGTTGGCCTCCAGCCAGCCGAAGAATTCGGCGTCCAGAGCAGCGCCATGCTTGATCACTTCTGCAAGGCCGGCACGGAGCTCTCGCTCCGGCAGGGTCTGGAGCGTGGCGACGTCGGCAATGACCGCTACGGGCTGGTGAAAGGCCCCGATCATGTTCTTTCCACGCGCGTGGTTGATTGCGGTCTTACCCCCGACGGAGGAATCGACCTGCGCGAGCAGTGTGGTGGGCACTTGCAGGAAGGGGATTCCGCGCTGGTAGACCGCCGCGACGAAGCCGGCCAAGTCGCCGACCACGCCACCGCCCAGGGCCACAATCAGCGTATCGCGCCCGCAGCCGTCGGCGAGGAGCCGGTCGCAGACCGCATCGACCGTATCCCACGCCTTTGCGTGCTCACCGTCCGGGATCTTCGCAACCGTCACGCGCGCCCCGGCAGAGGCTACCGTGCCTTGGACGACCGAAAGGTAATGCGCCGCGACCGCCTCGTTGGTCACGATCGCGACGGAGCGGGTCAGGTGCGGCGCATAGAGCGCCGGATTGCCGACAAGCGCCGCACCGATGTGTATGGGATAGGTCCGCTCGCGGAGCGCTACGCGGAGGCTTTCCATCGCTCCTCCAGCCGAACCAGCAGCTCTCGCGCCAGTGCCTGCACGCTCTGGCTTCCCGTTTCCGCCACGATCTCGGCGCATTCCCGATAAAGAGGATCCCGCTGGACGTAAAGCTCGCGCATGCGGGCGAGGGGATCCGCCGTAGCCAGGAGCGGGCGGTTGCGGTCGTGGCGAACCCGCTGGTACAGGTCCTCCGGACGAGCCCGCAGGTAGATGACAACGCCAGTGTCGGTGAGATGCTTGCGGCTCGCCTCGGAAAGCACCGCACCGCCACCCGTAGCGAGGACAATGCCCTGGCGGCGCGTCAGTTCCGCGATTGCCTGCGCTTCCCGCGCGCGAAAGCCGGCTTCGCCCTCGATCTCGAATATCAGTGGAATCTTCACGCCGCAGCGAGCCTCGATCTCATGGTCCGAATCGACGAAGCGCAGCTTCAGGCGGCGGGCGAGTTGCCGACCGACGGTGGTTTTCCCCGCCCCCATCATGCCGACCAGGTAGACGTTTCTGCCGGAACCCATTGCCGCATTCTGAAACAAAAACGGCCGGGAGGTCCCGGCCGCTTCGAGGAGAAAAAAGCGATCAGCGAATATTGAGCCGCTCATTCACGATACGCGGCGTGATGAAGACCAGAAGCTCCGTCTTGGAGCTCGTCTGCGCGGAGTTGCGGAAAAGGACCCCGATTCCGGGCAGGTCGCCGAAGAACGGAATCTTCGTGATGTCGGTCCGGTCGCTCTGCTCGAAGATTCCGCCGATCACCACCGTGCCGCCATTCTCGACCAGGACTTCCGTCTGGACGTGCTTGGTATTGATCGCGAGGCCGCCGGCCGTCTGCTGCCCGGGCTGATCCTTGTTCACATCCAGGGTCATGATCACGTTGCCGTCGGGCGTGATCTGCGGCTTCACGCGAAGCGAGAGGTTGGCCTTGCGGAACGTCACCGCCGTGGCGCCCGACGATGTCGCGGCCTGGTACGGGATTTCCGTCCCCTGTTCAATGACCGCCTGCACCTGGTCCGCGGTCAGCACCCGCGGACTGGCAATGATCTTGCCTCGGCCGTCGGCCTCCATGGCGGAAATCTCCAGGTTCAGGAAGCGGGTCGCGGTGCTATTGAACAGGATGAACGAGAAACTACCTGCGGTGAACGCATTCAGGCCGCCCGCGGGGAGATTGGCCCCAAGGCTTTCGATCGCGTTGGTCTGGACTGCGCCGCCGGCCCCCGGTACGCCGGTGGTCGTCGCGAGGTTGTCCAGCCCTCCGGTGCTTACGCCGAACCGAGGGCTGTTCTGGCCGAGCAAGCGGTGGCCACCCGACAGATCGTTGTACCCGAGGCGCGCGCCAAGGTTCTTGGCGAACGTGTCGTTCGCTTCGACGATCCGCGCCTCGATCATGACCTGCCGTACCGGAATGTCGATCTTGGTGATGAGCTTGCGAACCTCGTCCAGGCGCGAGGGCGTGTCCTGGACGAAGAGCACGTTGGTGCGGCTGTCGACAACCGCGCTGCCACGCTTGGACAGGATGCGTTGGGCCGGGTCGGAAAGCAGCTTCTGAATGTCGGCGGCTTTCTGGTAGTTGATCTGGAACGACTCGGTTCGCGTCTGTTCAAGGTCGTTGATCTGCTGCTGGGCTTCGAGCGCCAGCTTCTCGCGGGTCGCGAGTTCGTCTCGCGGCGCGATCCAGATCACATTGCCTGTCCGGCGGCTATCGAGACCGCGGGTCTGCAGGATGATGTCCAGGGCCTGGTCCCAAGGAACATCCTTGAGCCGGAGCGTGATGTTTCCGGTCACCGTGTCGCTGGTGATGATGTTGAGGTCCGTGAAGTCAGCAATCACGTTGAGGACCGCGCGCACTTCCACGTTCTGAAAGTTGAGTGAGAGCTTTTCCCCCGTGTAGCGGCCCCTTTGGGCCGCGCGCGACGGGTCGGCCGTGACGGGCTTCACTTCGACGACGAACTGGGTGTCCGACTGGTAGGCGTTGTGTTCCCACTGGCCCTTGGGCTCGATCACCATCCGAACGTTGTCGCCCTGCTGGAAAAGGCTCACGGCGTCGACCGGCGTCGCAAAATCGGTTACGTCGAGGCGCTTGCGCAGCGTCTCCGGCAGCGTCGTCTTGAGAAACTCGACGATGATGTTCTGGCCCTGTTGACGGATGTCGATACCGGTAGCCGTGTCCGAAAGATCGACGATCACCCGCCCCTCCCCCGTGCGACCACGGCGGAAATCAAGGTCGCGCACCGTGTGCTTCGCATCGGCTTTGCCTTGCGCGAACTGCTCGACTCGGCTTCCGGGCGCTGCAACTGCCGGCGCGCTGAGGCTGATCACCACCGCGTTTCCGTCGAGCGTGGTCTCATGGGCGACCGGGCGACGCAGGTTCAGGACCACGCGGGTGCGGTCCGAGCCCTGCACCACGTTCATGCTCGAAAGTTCCCCTTGGGAAATGTCCTGGCTCGACCGTCCGAGCGCATTTGCCGTGTTTGGAAAGTCGAGTGCAATGCGCGCCGGATTTACGACGGCGAAGTTGGGCGGCACGCTGCGCAGCGGCTCCTTGGTCGTAATCCGAACCAGGATCTTGTCGCCCTGTTGCGTGACGTTTACGGCTTCGATCGCATTCGATTGCGCCGTCGCGGCGCCGATGCCTACGAGCCAGAGCCCGATGGTGCAGAGGGCGGTGAGGAACCTTTTTTTCATCGTCTTGCCTCCACCAGTTGCAGGGCGCTCGAGCGCTCCATCCATTCGCCGGCCGCGTCCTGAATGAGTTCCTTCAGGGCGATCTGGCCGTCGTCAATCGAAGTGATGACGCCGAAGTTCTGGCCCATGTAATTGCCCTTCTTCACCCGGTACAGATTCGTGCCGGCCTTGACGAGGGCGAAGGTTTCCTTGTTCTGGGTAATCGTGCCCAGCATCTGGATCGACTCGAGCGGGAAGGCCTCGAGGGGCTCCTTGGGCCGGTTCTGATCCGGAGCAAGCTTGCTGGCTGACGCGACCGCACCTGCTTTCGCGATGTCGATCCGTTCCGGACGGAAAGGATCGACCTGCACTTCGGCCGTGTAGGGCACCGGCTCGTAGGGTCTCACTTGAGGCAGCGGATCGACGCGGCCGCGAACGTCCTTGGTCAGCGCGGCAAGCTCCTGCTTCAAGTCGCCGTGCTCGTCTCCGCTGCATGCAGTCAATGCCGCCGCCGCCGCGGCGGTGATGAGTCGCAAACTGCGGGCTGTGATCATTTGCCGCCCTTCCGGGCCGGTTGCCGCGCGCGGCGCTGGGCGGCGATCTCGGCGTCGTCCAGATAACGGAACGTGCGAGCCGTCGCATCCATGGTCAGGATGCCGTCCCGGCCGGCCCCGATGGAAACGTCGTTGAGGGTAACGATGCGCGACAGTTGCCCGACATCGCTCGCGAACGCGCCCATGTCGTGGTACGTGCCGACCACCTTGATGGTGATCGGCAACTCGGCATAGAACTCGCGCTGGGTTTCGGAAGGCGCCGGCTTGAAGAGCTCGAACTGCAGACCCCGACCAAGTCCGGCCTGGTTGATGTCCACGAGCAGGGCGTCCATCTGCGACTTGTTCGGCAACTGGCGCAGGAGCGCCCCGAACTGCGTGTCGATCTCCCGCAGCTGCTGCCGGTGCAGGTCGAGGTTGACCGCTTGCTTCTTCTTGTCGACGTAGTCGGTTTTCAGTTTCGCTTCCTCGCCGGCACCGCGCTCGAGCTCCTCAAGCTGCGATTGCGTATCGGCGAAGAAGCCGGCAACCGGGATGCCGATCAGGATTGCCAGCAGGACGAGGATCTTCGGCGCGAAGTGCCAAGTCCCCGGATCGTTCCAGTTGGTGCGCTTGAACTCATCGATGATCGCATTGAAGTTCGGAGCAGCCATGACTATCCCTTCTTCGCCGCGGGCTTGGCGGGCCCTTTGGCGGCGTCCTTGGCGTCGGGTGCGGCCGACCGCTTCAGTGAAATGTTCATGTTGAACTGCGATACCCGCTTGCGATCGATCGTCGTCGCCGACACTTCGACGAGCTCCGGTCGCTCGAGGAAGGGCGACGCTTCCACGTTTCTCATCAGCGTGGAGACGCGGGCGTTGGATTGCGCATAGCCCAGAAGATTCACGCGCAGGCCTCTTTGCACGACGGACTTGAGGTAAACCCCTTCCGGCGTCTGCTTCACGAGCTCGTCGAGGAGGTGCACGGTCTGCGCCCGGTCGGCCTGCAGGGTCTCGATGACCTGCTTGCGGGCGAGCAGCGCCGCAATCTCGTCACGCAGCTTCTTGATCTCGGCAATGTCCTTGTCGAGCTTGACGATCTCGTTCTTCAGGAAGCGGTTCCGCTCGTTCTGCGTCTCGATCTGGGCCGCATAGAAGCCGTGCACTGCCACCACGACGAGCGCGCCGATGACGGCGGTGCCGCCGGCGAGCGCGAAGAAGTGCTGGCGCGCGCGCTTGCGCCGCTCCTCGCGGTGTGGAAGTAGGTTGATGCGGGTCATGACGGGTCGAACCTCCGCATGGCGAGCCCGCACGCCACGATGAGCGATGGGGCGTCCGCCATCAGGCGCTTCAGCTGGATACGTGGCGAGGTCTGCATGGAAGCGAACGGATTTGCCACCGTAGCCGGCACCTGCGCGCGCTCGTTGATCACCTGCTCCAGGCCGGGAATCACCGCCGATCCGCCCGCGAGCAGGATGTGGTCGACGCTGTGATAGGGCGTCGAGGTAAAGAAGAACTGGAGCGCCCGCTGGACTTCCTGGGCCAGGTTTTCCATGAACGGACGGAGGACTTCGCCCTCGAAGTCGTCCGGAAGCCCACCGGAGCGCTTTGCGTTCTCCGCCTCTTCCGGGCTCATGCCATAGCGGCTGATGATGTCTTGCGTCAGCTGGTTGCCGCCGAAGGCCTGCTCGCGCGTGTAGACCGACTGGTCATTGCGCAATACCGTCACGTTCATGACGTTGGCGCCGACGTCGACGACCGCGATGTTCTGATCCTTGCCGCCGCTCGGCAACTGCGCCACAACGAGCTGCAGCGCCGCTTGCTGGGCGAACGATTCGACGTCCATCACGAAGGCCTTGAGGCCGGCCGATTCGGCGACCGCCACGCGGTCCTCAACCTTCTCCTTGCGAGTCGCGGCGATGAGCACTTCCTGCTCTTCCGGGTTGTTCGGCGCCGGCCCCACGATCTGGAAATCCAGATTTACTTCCTCGAGCGCGAACGGAATGTACTGGTTCGCCTCGCCCTCTACTTGCACTTCGAGCTCGGCTTCGCGAAGCGCCCCATTGACTACGATCTTCTTTGTGATCACGGCACCGGATGGCACGGCCATCGCAACGTGTTTGGTGCGCGTGCCAAGGCGCTTGTGCGCCCGCTTCACGGACTCGGTTACCGCCTCGAGGTTGTTGATGTTGCCGTCCACGATCGCGTCGCGCGGTAACGCCTCGATGGCATATCGCTCGACCCGATACGCCCCCTTCCCGGCGTCTACGATCTCGACCATCTTGACCGACGAAGAGCTGATGTCGAGGCCGAAGAGCGGCGGAGCCTTGGGCTTGAAGAGATCGAACTGCATTTATTTTCCCTTTATGTATCGGCTCTTAGGAGCGATACGTAGAATTTGCGTGAAATGCTAGCAACAACCCCCCCGACTGTCTAGTTAATCCTCCACACAGGGGTCAGGGGGTATCATGCTACCGTCGCCAGCGTCCCTGCAATAGCGCTCCCGCTCGAGGTCCAAATCCTTTGATGTGGTTCCGTTTTCTGGCTTTTCCGCTCGCCCTCTTTGCCGGGCTGGCGGTGGCGGGCGCCCTGGTGCTCGCCTTAGTGGTCGCCCTGGCCTTCCCGAACCTGCCGTCCCTGCAGGCACTGACGGAGTACCAGCCGAAAGTGCCCCTGCGGGTCTACTCCGCGGAGGGCATTCTCATCGGCGAGTTCGGGGAAGAGCGGCGGGCGGTCGTCTCCATCGCGGAGGTTCCGGCACAGCTCAAGAACGCCATCATCGCGGCGGAGGACGAGCGTTTCTACGAACATGCCGGGATCGATTACCTCGGCGTCCTGCGCGCAGCCTATGCGAACCTGGTCGCCGGTGGGCGGCGCCAGGGCGCCAGCACCATCACGATGCAGGTGGCGCGCAACTTTTTCCTGTCCTCGGAAAAGACGCTGACTCGCAAGCTCTACGAAGCGCTCCTCGCGTTCAAGATCGAGCACAGCCTTGAAAAGGATCAGATCCTCGAGCTTTACATCAACCAGATCTACCTTGGACAGCGGGCGTACGGGTTTGCGGCGGCTTCGCAGATCTATTACGGCAAGGCGCTCAGCCAGTTGAGTCTCGCGGAAACCGCGATGTTGGCGGGCCTGCCCAAAGCCCCCTCTCTTTACAACCCGGTCGCCAACCCGGAGCGCGCCAAGCAACGCCAGCAATACGTCTTGCGGCGCATGCGAGAGCTGAACCACATTTCTGCGGCGCAGCATGACGAGGCCCTCAAGGCTCCCGTGCGCGCTAAACGCGAAGTCCATGAGTACTCGCTTCACGCCGAACACTTGTCGGAGATGGTCCGCCAAGCCTTGGCGGAGCACTACCCGGAAGACGTTTATACGCGGGGCTTCCGTGTATACACCACCATCCGGAAGGCGGACCAGGAAGCGTCGTATGCCGCCCTTAGGCGCTCGGTGCTGGACTATGACCGGCGCCACGGCTACCGCGGACCGGAGGGGTTCGTGCAGCTCCCGGCCGCACCCTCGGAGGAGGATTTCGACGAGGCGCTTGCCAGCCACCCAGACAGCGACGACCTCGTTGCCGCGATTGTTCTGGCGGCAAGTCCGAGTCGCGTGGAAGTGGCCCTGCGAACCGGGGACAAGGTGCAGATCACGGGAGAAGGGCTGCGCTTTGCCGCCTCCCGATTGGACGTCAAGGCACCTACGCAACGGCGTGTTCGCCGCGGGTCCATCGTGCGCGTCCAGCGGGATGGCAAGCAGTGGTCGATCGTCCAGCTCCCTGAGGTCGAGGCCGCCTTCATTGCGCTCGATCCCAACGATGGGGCCGTGCGCGCGCTCGTCGGCGGCTTTGATTTCTGGCGGAACAAGTTCAATCACGTCACGCAGGCGTGGCGCCAACCGGGCTCCTCCTTCAAGCCCTTCATCTATTCTGCGGCGCTCGAGAAGGGCTTTACTGCCGCCACGGTCGTACCCGATGAGCCGGTGGTTCTGGAGGCCGACCAGACCGGAAGCCAGCGGTGGGAACCGAAGAACTTTGACGGCAAGTTCGAGGGGCCGATGCGCATGCGCACGGCGATCGCGAAATCGAAGAACATGGTCTCGATCCGAATCCTCGAGGCCATAGGGCCGAAGTATGCGCAGGACTACGTGTCGCGCTTCGGCTTCGAGCCTGAAAAGCATCCGGCGTACCTCACCATGGCGCTCGGTGCCGGCTCGGTTACCGCGTGGCAGATGGCGCGCGCATACGGTGTATTCGCGAACGGCGGGTTCCTTGTCCAGCCGTACTTCATCCATAAGATCGTGGACGACCGCGGCAACGTCCTGGCGCTCGCGAACCCGCGACGCGCAGGTGATGAGGCGCTGCGCGCGATCGACCCCCGCAACGCGTTCATCATGGACAGCATGATGCAGGACGTTACCCGCTACGGGACGGCGGCGCGGGTTGCCAGGCTGGGGCGCACGGATCTGGCCGGCAAGACCGGCACCACAAACGAATTCGTCGATGCATGGTTCGCCGGATACCAGCCTTCTCTCGTCGGCATCGCCTGGGTGGGCTTCGACCAGCCGCGATCGCTCGGAAAGAACCAGACAGGAGGCGTGGTTGCCCTGCCGATCTGGGCGGGTTACATGGAGCGCGTGCTCAAAGACATCCCGGAAGAGCCGCGCCGAATCCCACCGGGAGTGGTCAGCGTGCCCATGGGCCCGCTTCCCGGCGCGCTCGGCGAGGGACGCAGCATTCCCGAGTACTTCTACCAGGAATCAGTGCCTCCGCCGGAGATCCTGAACCCGCCGCCCCCTCCGGAGCCCGCGCGGCCGTCGTTGCCGTTGATTCCTCTTTTCGGGAACTAGGCGCGCCGCGGGTCGAGACGAACCGCCGCGCCGCTTTGAGCGGATACCAGCCGCGACAGTGCTGCGAAAAGCTCGCTGCCGTCGCGCGTGTCCCGCCAACTGGTGCCATCCCAGCGGAAGTGAAAGCCCCCGGAGCGCGCGGCAACCCAGATCTCTTTTGCCGCACTGTGGCGATTCACGATGATCTTCGAGCGATCCTCGAACGTCAGCTCGATGACGCCGTCACCCTTCGCCTCAATGTCGGTTTCGGCACCGCTCGCGTCGAGCGCCGCCTCGATCTGCTCAAGCGTTGCTTGTGCGACGAGTTCGAAATCGCTTGCTGTCATGCTCGTAACCCCGCGTGTTAACATGGAATTTTAGCTTTCTATTCCTCACCTCCGCATGCGCGTCGCATCCGCAGTGGTCCTTGCGTTGTTCGCCACAGCCTGCGGGCAAAAAGGCGGGCTGTACCTGCGGGAGGAGCCGCCACCGGGGTACAAGCCGAAGGCCGAAACCTACAAGCCTGTGCCCTATCCGGAGTCCCTGCAACCGGACGGTGCGGGCAAGTAGATGTCGTTCTCCTATCGAGGAGGCATCCTATATGCCGAGGATGTGCCGCTTGAATCGATAGCGGAGCGCTTCGGCACCCCCTGCTTCGTCTATTCTCGCGCCGCCATTACGTCGGCATACCGCGCCTGCGAAGTCGCGCTCGACCGTCGCCCGGCCATGGTGTGCTATTCCGTCAAGGCGAACTCGAATCTTTCCATCCTCGCGCTCCTCGCGCAGCTCGGCGCCGGCTTCGACATCGTCTCGGGCGGCGAACTGGAACGAGTGCTCGCGGCCGGAGGTTCGGCGGCGAAGACCGTGTTCTCCGGCATCGGCAAGACCGAGGCGGAGATCGAGCTCGCGCTGACCCGCGGAATCCTTTGCATCAACCTGGAATCGGAAGCCGAGCTCGAGCGGGTGAACGCCGTGGCGGCCCGCCTTCGCGTGCGGGCGCCGGTAGCCTTTCGAGTGAATCCGGACATTGATGCAAACACACACCCGTACATCTCGACCGGGTTGCGCGAAAACAAGTTCGGCGTGTCGTACGACGATGCGGAGCGGCTCTACCGGCGTGCGGCGGGTTTGCCGAACGTGGAGATCGTTGGGATCGGTTGCCATATCGGCTCGCAGCTCACCCGAGCCGCGCCGTATGTCGAAGCGGCCGCACGCGTGGTGGCCCTTGCTGATCGCCTCGGCGCCGCAGGTATTGCGCTGCGCCACATCGACTTCGGAGGCGGGTTCGGCATCCGGTACCAGGACGAGACGCCACAGCCGGTTTCCGCGTTCCTGGATGGCATTCTCGGCCTCGTCGCGGGGCGGCCAGAGCAGGTCATCGTAGATCCGGGTCGATCCATCGTCGGCAACGCCGGCATCCTGCTGACCCGCGTGGAATACGTGAAGCCCGGCGACTCGCGAAACTTCCTCGTCATCGACGCGGCGATGAACGACCTCCTGCGTCCTGCCCTGTATGGCGCCTGGCACGAGGTCAAGACGGTGCACGAATCGGCGCCGGGGCGGGAAGCCGCGGTCTACGACGTCGTAGGTCCGGTTTGCGAAAGCGCCGACTTCCTCGCCAAGGCGCGCCGGCTGGCGGCGCGCGCCGGCGACCTGCTCGCCGTCATGTCCGCAGGGGCGTATGGAGCGGTGATGAGTTCCAATTACAACAGCCGCCCCCGCGCCCCGGAGGTATTGGTGGAGGGCGCTCAGGCGCACCTCGTCCGGCGCCGTGAGTCGGTCGCCGACCTATTTGCCCTCGAGCGTTTAGCGGGCTGACAATCCGGCGATCGAGAATCCGCGCGTGACCCGCTCCAGTCGCAAAGTCTTCACCGCCGGCGCAGTGGCGCTGGCCCTCGCCGGAGCGGCCCTCGGCGCGTATTTCAT
>Ga0196976_1000564_pt1 | contig 22793 bp, 18 predicted proteins | sample S3v_513CmetaG_FD_148644 | JGI IMG/M metagenome (GOLD analysis project Ga0196976, IMG submission 148644) | Soil microbial communities from Anza Borrego desert, Southern California, United States - S3+v_5-13C | ecosystem: Environmental > Terrestrial > Soil > Desert | place: USA: California...
GTTCCGCCTGCAGGAGCATGCGCGGTCCCGCGATGCCTGGGATCTTGGCGACGGCGAGCCGCTGGCCGCCGAGGTGCAGTTCACGCGACAGAGCGGTGTCGCGCGCGCGGCTGCCTCGAACGGCGCGCCGGTGCATGGGCGCGCGGACGTCCGGATGTTCGCGGTACGTCGCGCGGACACATTCGCGCGCTGGCTCCTGTCATTCGCCGGCGACGCGGTGCCGCTGTCGCCGCCAGAGCTGGTCACCGCATGGCGGGCGCTGGCTCGCGGGACGCTCGAGCGCTATGACCGCCATTGATCAGCTCCGTCGCCTGCTTGCCATCCTGCCACAGATCGGTGGCGGCGAAGCGGTGCCGATCGCGGACGTTGCGCGCCGAGCTGGCAGCGACCCGGACACCATCCTCGCGGACCTGCGCGACCTCTCGGATCGCGAGGGCGATCCTGCCGGTTTCGTCGAGCACCTGCAGCTGTTCATCGAGTCCGAACGGATCTCCATGGCACCCACGCTGTTCTTCCAGCGTCCGACGCGCCTGAACGAAGATGAATGGCGCGCGATAGAGCTGGGAATCGCGCTGCTGCGCGCCGAGCGGAAGCCAGACGACCGGCCGGCGCTCGATGCGCTGCTCGCCAAGGTGCGCCAGCTCATGGCCGAGGTGCCTGCGCAGGAAAGCCAGCGGGCTGCGACCCTTGGGGCGGAGCGGCATGCGGATGTTGTAGCGGTACTGCGGCGAGCCATGCGCACGCAGCGAAAGGTGGAGATCACTTACCAGAAGGGGACCAGCGATGCTCCCGACGTGCGCAGCATCTGTCCCTTCAGCTTCGTGACCGAGCAGGGCGCGTGGTACCTGGTTGCGCACTGCGAGCGCAGCGAGGCCATTCGCGTGTTCCGGCTGGATCGCCTGCTGGCCATCAAGGTTCTGGCAGAGCCATTCGAGGAATCGCAGGACATCGACGTCGAAGAACTGATGTCGAAAGGACACGCGTTCGTGGGCGATCCACCCGAGCGCCTGCGTGTCCGTTACTCGGCGAGGATTGCGAAGTGGATCGCCGAGCGGGAACGAGGGACGTCGAATGCCGACGGCTCGTTCGAGGTGGAGTATCCCCTTGGAGATGCTGACTGGGCCATACGTCATGTCCTCCAGTACGGTCCCGACGCAGAGGTGCTGGCACCGGCGCGAATCCGTGATGCGCTGGTCGCGCGGCTGAAGCAGATGTCGGCGTGAGCCGCCGCGGTACTCCCCCTCGGTCAGCGCATCCCGACGCCGAGGCCTGCGATCGCCAGCACGGCCCCCGTCCAGAACACCAGCGACCACTTCATCAAGGACGATTGCACGTCATTGATGCGTTCGTTCAGGGCGCTGTGCGACGTCGTCATCTCGTGCCGCAGTGCAGCCTGGGACTCGGTCACTTCCTGGCGGAATGTGGCGATCTGCCGCTCCAGTGCGCCGCGCAACTCGGCAAAGTCAGCGCGCATGCTTTCGCGGAATGCCCGCAATTCGCTGCGCTGCAGCTCGACACCGTCCAGCAGGTTCACGAGGCCCCCGGTTCAGGTCCGCTCACGGTAGTCTAACGCCGAGCACTCGCAGTCATCAATGCATTGCCCGAAGGAGCAAGCGGTGGTGGACGGAGTCAGCTACCTGTCCATCTGCTTCATCCGATCCGGGTTGTAGCGCGACCCGACTCCGCGCTGGCGCGCGCCGTCGGCCGCAGCGTGCGTATTCAGGCATTGCAGCCCGTGGCGCGTTGCGTGACTGGAACGCCGTCGATGGTGGGTGACTTACTCATCGTGATCGCCGACCCGCTGCCACGTATGCGGGTCCGGTGGAAGTGGGGCGTGGACCTTATGGTGATCACGATCAGCGATCGCATTGATGTGCGGCGGCCCCGAGTCTCGGCTTTCGGCTCTGGGCTCTCGCCTCTCGGCCGCAGGATCACATCTGGTCGGAGTTCGGTCTTATCGGCTCCGATTCCAGGCGTTCGAAGTCCGGGTCTGAGAAGATCGGGCTTTCAACGGTATTGCCAGGCCCGGCGGCGTCGTTCACGGCGCCAGCGAAGCGAGCTACGATCTGATTCATCCGGCGCACTTCGCTCACCAAACGATCCACGGACCGTGTCTCCCAGTACCCCGTTTCATCGCGCACCTCTGCGCTCAGACCGAGCTTCATCGCCGCTTCGATAGTATCTACGACGGAGCGATGGCAGCGGAGCAGATGGTCGTCGCCGAACCGGCTGGCATACTGCGTCTTGCAGCAGCCATACCAGTACCAATAGCCCTGCAGATCGGCGCGGGTGGCATCTGGAGCTCCGGCTGATTCGCTTGGCCTGACCAGGCCAAACGGCGCGGCTTCCGATCCATCGCCCGGGTAGAGGAAAAACATGTTGACGGCGACGTCGTGTGTGGTCGCCGGGATCTGCCGCTTTCCGTCGCGGCCCTCGAGCGCGCCGTGTGCGAAAACCCAGGCCCACCGGTTTGTGCTCCAGGGCTCGTACCGTTCGTCACCGGTAAGCAGCTCGAGGGTCGAAAACTGCACCAACGGCCCGACCTCCGCCTCCGTCGACTGGCATATGGCGCGAAGCTGTTCGAGCAGATGCGTGGCTTCCCCGACGGATGCGCTGCCAGGGAGCCAGAGCTCGTAGTTGATGTGAAGGCCCATTCTATTGACGCGGCATCAGCGAACCCCGTCGCGAGCTACGATCCTCGCAGCCAGAGCCCGACCAGGGTCGCCATCACCATCGCCCACATCCCGATCATCACGCGCGTATGCGTATGGAGAGCGATTTCGACCTTCTTCCCCTCCTCGGAGAAGCGCGCCCCCATCCGGGCGTCCAACTTCGCGATCTCTCCGCGTAGCTCGGCGATTTGCTGGTCCAGCTTTGACTCCAGCTGTGTGATTCGCTGGCCCAGCTTCGCTTCCAGCTCCGCGGTGCGCTGGTCCAGCTTCCCTTCCAGTTCCGCGGTGCGCTGGTCCAGCTTTGACTCCAGCTGTGTGATTCGCTGGTCCAGCTTTGCTTCCAGTTCCGCCGTGCGCTGGTCGATCCGTGCGTATAGCTCGGCAGCTCGCTGGTCGAGCTTCGATTCGAACCGTAGCGCGTTCTGCTCGTTGATGAAGCGCAGGTCCGACCTCGACGCGTCGTCGATCCTGTTGAAGAGATCTACCATTTCGTTGACGACCTTGTCCCCGAAGCGCTCGTAGAACTCGCGGGACAGTTTGGCGGTGATGGGCAATGGCGGATCCCCTGTACGTGGTGGATCCGCACTTTATATCCTATGCTCGGCAAGGCCCGGACCGAAAGAGCGCAGGTCCTACCGAGCCGACGCGACCCATCTGGTGCAAGCCATCTCAAGCGGCGCCGCCGGGGCCGCGCCGCATGAGGCATCATTACCCGCCATGAACGTGTGGTCATAAAACTGTGACAACGCATTCGGCAGACACGGCCGGCGTCTGTCAAAGTTTTATGACCACACGCGTTGAAGCTGGGGATGTAGCGTCATCAATGCATTGCCGGTGGGAGTAACCGGACAGGCGCAGCGCGCCCAGCCGGTTTGTTTGGGCCGATCCTGCGTGGCGGGCCTGTTCGCCGCGCAGCCGATGACGCAGTCGATCCCAGGGACGCGCGCAGATTCACCGGTACCGCTTCGGATGTCCTCAAGTCGATGAGGCCGACGTCGCTACCCTCAATAGTAGGAGTCCAGTGGAAGAGGCTCGTGTCTCCTGGGAGCACAAGTCCATGGCCCATGCTGCTGCTCGGTGAACGATCGAGTATGGATCCATCAGAAACGCGTGACCGAGCGAGCCCCGCGCCGAACTTCGTGTGAAAGAGCAGCTGGCCATCAGACGTCAAGTATGACTTGCCAGCCTGGCCCGGCCCCTGGTCCTCGATGCGGCCAGCGACCGAGGGAATCGAGCGGATCAGGGTGAGATTGGTGTCGTAGATGGATCGCCCGATGGCGATGACGTGCGGCGCCCGGCTGATTGTCGGCCTGCCATGCGTGAGGGCCTTGCACGTGCCGAGACTGTCGCGCGCGGCGAAGTAGACCTGCGTGCAGGTGTAGGTCGCGATCACGACGATGTCACGCTCGGGCGATGTCTCCAGGTGGTCGAGTGACCCGTCGGCCCCACCTGCCATGAACTGCTGCGCACCCGTGGCGAGGGTCACCAGCAGCGGCGGGATGTCTCGCGCATAGGTCCCGGTGACGCCGACCGTTACGATAGCCTTGCCGTTGGCGGCAACGGCGACGAGTTGCGGACGCTCATCGTCAGCCAGGGCGGTCAGCGTGATTTTCGTGATGGTCGGCGTGGCATCGCGCAGGTTCACGATCGCCAGCGCCCGTTCCTCCGGGATCGCAATCACCAGGGAATCGCCAGAAGGCGTGAGGTCCAGTCCGAAGGGATGGCGTGTCAGACCGATCGTCCCGGTCACCGCGAGCGTCGCAGGGTTCAGCACCGTCACGCGGTTGAAGTTGGATTGCGCCAGGTACACGGCATTCCGCGTCGCGCTCGCGCGAACTGCGCTGATCGATCCGAGGAGCGAGGCGGCGATAGACGGACGCCGCACGGTCGGTGCGAACACCAGTCCCGGATCAGCACCGACCACGCGCTGCGTCGACAATCCGGAAGCATCCCATGAGGTAACCCGCGCGCCGTGCCCGATCATCGCCGCCCACGTCGCGGTGATCGGAACCTTCACGACTGTGCCCCAGCTGCCTTCAGAGGTGAACGTCGAGTCCACCGGTCCGCTGGGCAGCACCTCCCAGCGCACCTTGCTCAGGCGATAATTGTCGCTCGCGCCCACATACAGCAGGAGCGTGTCGCCCACGTAGTAGTAGCCCCTCAGGCTATTGTCGGGGCCCACGCAGCAGGTGGACCCAACGGAGAGCGCGGCGGTGGGCGGCGTGTGATCGCCGACCGCGCCGGATGACACGATCTTTCCGCCGGGTGCTGTTCCCGCCGCCGGACCGGGGATGCCGGGCGCGGTGGTCACAGCCCGCGGTGTCGTCCATCGCCCTGATTCCCAGCGCGCATGCATCACGACACCCGGCGCACCGAGGATGGCGGCGTCCGAAATGGGAGTGCCGGTGAACAGGAGGTGCAGCCCACCGGCAGCGTCCACCACTGCGACGGGTCCGTACAGCGCCATCGCCATCGACTGACGCTGCGTCTTCTGCCAGGTGCGTCCGCGATCGATGGACACTGCGGTGTACATGGTGCTCGCGCTGTCCTCGCGGTCCAGGTGCCATACAGCCACGAGCGTGTCTCCGCCGAGCCGCGCGAGGTTGATCGCGTCGTTCCGTCCCCGAACGGTGTCGAGGAAGACGAGTGACGACCAGGCGATCGAGTCCGCGGTCCAGCGACCGTGCAGTGCATACACACCGGCGATGCTCCCGGGCCGGGTCATGAGCGTCACGAGAGCGACATCGTCGCCGACACTGACGGCAGCCGCCGCCGGATTGTGGCTCCCGCCGCCGCGCCAGCGCCCCTCCTGCCAGCGTCCGTCGCGCAGTTGCGCGAACGCCAACCAGTCTCCGGACCCGTCCTGCACGAGTGCCGCGACGAATGGACTGATCCCGCGCGCGCCGGGACGCGCCGCCGCAGGTTCGGCCATCGCCATCCTGCGCCCGCGAAGGACGGTACGGGCGTTCGTCCAGCGGCCGTTGTCGAAGGTGGCCACGTCGATCCCACCGGGATCACGGTCGTCGCCAGGTGTGTCGAACGACTCCCATGCGATCGTCGGCGCGCGGTCATCGCCGACGATGACGCGCGGCTTCCGGCGACCGCGCAGGACATCGACCGGCGGTACGCCAACCGCAACGCCCGCGGAATCAATGAGCACTCCCGCGCGCGTGAAGGCCGTGGCGGCGTCCGTCGAGTCCGCGCCGGGGGCGGGCAGCATGAGCGTCCGCTGCATCCAGAGGAAGGTTGGCGCGCCGAGCGCCAGAGTGCGGGAGCCATGTGCGTCGACCGTGCCGCGCTCGACGTAGACCGGACGACCGTCGCCACGGTGCAGCGGGAAGGGGGGCGACCAATTCCCCTCACACGCGACGGACGATGCCGGAGCCTGCTGCGCGTGCGTGCAGGCGGTGGCGATGAGCGTGAGCGCTACCCAGGCAGGAAGTCTCGAGGCCATGTGCAAAACTTAAGACAGGTGCGCCAGGAAATGACCACCACCCGGCGTCATCGCCGGGCACTATGTTAGAAATCGGTTACGGCCTCGGCCGTGCGGTGATTATAATGCGCTGGCCAGGATCCACCCCTGCCGTTGGCTGGAGATATGACGTCTTATCCGACAACTGGCGATCCAACACGATTCGTGGGCTACAGCAAGGAGGCTCGCGACCGCATCAAGGAGGAAACGATCGACGCGATTCTTGCTCGCGTCCCGGCGGCCGACCTGCCACGGATGCAAGAAATCCTGCGTCCTCCCCCGGATTCGAACGAGATCGTCGTTATCGCCGCCCATTCGGATGAGGAAACGGCGCGCCTGCTTGGCGTGCTGCACTCGCTTGCGGCGATCGATGTCCAGGAGGCAAGAGCGGCGTCCAGGGCACGTCCACGAACCCGGTCCATCGGCGTGGCGATTGGCCTCGTCCAGACGTTAAAGCCGGACACGGTGCGCGTGCGGGTTATCCGCCGCCCTCCTCGCGACTACGAGACGTACATTCTCCTGCGCGAGTCCGACGCCACCCAGTCCGACTTCGCGATCGGAATCCGCATCGCGAAGGAGATGCACACTCGGCTCGGCCGGTCCATCGATCGGGAAATTGTACAGGACTTCGATCCGACCACCACAGACCTGACCCCGTACGCAGACCTCCCAATGCCCGGCGAGGTCTTGCCACCCCACGACGAGCTCCGCCAGTCCCCTCTGCAGGATGTACCCGGTATTGGAATGATGCGCGGAATCTTCCGTGGGATCCTTTTGCCGCCGCTTCCGGATGAGGCGGAATGATCCACCTACGCTCGGCAAGGCCCGGACCGAAAGAGCGCAGGTCCTACCGAGCCGACGCAACCCGTCGGGGGCACGACACGGCAAAGCTGCGCCCCAGCGGCGGCCTCGCATGAGGCAATCATCGCCCGCCATGAACGTGTGGTCATAATACTGTGACAACGCATGCGGCAGACACGGCCGGCGTCTGTCAAAGTTTTATGACCACACGCGGCGCAACCAGCCCCCAGGCCTCCCTTACGCGAGCAGACCCTCCACAAAGCGCACGGTCTCGCTCCCAGGATCTGCCCCCAGCTCCGACCGCATGCGATCCGCGAACCGGCGATACAGCCGCAGCGCCTGGGTGCGCTCCCCAAGCGCGGCGTGCGCGCGAAGCAGCGCCAGCAGCGCGTCCTCATGCAGCTCGTCGCGCGCCAGCACCCGCGCGTACACCTCGGCCGCCCGCGCATGGCGCTTCTCCACCTCGTGCCGCGCGCCGAGCAGGAGCAGCGCATCGATGTACAGCTTCTGCAGGTGATCGCGGTGCTCCAGGTGCCAGTCGCCCACGGGCTCGCCGTCCATGAAGTCGCCGCGGTACTTCGCCAGCGCTGACTCGAGCTGTGCGACGGCGCCAGGCTCGCCCCGCTCCACGGTGCGCGTCGCCTCACGCACCTCGCGCGCGAAATCCAGCGCGTCGAATTCCTGGACCAGCGCCGCATCGATGCGATAGCGATCGTTCACGAGCGTCACCCACTCCTGGCCGCCGAGCGCCTTGCGCAGGCGGTGCAGGGTGACGTGGAAGTTGTTGCGCAGCTGGCTCGTGCTCGCGTCGGGCCAGAACACGAGCCCCACCTGGTCCTTGGTGCGCCCGTCGGGATGCATGAGCAGGTAGACGAACAGCTCCCGCGGCCGCGCCGAGCCCCAGGCCGCTGCGTCCACCGGCTTCCCACCCACGTACACCTGCAGCGGCCCGAGCGCGTGCACTCGCAACCGCGGACGCGACTCGTCCACCGGCGACACCGGCACTGGCACGCGATGCTCCGAGGTGTGGCGCGCTGCCTCCTGCAACGCCATCGCGACCACCTGCGCCGTCGTCAGTTTCCGCCCCTCGGCGCACACGGCATCGAACCGCGCGCCGAGCTCGCGCTTCAGCGTCTGCTCCATCGCGTCATGCTCGGGCTGCGACAGCACCGGCAGTGCGACGGCCAGCCGCTCGCGATGCGCCTCGGTCGCGGCAAAGATCCGCACGGCGTCCTCATACCGCCCGCGTCGCGCGGCCGCAAAGCCCACGGCGTCCAGGCCTAGGGCGATCCCCCAGCCGTCGTTGATGGACAGCTCGATCTCGAGCCCCTCGAGAACGGCGTGGCAGGCTTCCTCGACGTTGCCCAGCGCCAGCTCGACGCGCGACAGCGTCACCAGCGCGTGGCCAAGGGATGTGGGAAGGCTCGCCGTGCGCCCGATGTCCACGTTCGACTGGATCATCTCGCGCGCCAGTGCGAGGTTACCCTCGCGGTACGCGGCCCATCCGCGCCAGAAGTGCGCGAAGACGGTGACGACGTCCGTCCACGGCCACGCCTTCGCCAGTTGCACCGCTTCGTCGAGCACGGGGATAGCGCGCGCGAGGTCGCCGCTGAGCAGGATGGCGGCGGCGTACTTCGCGGTCGCGGCGGCCACGCCGTGGTCATCGCCTCCCTCACGAAGAAGCGGGATCGCAGCCTCGAAGTCGCGCTGCGAACGCTGCCACTCGCCCTGCGCGAGCGCGGTGAGCGCACTCGCCGCCAGTGCGCGTCCGCGGTGCAGCGGAAGCGACATTCCGGGCATCGCGAGGGCCGTGTCCGTGAGCTGCCGCGCCTCGCGGAAATGTCCGACGGTGTACCAGTACCAGAACAGGCCGCCGGTGAAGCGCAGCGCGTACTCCACGCGGGACGGGTCTGCCATGGCCCAGCCGACGGCGGCGCGCAGGTTGTCGTGATCGCGCGAGAGGCGCGCCACGATCTGGATGGAGTTCGCGCCGCCGACCATGTTCGGCGCGGCGTCTTCCACGACCGCGAGGTAGTGCATCGCGTGCTGGCGCTCGAGCGCGTGCACCTCGTGGGCTTCGATGAGCCGCTCGCGCGCGTACTGCCGCACCGTCTCCAGCACGCGATATCGCGCGTCGCCTTCGCCCGCCTCCATCACCACGAGGGATCGGTCGACGAGCGCGGTGAGTCCGTCGAGCAGGTCGTCGACTTCCAGCGGCAATCCTGCACACACCGCTTCGACGGCGTCGAGCCCGAACGTCCCGGCGAACACCGACAGGCGACGGAGCAGCACCTGTTCGCGCTCGGAGAGCAGCCCGTGGCTCCATTCCATGGTCGCGCGCAGGGTGCGATGGCGCGGCAGCGCCGAGCGGCTTCCGCCGGTGAGGAGCCGGAAGGCGTCGTCCAGCCGTTCGAGGATCTGCTGCGGCGACAGCACGCGCGCGCGCGCCGCGGCCAGCTCGATGGCGAGCGGAATGCCGTCGAGCCGGCGGCAGATCTCGCGCACGATGTATGTGTTAGCGTCCGTCAATGCAAACGACGGCATGGCAGTTCGTGCGCGCTCGTCGAAGAGACGGACCGCGTCGTCGGTCGCGAGGGGCGGCACGAGCCAGGCCGTCTCGTTGGCGACGCCAAGGGCCGCGCGACTCGTCGCCAGCACGGTGAGGCGAGGGCAGCCCCGGAGGAGCGCGTCGACAAAGGCGGCGCACGCGTCCACGAGATGCTCGCAGTTGTCGAGGACGAGGAGCACCTGCTCGCCGCAGAGCGCGCGGACGATGCACTTGACCGCGGTGGAATCGGTGCGGTCGGGGACCTGGAGGGTTTCCCCCACATGCTGCGCCAGCATGTCGGGATTGGACAGGCCGGCCAGGTCCACCCACGCGACGCGCTGCCATTCGTGCGCCCGGTCCGCGATCTCGGAGGCCAGCCGGGTCTTGCCGCTGCCGCCCGCGCCCGTGAGGGTCACGAGGCGGGCGGACTTGACCAGCGCGGCAAGGTCGTTCAGCTCGCGCTGACGGCCGATGAAATCGGTGAGATGGACCGGGAGCACCATGCCACGATATGACGGCGAAAGGCGGACAGCAACTGCGGAACTGACTATGGAACTGACTACGGAACTGACTACGGAACTGACTACGGAACTGACGGCGGAACTGACGGCGGACGTTACGGCGTCTCGAAGAACCTGAGGGTGCGGCGCAGGGCGTCCGCGGCTGGCATGTCGCGGGACAGGATGCAGAGCGGCAACGTCACCACCGGGGGGCGGGCGTAGGTCCCCGAGGGGATGTCGCTCGCCTCGCCTTCCGGCGTGGGGACCAGCACCACCCGTCCCACGAACTCGTTCCTGCCGAGTGCCAGTTCGAGGGCGGCGTCGCAGTAGCGACCGGCGGCGATGACGGGGACCTCGGATGCGCCGATCCCATCGAGGAGGGACCGGAGGGCCCCGGCGACCTCGTTGACGTCGGCCGGAAGCTCGGGCACCACCAGGCGATAGTGCTCGGCCACCCCCTCGGCGAAGCCGGGCCAGAGATCGTCGCCGGCGGCGAGGAGGAGAAGGGCGGTTCCGGCGCCCGACCGGCGGTAGCGCAGCACGCGGTCATGGGCGCGGACTTCGGCGACGGCGTCGCCGGCTGGGGAAGCAGTTGTGTGTGTCATGCGACGCACGATGCGCCGGGGTGCTTACAGGGCGCTTACAGGCATGCCGGTAAGGGGGAGACATCCGGCGTTAGGCAGCCGGTAAGCGCCGCGATTGATAGTTCCCGCGTCGCCCGGGCCACATGGGGACCGGGCACGGGATCAACACACTTTGGGGACTACATATATGAAGAGCATCATCGGCGTGCTGGTCGCCACCGCGATCATCGCGGCTGCAGGCAACGGCGGAACCAATGGCGGAACCAATGGCGGAACCGACGGCGGAACCAACGGCGGAACCAACGGCGGAACCAACGGCGGAACCAAGGGCGGAACCAAGGGCGGAACCAACTACGGAACCAACGGCGGAACCAACGGCGGAACCAACGGCGGAACCAACTTCGTTCGAGTGGATGGCGATGCGCAGAAGGTTGGGAATGGCGTCGCGCGCGCGTACATCGTCGTCGACGAGAAGAACGTGCCCGTCGAGGTGGGGGTCGCGCTCAGCGAAGGGGTGATGGAGAACCTTCCCAAGCCGATGCCGATGGACCACTCGAAGCCGATGACGACGGAGCACCTGGACATGCACCAGTGGATCCTGGCGCTGCCAGCGAAGAACCCCACGCCGTACCAGTTCGTGCAGTTCGGCTGGAACCCGCAGGGCCATGAGCCGCCGGGCGTCTGGGACGTGCCGCACTTCGACTTCCATTTCTGGACGGCGTCGCTGGCGCTGCGGAACTCGATCGTGCCGTCGGACCCGAAGTACGCGGAGAAGGCGGCGCGCTACCCGGCGGACAGCCTTCGGCCCCAGTTCTACCTCGATGCGGCGACGGCGGCGAAGACCACGGCCGCGGCGATGACCGTTCCCGAGATGGGGCTGCACTGGTTCGACGTACGTACGCCCGAGGTGCAGAAGATCGCCGGGAATCCCCAGGGGTATCGGCCCTTCACAACGACGTTCATCTATGGGACCTGGGACGGCGAGTTCGTGTTCGCCGAGCCGATGATCACGCGCGAGTACCTGATGACGAAGGGGGACACGACGATCCAGGTGCCGTCGGCGCGGTTCGCCGCGGCGGGCTACTACCCGGCGTCGTACCGGATTCGCTGGGACGCGTCGACGCGCGAGTACCTGGTATCGCTGACGGAGTTCTCCCGGCGCTGAGCAAAAACCAGTTTGAAGGTTTGAAAGTTTGACGGTTTGCCGGTTCGCGAAGGCCGGCAAACTGTCTCTCGGCTCTCGGCTCTCGGCCTCATCTATCCGCCGCTATCAGACGCCGAGCTTGAGCGTCGCGACGAGCGTGCGATACCGCGGATGCACGTCGGGGTCGTATCCGCCGTAGGAGCCGCTCGTCCACAGATTCCATCCCGCCAGTCCCACGCGTGCGCCACGCGTCGATAATCTCGAGAACCACCGAGGTGGAAGCGTCCACTCCAGCGTGAGCTCCCGCAACGCGATGTGGGTGGCACTCTCCACGAACAGCTCGTTCGGCCCGAGGCCGATGGCCTTCGCCGCGTAATAGCTCTCCGGCTTCGGCGTTCCTGAAGTGCGCGCGGACTGGTCCACCTCCGGCGCGCGTCCAATGCGCGTGGCCAGCTGGTGCTGCTGGTTCATGATGTCTCCGCCGACAACTCCGGTCAGCGTCGCGGAAACCGAGACCGGCCCGATCCGCACGTCGTTCACAAACCCCAGCTCGAAGTCGGGGGTAAAGTTGCCGATCGCCAGCAACGCCGGGCCCTGGGTGCATGGAGCGAGCGCGGGACACGCCTGGTACGGCAGTGGCACCTCGGCGGCGGTTCCGATCTCCGCGGCGCGCACATAAAAACCTTCGTCATTGACGACGTAGTCGGCGGCAGACCCTGGCAGCCATCCGCCAGCAATCGTCTCGGCCAGTTGGTCGGCGTTGCGGATCCATCGCCGTCCGTAGATACGACCGATCGGCTCACCCCCACGGATGAAGGTACCTCCCGCGGTGATGAATTCCGGACGGCTCATCTCCACAATGCGCGCACTCACGCGATGAAGATCGAGCGCCGCGTCCCAGCGCACCGCGCGACCCGTCAGCACCGGACCGCGTATGGAGAGCTCGTGTGCCTGGCCCTGCACATCACCGATATTTCCCCAGGTGGGACGGCTGCCGAGCGTCAGCGGGAGGAAGGTGATTCCGAGATACGCGTTCGTGCGTTGGCGCGACCAGGTGTAGCTGCCGAGCAGGTTACGCGGCAGGCGGACGTCCGCGCCCGCCTCCCACTCGGTTGCGAAAGGACGGTGCAGTAGGCTTTGCGTGAAAAAGTCGATCTCCTCGACGCGCGGAAATGGTGGCGACGATGTGCCGTAGCCCCCTCGCAGCCGCACATCGGCGTTTACGGCATAGCTGGCGCCGAGCCGATGGTAGACCGGGTTGTCTCGGCTGCTCAGGGTGGAGCGCACATCGGGTCGGCTGATCGCCCCCGATACAATCCATTGCTCGCCGATTTCCGCGGTCGTGGCGATCGAGAGCGTTCGCGTCGTCTGGCGGGTAAACGAACTCTGCTCCACAGAGGCGCCTCCCGTCGCGGTTCGGGTGTGGGCGTCCTGGCGCATCTGCTCGTCGGAGTACTGCAGGCGGGTGCGTGTGCGAATCGTGCCGTCGCGATTGGCGCGTTGGGCTGACAGCCCAAGTACCGTGTATGAGACACGCGCAGTGTCGCCATCGTCGTTGAAGCCCTGCAGAGGGTTCCCGATGGTTGGTTCGCGCACGGCGTGCATGGTTTCGGTGCGACGGTCGGTGGAAATCCGTGCATCGGCGCCCAGCCAATCGTTCATGGCATACGAAGCCGCCAGCTGTCCCTGCAATCGACGCGTGTCGGCGTCCGTCGGTGTCGCGACGATCGCGAGGAGCGGGTTTTCGAAAGGACCCGAACTGCCCGCGTACACCTGGGCAGGATAGCAATTGGTCGCGGTTCCAGGGCACGGCTGCACCACGGAATCGAGCCGCACCCATGGCTCGATGAAGTGCAGGCGCCCGTACAGCGCGCCGAGCGATTCCGGCGCGTCGTCTTCGGAGCGCGCGAGGTGCGCACTGCCGGCGACGCGCAGGCGGTCACTCAGCCAGGAGCGGTCGAGGGTCACCCTTGCCTGTTGGCGACGATACGCGACCAGCCCTTTCACGACGCCGGCATCGCGGTCGTGCGAGAGCGACGCGTATGCTCCCACGTTCGCCAGCCGGCCGGAGGCGGAGAGGAAATTCGCCACGGTTGCCCGCGATCCCACGATGTGCGTGCTGGGATCGAGGTAGGCGGGATAGAGGTTGTCCGCGATGCGGTCTGTTTCGCGGATGCGATTGCCGAAGCCATCAAGCACGAAGGCGCGGCCGTCGGCCGTCAGCTGGAACGCATGACGGGCGCTGGTGGGTGGGGGCGTGGGCACCGAGTTCATTCCGAACTCACTCCGCAGGTCGACGGACGCCCTGCTGCTGTCATCACCCGGCCGACGCTTCGTGGTGATGACGATGACGCCGTTGCTGGCGCCGATGCCATGCTCCGTTGCTGTGGCGGCGCCCTTCAGCACTTCGATGCGCTCGATGTCGCGAACGCTGATTTCCGCAAGACCAAGTCGAGTGGGGACGCCATCGATGATGAAGACCGGGTCGGTAGCGCCGTTGCTTGCGGAATTGCGGATGACGATCGCAGGGACGCTGCCTGGCGCGCCCGAGGTGGTCACCACACGCAACCCGGCCACTTTCCCACGCAGGGCGTCGGCGATGGTGCGTTCCGTGGTGCGCTCGAGCACCGCGGAGTCAATGGTGGCGAGGGGCGCCTGCGCGCGCGTCAGGGATGGTGCGAGGACGACTCCGACGAACGTCGTGATCCTCAGGTACTTCACGTTCATCAAAGGCGGGTGCGGTCAGGAACCGCGTATCCAGAGGCCGACCTGGGATGCGATCACCAGTGCCCACATGCCGATCATCCAGCGCGTGTGCGCATGCAGGGCAGCTTCCAGCTTCTTCTCCTGGTCGGAGAATCGCGTGTCGATACGCGCGTTCATCTGGTCAATCTTTGCCTCCAGCTCCGTCGTGCGCTTGTCAATCTTCGCCTCCAGCTCCGCGGTGCGCTGGTCGAGCTTTGCCTGTAGCTCCGCTGTGCGCTGGTCCAGCTTCGATTCATACCTCAGCGCGTTCTGCTCGTTCAGCAGCCGAAGGTCCGAGCGCGACGCGTCGTCAATTCTGTTGAACAGATCAACCATCTCGTTGACAACCTTGTCCCCGAAGCGCTCGTAGAATTCGCGGGACAGTTTCGCGGTGATCGGCATTTGGCTCCGCAGTTCGGTAGAGCCACACCCTATAAGGTATGCTCGGCAAACCCCGGACCGAAAGACATTGGCTGGGATCGAAACTCTTAACATGCCCGTGCGGCAACCAGAGACTTGTCCAAGTCCTGCGACTACAATCCCTCAGACCACCCCCAGCCCCGCTTCTCGTGACCGCGTCAAACCGCCCGTTCGAAAACTCCTACTGGGTCATCCCCGGTAAGCTCATGGCCGGCGAGTACCCGTCCGCGCGCACCTCCGCGGAAGCGGACCACCGGCTGCAGGCGCTGCTCGACGCCGGCATCACGTACTTCATCGACCTCACCACCGAAGACGACCCGCTGGATCCGTACGAGCAACCGGTGCGCGACCTTGCCACGGATCGCGGCGCCGAGATCCGCTATTCGCGCCGAGCCATCCGCGACATGGGCTGCCCGTCGGCGGGCGAGATGCACGCAATCCTCGACGAGATCGACACCGCCATCGCCGAGGGGCAGGTGGTGTACGTGCACTGCTGGGGCGGGATCGGCCGCACCGGCACCGTCGTCGGCTGCTTCCTCGTGCGACGTGGCCGCGATGGCGACGCCGCGCTCGAAGAAGTTGCTCGGCTCTACAACACGATGTCGGAGCGGAAGCGGCTCAACTTCCCCGAGTCGCCCCAGACAAAGCGCCAACGCGAATTCGTGCGGACCTGGCAGGAATAGCCGGTGTCCTACGGCGAGATTTGGTGCAACGAGCTTCGACCGCATCCTTCGACGCACGAGCGAGCGCGCGCATTCGCGTCATGGGCATCAGGCCCCCTGGGTCACTTCCTCGTATGCGACCGTGAGCGGATCGCGCGGCCCCGGATTCCCGAAGCGGCCGAAGCTCTCGAAGCCCGGAAGGGGATCGCGCATCGCCATGATCTCGTCGCGCGACTTGCCGGCCTTGTGCTGCTTTTCCGCGAAGGCGAGCACGGCGCCGAGGTAATCACGGAACCGCGCGAGGTCGGCGCGGCTGCCAGTGACCGGCAGGTTCGTGTTCGCGTGTCCGAAGATGTAGATGGTGTCGTTGTCGTGGTCCCTTGCGGCCTGGTCCAGGACGCTCATCCAGTTGCGCATGATGGCGCCGGCCGCACGGTCGACGACGGGATGCCGCTGGTTGAACATCAGGTCGCCCATGTGCGCGACGTTGGCGCGCTCGAAGGTGATCACCGCGTCACCGCTGGTGTGCGCGCGACCGTAGTGGCGGGCGCGGATCTTCTCGTCGCCCACGTCGGCGGTCCATGTCCCGGTAAACATGATGTTCGGGTAGAGCTGGTCTGCGGGCGGCTGGCCGCCGGGAGGCATCCGCATGTGCTCCTCGGCCTTCTTGTGCGAGACGACGGTCTTCGCGATGCCGCGGAACGCGATGTTGCCGCCGGTGTGGTCGCCGTGATGGTGGGTGTTGATGAGGTAGTCCACGCCACGGTTCCCCGACTGCGCGTTCAGGCCGTCGATCAATGCCTTGGCTTCCGTGGGGAACTGGCTATCGACCACGACGACGCCACCGGGATTCATGAGCCAGCCGACCGTGCCGCCGCGCATGGTGAAGTGCCCGACGTTGCGTCGGATCGGCGTGAAGGTGTTCGCCGCGCGGATTGCGGAGAGCTGGGCGAGCGCGGTCCCCGGGCGCAGGGTCGCCGCGAATGCGGCGAGGGCCGAGGTGGCGAGGAAGTCGCGGCGCGAGGTTGTCATGGCTCGGTCGGTGAAGGAAGTCGTAGAAGGTATGCTAACCCAGTGCGTCCTCGAAGACGGCGGGGAGCTCGAGCACGAGCGGCGCTGACAGCCCGGGAGGGTGCCACGCCATCCGCTCGCTGAAGACCTCGCCGGGATCGTCCAGGTTCCGCCAGCGCGACACCACGCGCGCGTCGGCGTTCACCACCCAGTACTCCGGAACGCCGTGCGTCAGGTACAGCTCGCGCTTGGTGTGGTAGTCGTACAGCGGATTGCCGGGCGACTCGATCTCGATGGCGAGAAGGACGTCCGACGGTGCGGGAGTCACATGCACGACGCCGTCGATGAGCTCGTAGCGCTGGCCGTCGTCCGGCAAGGCGTCGAGCATGTCGACGGTCCACAAATCGCGCGCGGCAACCATGCCCATATAGTGCTCGGCCTCGGCGGCAAAAGACAAGTCAAGCCCGCGACGACTACCGCGTGGGTGCACCCGTTTCCGGGCGCGATGGTGTAGTCACAATATTGTGACTACACTCTCAGGGAACACTACTCGGCGGAGCGTCTGATCAGTCGCGCGAAAGGCGTACCAGTGAGAGTCGCAACATCGCTTCGCGTGGTCATCGCGATCGTCATCGCGATCGCGCTGGTCGCCACGCCCCTGCCCGCGCAGGCAGCACCGCGTCAGCTCCTGAGCATCTACTTCCTGGACGTGGGGCAGGGGGACGCGGCGCTCATTCGCACCACCAGCGGCAAGCGGATCCTCATCGACGCCGGCCCCAGCGCGCGCGCGATGGAATACCATCTGTGGGAATCGGATTTCGATACGCTGGACCTTGTGGTTGCGTCGCACAACCACTCCGATCACATCGGTGGCATGGGCTGGGTGTTCAAGCGCTTCGTCGTCCGGGCGCTGATGACGAACGACCTGCCGCACACGACCAACGCATACTCGTCCATGCTTCTCTCGGCCTCACGGGAAGCTGGCCTGCTATATCTGCAGCCGACAAGGCGTGTCATCACCGTGGGGGACGTGCGGCTCCGCGTCCTGCCGCCATCGAAACTGGACGGCTCGCAGAACAACAACTCCGTCGGCATCCTGCTCGAGTACGGCGACTTTCGCGTACTGTTCACCGGCGACGCCGAGCGGAAGCAGATCGAGCATTGGCTGCGCAACGACAGCATCCCGCGCGTGGATATCGTGAAGGCCGGCCATCACGGCGCACGCAATGGCGTCACGCGTGAATGGATCGCGGCAACGCGGCCCGCCGACGTCATCATCTCGGCGTCGCGCATGAATAGCTACGGTCATCCGGATCCGGCGGTGGTGCTGTCGTGGCAGGCGGCCGGTGCAAAGGTGTATACCACGGCGACAGACGGGCCGCTCTTCCTTGCCGTTCAGAACGGAAAATACCGGATATCAACGCGACGGAACGTCCTGTCCGCGCCCATACGGACACCATGATGCCTCCGCAGAAAACCCTGCGCGTCGTCGTCGACCGGATCGACAACAAGCTCGCCGTGCTTGTGGACGACGCGAACCGCGCCTACAACGTGTCGGCGGCGATCCTGCGTCGCGGATGCCGAGCGGAGGGGGCGGTGCTCGACGCGCCCATCGACGACGATGGCAAGCCCCGCTGGGGCGACGCGAAACGCAACTGGGACGAGGAGCGGCGTCGTCTCAAGGCGGCGGAGAAGCAGCTGGACAAGCTGCGCGCGACGGATTCTGGCGGTGACGTCGAGCTCTGAGGAAAGACTGACGGCGGAACTGACGGCGGAACTGACGGCGGAACTGACGGCGGAACCAACGACGGAACCAACTACGGAACCAACTACGGAACCAACTACGGAACCAAAGGCGGAACTGACGGCCCAGGCGATTCTTTCATCATACTGTTGAGCATCCGCACCACGACGATAAGCCTGTTGTGAAAGCGCCAGTATTCGGGCGCGCTGATCCGGCCGGTGCGGTGGTTCGCGGACAGATGCTCATCGGTCTCCTCCGCGGACCCTCGGGCGAAGCGAAGGAACTGGTTGCGCTCGGCTCCCACGCGGCGACCGTATGACTCCCGAATGTTGGCCGCGATCGATCCGACAGACGAACGCAGCTGGGTGTCGTAGATCAGCTGGTGCCGACGCGCCCGGATCAGACGATCGACGTCGTCAACCAGCATGCGCGCGGCGTCGAGAACGCGAAGTAGTTGTCCCATGCCGGAACATTGCACCGGCGCGCCGCCATCATCCCATCAATTCATTGCGTCCCTGCTCGGCGTATCGCGGGAAAACTGACAACGGAACTGAGGACGGAACTGAGGACGGAACTGAGGACGGAACTGACGACGGAACTGACTGCGGAAAGTGACTACAGAGCTGACAGCGAGGCTTTGTGCGCAGTTGTCATGGTTCCTTCGTTAGTTCCGCCGTTGGTTCCGCCGTTGGTTCCGCCGTTGGTTCCGTAGTCGGTTCCGCCCCTGGTTCCGCCCCTGGTTCCGTCTTTGGTTCCGTCTTTGGTTCCGCCGTCAGCAGTTCTACGGGTCAGGCGACGCGAACCGGCCGCGCAGCAGCTCGTACAGGTCCACCTTCGGCACGTTCGACCGCTCGGGCGCCGGCGGTGGAACATCCCCCGGCGCGTCGAGCACCACGCGCTGCATCTTCTCTCGCACGCCGCGATCGATGAACCGCGAGAGCTGGTCGATGGAGTAGTCCGCGCTCCGCCGCGTGCTGTAGCTGTTCATCGGATACGTCACCGCGAGATAGTTCCGCGCGCGGGTCATCGCGACGTACATCAGCCGCCGCTCCTCCTCCAACTCATCCTCGTTTTCCGTGGAGCGCGCCATCGGGAACCAGCCATCCACCGCCCAGATGAGGAAGACGACGTCCCACTCCTTCCCCTTCGAGCTGTGCGCGGTGCTCAACACCACCGCGTCGCTGTCGTCCTCGTCGGCGCCCTCGGCCAGGTCCTGGGTGCTCTGCGGCGGCTCGAGCGCGATCGTCGAGAGAAAGTCCGCGCGACTGGGATAGCCGCTCGCGATCGCGCGCAACTGGTCGAGGTCCGCGAGCCGCGGCTCGGGGCGGTCGTACTTGTCGCGCAGCAGGTCGTCGTACAGCTGACGGATGACGTCGATCTCGGCTCCTACATTGCGGCTCTCGGCCCTCGGCTCTCGGCTCTCGGCAGAACTGCCTCGGCTAACAGCCTCGGCTCCGCGCAGGGCGCGAATGAGCTGGGTCAGCCGCTTGTGCGCGTCACGGGCACGCGGCGGCGGCGTCCAGTGCGTCAGCGCGTCCGCATCCCAGCCGCGATCGGCCATGCTCGTCATGATCCCACGCGCGGTCGTGTCGCCGATGCCGGGCATCAGCATCAGCACGCGATACCAGCTCACCTCGTCGCGCGGGTTGTCGATGATCCGCAGGAAGGCGACGACGTCCTTCACGTGCGCCGCCTCGAGGAACTTGAGCCCGCCCCATTTCTCGAACGGGATGTTCCGGTTGGCCAGCTCGATCTCGAGATCCGCCGACATGTAGCCGGCGCGGAACAGCACCGCGATCTCGCGCAGCGGAATTCCCTCCTCGTGCAGCTCGAGGATGCGATCGGCGACGAAACGCGTCTGCTCGTGCTCGTCCTTGATGGTCACGAGCCAGGGACGCTCGCCCCCCGCGCGCCTGGTCCAGAGGCTCTTGCTGAACCGCTCGGTGGCGCGCGAGATCACCGTGTTGGTGACGTCGAGGATCGGCTGGGTGGAACGATAGTTCTGCTCGAGGGCAACGAGCTTCGTGCCGGGGAAGTGCCGCGGGAAATCCAGGATGTTCCGCTGCGTCGAACCGCGGAACGAGTAAATGCTCTGCGCGTCGTCGCCGACGACGGTGATGTTCTTGTGTGTCGCGCACATCCCGCGCAGGATGCGCGACTGCAGCTGGTTCGTGTCCTGGTACTCGTCGACGAGCACGTGATCGTACAGCGCGGAGATCCTGTGGCCGAGGGCCGACGGCCGAGAGCCGAGAGCCGCTTCGCCGAGGGCCGAGGCTGTCTCGCCGAGGCCGGCTTCGAGCATCAGCGCCCAGCAGAGGAGCAGGTCGTCGTAATCCAGCAGCCCGCGCTCCTGTTTCCGACTGACATACTCGGCGAACACGCGCGTGATCTCAGCGGTGTAGTCGAGGAACTGCGGCGTCTCCTCGTGCAGCAGGTCGTCGAGTGGACGCTCGGTGTTGACGTGCCGCGAATAGACCCAGTGCAGCGTTTCCTTCTTCGGGAAGCGCTTCTCCTTCTTGCCCACGCCGAGGTTGGCGCGCGCGATTCCCATGAGGTCGACGGCGTCTCCCTGGTCCATGATGGAGAACTGGTCGGGGAGCCCGGCCTGGCTGCCGAACCTGCGGAGCAGGCGATGGCCGGTGGCGTGGAACGTCCCGCCATGCACCTTCGCGCTGGACGAGCCCGCGAGACGCTCGGCGCGCGAGAGCATCTCGTGCGCGGCGCGTCGGGTGAAAGTAAGAAGAAGGATGCGCTCCGGCTTCACGCCGCGGTCGATGAGGTGCGCGACGCGGTAGACGAGCGTGCGCGTCTTGCCCGTGCCGGCGCCGGCGATGATGAGGAGGGGACCTTCGCCGTGCGTCGCGGCCGCGTGCTGCTCGGGGTTCAGCTCCCCGGTGAAATCACGCAGCGTGGGTGGGACTTCCCGCTCGCGGCGTGGATAGATGCGCAGCTCATCGGTCACAGCTCAAGATACAGCAATCAGCGCAATCGCACCCGAGCCAGATGGATCCCTTCGCGATCACGCATGGTGAGGAATACCACGCGATCCCGGCCAAACCCGGCCAGCTGATACCCGGGCGGCACCTGCAGCCGGTCCACCAGCTTTCCTTCGCGACTGACGACGTCGTAAATCGGACCGCCCTGCACCCGGCGCACGGGAACGGTCCGGATCCAAAGGTTGCCGTCGAGATCCGCGCGGACGGCGTTCGACGTGAAGGGCGGATGGAAGTCCGGCAGGTACTTCTCGTTGATCACGCTCACTTCGCGCATGGTAGGCGGATTGGGAATGCGGGCGAGGTTCGGGATCGCCTGTGGAATACACGACGGCCTGCCACCGCCTGCGGCGCGCTGGTTCATCATTTCGGCCATGCGTAGCCCTTCCAGGCCCAGCACGTCCCGAGCGGGAGCGTCCGAACTGGTCGTGTCATCCGGGGCTGGCGGCAGTTCCTTCGCCTCCTCGTCGCGCGCGCATCCATATATGTACGTCGCGGGGAAGTTCACCCCCGGCGGGAAATTCCAGTCGCGGCCAAACCCGTTCGGCGGACGATATCCTTCGGGCGCGGTGAACCCGGGCGGATATTTCTTGCCATAGGTGTTCACATAGCGGATCACGCTCGTCGTGTATGAATTCCGCAGGCTCTTCTGCTGCGACGTCTGCACCGAGTCGACGATGCGTTCCTTGTCCGCCGCGCTGATCGGCTGCCATTCGTACGGCAACTTCGCGGAGCTGCTCCAGCTGCCGTCCGGATTCAGGTAGTCGACGCGGTAGTCGATCCACCGCACGAAGGCGACGGTGCCGTCCGATAGCACCGCCCATGCATCCTGGGTGGGAATGGGATTGATCGCCTCGTTGAACGACCAGCCGCCATTCGGCGAGACGCGGACCGTGTACTCCTCTTTCGGAATGCGGATCACTCCCAGGGTGTCGAGCTTTCGGGAATCCATGTCCAGCGCAACCACGAATGCGCTGTCGGGCTCCGGCGGGATGTACGGCACGCCCCTGGGCGGTCGCACCGCCGGAGGAGCCGCTCGCGCGGTCATGCGGTAGATGAGCCGGCCGCGCGCATCGGTGAAGAGATTCGCGCTCGCGCCGCTGGTGTAGCGTCCCACGTCCTGCGCGCGCGGCACCGAACGCACCCGCGCGATGTTGCCGTCGGGGCCGATCACCAGCATGGCCAGCGAATTCGGATCTATGAACAGCGACGAGTCGCCGCGGTGTGCGATGAGCGCGCCCGGGCGGTTGCCGTAGGTGTCGGCACGCTCGGACGCGGAGTCCAGCACCACCCGCTCGATGACGAGCATCGTGTCGAGCAGGAGGAGGCGGCGGTTCGCGCCGTCGTTCACGAGGACTCGGCCATCGGGCAGCTCTCGGACACCCGTGATGTTGCCGATCTTCTCCTTCGACACGGCAGCAGCCGTCGAGATGCGCCGCACGGGCACCGAGTCCTGCCCTGCGGCGGTCGAGGCGCGACGCGCTGCCACCGTGTCCT
>Ga0196976_1000565_pt1 | contig 22784 bp, 15 predicted proteins | sample S3v_513CmetaG_FD_148644 | JGI IMG/M metagenome (GOLD analysis project Ga0196976, IMG submission 148644) | Soil microbial communities from Anza Borrego desert, Southern California, United States - S3+v_5-13C | ecosystem: Environmental > Terrestrial > Soil > Desert | place: USA: California...
CAACGGCCCTCGCTTGGGCCTTCAGCTCAGTCAACTCAGCTTCAGGGTGTAACCTATCCGCCCGGTTTTTCTGTCACCCCTCCGCCCGGCAGCACCTTTCCCGAGCGCCACAACCCCTCACCCTGACCCTCTCCCCACTGCGGTGGGGAGAGGGGACTCGCTAGCGAATGGAGTACTTCGTGTCGTGCGGCTCAGCAGACGACGCAGTGCTGCATTTCCCAGGAGATCGGCGGCGGGTAGGCGGCGCGCGGCGGCGCTACGACGTGCGCGTCCGGCAGGATCGACAGCATGCGCTCCGGACGGCAGAGGGTGAGATAGGAGCGTTTGTCCGCGCTGCTTTCGTGGTCGGGGTCATCGTCCTCGGTGAAGAGCGTGGCGTCGTCCACGAGCGTGATCCAGCTCGCCGTCGCCGCGCGGCGCGCCATCGACTCGATGTCCGCGTCCGGATTCAGGCGTCTGGTCTTCTCCAGCCGCCACTGCAGGTTCGTGCCGTCGAAGTAGCCGAGCGCCGTCTCCTCCGCGTTCCGGGCGTGGCGGTACGCGGGATCGATGAACGTGAAGGCGATCACACCGCCGGGCGCGAGGAGCCGCCGCAACTGGGCGAGGAGGTCGAGCATCTCCGCGCGGCTGGTGTGGGTAAAGACCGAGTACGCGACGATCACATCGAAGCGCACGCCCGGATCGACCACCGGCAAGTCGCGCACGCCGGTCGGATTGAACGCCCAGCTGTAGCGGTCGTAGAAAATGAAGTGCGCGTCGGGGTAGCGCTCCCTCCCCTGCTCCACCGCATCGCGCGACACATCGAGGCACCAGTAGTTCCGCGGCTCGATCTCCGAGCCGTGCGTCAGCAGGTTGCCGATGTTACCGCCGAAGTCGAGCACGCGCTTGCCGCTCCAGCCGGGCGACCCGAGGACCGCGTCGAAATACGTGAACTGGCCGACCCGCTGCGAGACGAAGCTCATCCCTCTATAGACGCGCGAGCGCGGCGCCGTGTGAACAAAAATCACATAGGTAGGGAATTCAGTCTTCATTGCACTCCTAGGACATAGCTTCATTCAGCAAGCGCTCAATCTTTCGACAGAGAAAGGATGAGGACATGTCCGGTCGAACGATCTCGGCCCAGGAGCGGTGGGGCGCCGGCACGCCGGCCGGCGCAAACGACGACACCCCGGAACGCGCGCTGCTGCAGGCACTCGATGGCGGGGACGGAGACGCGTTCTGGAAACTGTGGCTGCGCCACCGCGGGCATCTCTACGACGTCTGCCTGCGCCGCATGAACGGACTGTCGTGCGACGCCGCGGATGCGATGAGCCGCTCGATGATGGTGGCCTGCTCGAAGATGCCGCAGTACGCCACGGGCATCAACAACGTGCAGGCGTGGCTCACGCGGCTGGTGCTGAACGTCTGCAGCGACATCCATCGCGAGCAGCGGCGGATGGCGGTGGGCGTCGGCATCGCCGAGGAGCTCGTGCAGCTCGAGCAGGAACATCCGCAGGAACAGGCGCTCTCCCCCGAAGACGCGACCATCACGCACGAGGGATACGCGTGCATCGTGCGCGCGATCGCCGCGCTCCCGCCGCGGCTGCGCGACGTGGCGCGCATGCACTTCCTCCACGAGGCGCCGTACGAGAGCATCTCCCGGAAGCTCTCCATCACGCCGGCGAACGTGCGCAAGCGCGTGCAGCACGCGCGGGAGATCCTCAAGCGCACGCTCCCGACGCGTCCCGGGCGCAATTTGCACCCCTGATCGCGCGAACGATTCACAGCGGGCGCGGCTCCGCCGTCTACGAAGTACAAACCATGTTCACTTCGTTGCTTTCGGCGGCGCTGTCGCGCGCCCGCCTCACGGAGGAGTTGTCTGCTCTGCCGCCGGAAACGGGGTTGCTGGAAGTTCCGGACGGAGTCGATCCGGAGCTCGTGCGCTCGCATTTCCGCGGGCCGCTGATCTTCACCACGGACGAGCGCGGGCCGGCGCGTCGCGAGCGGCTCATCGAGGCGTCGGCGAAGTTCGACTTCGTGATGCTCGACAAGAGCGACGTCACGGCCGCGGTCCTGCGCGCCATTCCGCCGGAGCGGCGCATCCTCGCCTGGCGCGGCCGCGTGTACTCGCTGGCCGAGATGCGCGAGCGTCTCTATCAGGTCACCTTCACCCCCGCGCGCTGGTACCGCCTCGAGGCGGAAGTGCGCAAGTCGGGCGAAGAGCTCTTCCCGCTGCAGCTCCTGCACGAGTGCGGCCGCGACGACGTGGCCGCGTACGCGACCGGTGCGGTGGGATTCTGGACGCGGATCCTCTCGCCGTTCCTCGGCGCGCCGTTCGTGCGCGGTACGTTGACCAGGTCCGACGAGGCGGGCGTGCCCACGGCCGAGCAGCTCACCACCGACTACGGCCTGCCGCATCGCCGCGACGTGCGCCAGATCTTCGGCATCGTCGGCAGCCCCGTGCTGCAGTCGCTGTCGCCGCGGCTGCACAACGCGGCCTTCGAGGCCATCGGCCGTCCGGCGCTCTACCTCCCCTTCCACGCGGACCGCTTCGACCTGTTCTGGATGAACGTCGTCGAGCCGCGGGCCATCGAGGGGCTCGGCTTCGACACCGGCGCGTTCTGCGTGGTCTCGCCGCACAAGGAAGTGGCGCTGGCGGCGACGAAGCAGCGCACGCGCATCGTCGAGCGTGCGCGCTCGACCAACTTCTTCATCCGCGAAGGCGATCAGTGGACGGCCGACACGACCGATCCGGAAGGGGTGCTGGTGACGCTGCGCGAGCGCGGCATCGATCCGGGACAGCACCGCATCGCGGTGATCGGCTGCGGCGGATCGGGACGCGCGGTGGCGGCGGCGCTGCAGCAGGCCGGCGCGGACGTGACGATGGTCAACCGCGGCTTCGACCGCGCCACGCTCGCGCTGCACCTCCTCAAGCTGCCGTTCCGGCCACTGGCGGGATTCTCCGCCGGCGGCTTCTCGGTGATCGTCAACGCGACGCCCGTCGGCCGCGACGGCACCGCCACACCGTTCGACATGGACGATCTCCACGCCAGCGCGGTGGTGGTCGACTTCGCGTACGGCGAGGGCGCCACCCCGCTCGTGACGACGAGCCGCGAGCGCGGCCAACTGACCATCGACGGCCGCGACGTGCTGATGACGCAGGCCATGACGCAGTTCCGCCTCATGACCGGCCAGGAGATGCCGGCCGCGGTGACGCGACGCATCCTCGGCCGCGAGCCGGCGGCCAGCGTGGCGCTGTCGGCGTGAAGGGAGACGAGATGGATTACCTGCGCGACAACGAGAACCACACCTTTCCGATGCCCCGGCCGCCGGTCGACGTCACCCCGCTGCTCGGCACGTGGCGCAACACGAACGAACGCCCCCTCTGGGTCACCAGCCTGCGCGTCGAGCCGCTTGACGGATCGCTGGCGATCGGCGTCCGCGGCGGCGTGAACGGCTCGCCCGAGGAGTGGGGACTCGCCCCGGCGACGCATCTGTACGGCAGCTCGCTCCAGTCCGCGAGCGGCGGTGCGTGGCGCGCGTCGTTCGACCTCGGCTTCTGCGACGCCGACCTCGAGGCGAACCTCAATCAGGGACTGCTCGTGGTCGCGTCGTTCGTGCGGCTGAAAGACGGAAGCGGCCGCGCCGACAGCGCCGTCCGCGAGTTTTTCCATCAGGCGTGAGGTGAGGCGATGACGACGGCGATCCAGGACGAGAGAGCGATCACACGCGGCAGCGCCACGGCGCTCGACGCATCGGTGGTGACCGGCACGTGGCGTTGCACGAACCGCGGCTCGACCGGCATCCCGCGCTTCACCCTGCGCGCGGAGGAGGGACGGCTGTACCTGAACGTCTTCTCGCGCCGCGACGGGGTGGAGCACGAGTGGGGCGAGACCGAGGTCACGCCGTACGCGGACCGCTTTTCGTCGCGCGAGATCTACGCCTTCACCGCCGACTACGACTTCGGGTTCCAGCGCGTGCACGTGCAGGCCATGCCGCGCCGCGGCGTGATGGTCTTCGGCACGCAGAGCGAGTTCACCGACGACAGCGGCCGCATCGGCTGCTTCGTCCGCGAGTTCTTCTACCGGGAGCGGCCATGACCGCGCTCGACCCGCTCGTCGTTCCCGGAGAAGACCTCGGCATCGCCGGGCTCTATCTCGACCGCGCGCAGCAGGAGCTCGTCGCGCAGGCACGGGCGCTGGCGAAGGAAAAGCTCGCCCCGCGCGCCGCGCAGTACGACGCCACGGCCACGTTCCCGCGCGAGAGCATCGACGATCTCTTCGCCGCCGGCCTGCTGGCCGCGTGCGTGCCGCGCGCGCACGGCGGCCTCGGGCTCGGACCCTATCGCGGCGACGTCTTCACGCTCTGGATGCTGACCAAGGAGATCGCCAAGGCCGATCTCTCGCTCGCCCGCTGCTGGGAAGGGCACATGAACTCGCTCGTCCTGATCGACGGCGCGGGCAACGACGAGCAGAAAGAGCGCTGGTTCCGCGGCGTGGTCGAGCGCGGCGAGACCTGGGTGGCGTGGAGCGGCGAGCCGCAATCGCGCGCACCGGAAGAGAAAGCGCGCTTCGGGACGTATGCCGAACGGGTCGAGGGCGGCTGGCGCCTCACCGGCGTGAAGGCCTTCGCCACGAGCGCGGGCGGTGCCGACTGGGCCATCCTCCTGGTCAACACCTCCGGCCCCGGCGGCGCGCGTCACGCCGGCGGCAACGCCGACGACCTGCTGCTGATGGCGTGCGACCTGCGCGATCCGTCGGTGTCGATCGACGGCTCGTGGTGGGACCCGATCGGCATGCGCGGCACGGTCAGCCATGCGGTGCGCTTCGACGGCACGTTCATCCCCGACGCGAACCTGATCGGGTACCCCGGCCAGTACCTGCGCGAGGGGTGGCAGACCTGCTTCGCGCCGCACTACGCGGCGTCCTTCACCGGCGCGGCGGAGGCAGCGCTCGACTACGCGCTCGAATACATCCGCTGCCAGAACAAGGCGGACGACCCGTACGTCCAGCATCACGCCGCGAAGATGACGGTGAACGTGGCCACCGCGCACCTCTGGCTGCGGCACGTGGCCACGCTGTGGGAGACGGGGCGCTACGCGGAGGCGCAGGTGGCGGGCAGCCGCGTGCGGCACGTGGCGGAGCATGCCGCCGAGGAGACGGTCCAGCACTGCGTGCGCGCGTGCGGGGCGCGGTGTCTCAACCGTCCCAGTCCCATCGAGCGGATCCTGCGCGATCTGGCGCTCTACATCCGCCACGACAACGACGACCAGGTGCTGGCGACGATCGGCCGGGCCGTCCTCGGCAAGCCGTTCGACGCGTCGTTCTACAAGCCGTGAGGAAGCGAGCATGGTTCCGCGCACGAATCGCATCGTCTGGTTTTTCGCGTTCGGCTATTTCGTCTGCTACGCGTTCTATTCGGCGCTGGTGAAGCAGCTCACGGGCGGCGCGGCGGACGTCCCGGCGCTGACGCTGCTGCCGGCGGTGACGTTCGGCACGGCGCTCACGCTGCCGCTGCTCGTGGCCACCCTCGGCTGGTGGCGCGTGGCGCCGCGCTTCGACCGCGACACGCTCGTCGCCGGCGCGGCCACGGGCGTGATCATCCTGACGACGACGCTCGCGTACACGTTCGACGGCGTGTCGATCGTCTTCACGCTGCTGCTGCTCCGCGGCGGCGTGCTGATCCTCGCGCCGGTCGTCGACACGCTCATGGGGCGGGAGGTGCGCTGGTTCTGCTGGGCCGCGCTCGCGGCCAGCATGGGCGGCATCGCCGTGGCGCTGCTGAACAGCCGCGACCGGAGCATGACCGTCGTGGCGGCGCTGAACACGCTCGCCTATCTCGCCGCGTACGCCGTGCGGCTGCCGCGCATGACGAAGTGCGCGAAGGGTGCGGAGCCGCTGGCCACGCGCCGCTGGTTTCTCGGCGAGATGACGATCGCGCTGGCCGTGCAGCTTCTGCTGCCGCTGGCCATCGCGCTGACGCCGGCCGGTGCGCAGCTCCGCGGGGGGATCGTCTCGATCGAGCCCGCGGGCCTGCTCGTCGGCGTGCTGTACGGCTGCCTCTACTTCTTCGGCACGAGCGTCTACCTCGACCGCCGCGAGAACACGTTCTGCGTGCCGCTGAACCGCGGCGCGAGCGTTTTGGCCGGCATCGCCGCCACGATCGCCATCGGCGGCACGCTGCACGCGGCCGACGTGGCCGGCGCGTCGCTGGTCGTCGGCGCGCTGCTCTTCCTCTCCCCCGTGCATCACCTCCCCGAGTCGTTCTTCGCGCGCGTCTTCGCACGGAAAAAGGAGCTCGTCCCATGAACCTGGCCCCGCTGCGATTCCACTGGAGCATGTCGGCCGCGGCCGATCCGAAGCGCCGTACGCAGGCGCGCTCCGCGCTGTCGGCCGTGCCGGACTTCCCCGTGCTGCTGAACTTCTGCCGCATGGCCGAGGAGTGCGGGATCGACTCGCTGCTGACGGCGTACGGGGCGCACCGGCCCGACGCCATCGCCATGGCCTCGGCCCTGGGCGTGCTGACCTCGAAAATCAAGTTCATGATCGCCATCCGCTCGGGCGTGAGCGCGCCCGCGCAGTTCGTGCAGCAGATCAACACCGTCTCCGCGCTGACCAACGGGCGCGTCTGCCTGAACATCGTCAACGGGCACACCGTGGACGAGCTGGGGTGCTTCGGCGATTTCCTCGATCACGAGGGACGCTACGGCCGTACCGACGAGTTCCTCCACCTCTGCAACGCGTTCTGGCACCGCGGCGAGGGCCTCGTACAGTTCGAGGGAAAGCACTACCGTGTGACCAACGGCCGTCTCGGCAGCCGTTACATCTCGCCCGACGGACGCGTCGCGCCAGAGATCTTCGTCGGCGGCAACTCGGCCACGGCGGAGGCGACGGTCATCCGCCACGCCGACTGCCTGTGGCGTTTCCCCGACACCGTGCCGGTCGTCGGCGGCACCGCGTCGCGCCTGGCCGCGGCGGGAAAAGAGACCGGCATCATCACCTCGGTGATCGCACGCGCCACGCGCGAGGAGGCGCTGGCCGAGACCGAGGAGATGCGCGAGCAGTTCGACGACAAAGCCAGGAGCGTGCACGAACAGGCACTGGCGCGCACCGACTCCGTGGCCAGCCGCACCGTGTACGGCCTGGCGCGGCAGGCGGAGTGGCTGACGCCGACGCTCTGGACCGGCGCCGTGCCGTTCATGGGCCCCTCCTCGGTGGCGCTGGTCGGCTCGTACGACGAGGTCGCCGGCGCGCTCCTGGACTACAAGGCCGCCGGCATCTCGCAGTTCCTCTTCCTCGGCTGGCCGGACCTCGAGGAGATGCAGATCTTCGCGCGCGAGGTCGCGCCGCGCGTGCGCGAGCGCGAGGCCGCCGCGGCCGCATTGCTGGAGAAGGCGAGCTGACATGCACATCCGATTTCACTGGCGTCTTCCGCAGGGCGGCGACCGTCCCGGCCGTCCGGACGATTGCTCCCGCCCCGATCTCGAGGAGCAGATCCCCTTCTGCCGCGACGCGGAGCAGCTCGGGATCGACTCCCTGCTGGTCGACTTCGGCCTGGAGAAGGCCGACTCGATCGTGCTCTCGACCGCGCTCGGCGTGGCCACCTCGAAGGTCCGCTTCATCATCGCCTATCGCTCCGGGCTGCTCGCGCCGACCTCGTTCGTGCAGCAGCTCAACACCCTGTCGTCGCTGATCGACGGGCGGATCTCGCTCAACATCGTCGCCGGCAGCACCCCCGCCGAGCAGCGCAGCTACGGCGACTTCCTCGAGCACGACGACCGCTGGGCGCGCACCGACGAGTTTCTGGCCATCGCCCGCGGCATCTGGCACGACGGGACCGTCGACTTCGACGGGAAGTTCTACCGCGTCGAGAAGGCGCGCGTGCGCACCGCCTACACGGCCAGCGACGGCAGCCGCGCGCCGCAGATCTACGTCGGCGGCACGTCCGAGGGGGCACGCGGCGTGGCGGAAAGGCACGCGGACTGTCTGCTGGTCCCGGCCGACGTGCCGTCGCGCGTGGCCTCCTCGATCGCGCCGATCCTGCGGAAAGGGGTGGAGGTCGGGGTCCGGGCGACGGTGATCGCGCGGCGCACGCGGAAGGAGGCCGTGGACGCCGCGCACGCGTTCCGCGACAGCGCCCCCGCCTGGGTGCACGGCCCGATGACGCAGCTCGTCGAGCGCAGCGACTCGCACCTGCTGCGCAACGCGTTCGCGAACGCGTCGAAGGAATGGCTGACGCCGTGGCTGTGGACCGGCGCCGTCGAGACGCAGGGAGCGATGTCCATCCTCATCGTCGGCTCGTACGACGACGTGGCCGGCGCGCTGCTCGAGTACCACGCCGCCGGCATCACGCAGTTCATCCTCTCCGGCTGGCCGAAGCGCGAGGAAATGCAGATCTTCGGCAGCGAAGTGATGGGACGCGTGCGGCGCCGGGAGGAGGTGGCGTGACGTTCCGCGTCGTCACCAACTGCGGGCCGGCGGAGGCGTACATCGAGCGATGCATCGCCTCGCTGCGCGGGCAGACGGTGCACGACTGGACGTGCGCGATCACGATCGATCCGTGCGGCGACGCGACGTACGGGCGCGCGCTGGCCGCCACCGCGGGAGACCCGCGCTTCGACGTCCGGCTGAACGAAGAGCGCCGCTGGGCGATGCACAACCTCGTTGATGGCATCGCCCGCGGCGGCGCGGCCCCGGACGACGTCATCGTGGTCCTCGACGGCGACGACCACTTCGCCACGCCGCGCGCGCTGGAGATCATCGGCGACACGTATCGCCGCTTCGATTGCTGGCTCACGTACGGCTCCTGGATCGCGGAAGGCCTGACGCCGAACGATCCGCCGCACACGCGCGGCGCCTGGCCCCCCTACCCGAGCGACACGACCGATTTCCGGAGCGGCCCGTGGCTGGGCACGGCCGTGCGCACGTTCCGGAAATGGCTGTGGGACCGCATCGACGACGCCGACCTGCGCGACGACGACGGCCACTACTTCCGCGTCGTCGAAGACCAGGCCTGCATGATCCCGATGCTGGAGATGGCCACCACGCGCCGCGCGCGGCACATCGCCGAGATCCTGCTGGTCTACAACCGAGCCAACCCCAACGCCGTCGGGCGCGTGATGCTGGCGGAAATGCGCGCCACGGCCGGCCGCATCCGCGCCCGCCGGCCTTATCGACCCATCGAAGACCGTTCCGGGAAAAGGGAGGAATCATGGCTACTGGAAAAGGAAACACTGGAAGCCACACCGGCGGCGCTGCCGGCAACACTGTGACGGTGGTCGTCTCGCGAACGGTCGCCGAGCAGATGTACTTCGCCCTGGCGAAGGCCCTCGCCGGCAGCGGCCCCAAGAAGAAAGGCAAAGGCGGCAAGGGCGGCGGCAAGGGCGGGAAGAAGTCCGACGGTCGCGGTGGCAAGAGCCGCGGCGGGGGCAAGACCCGCGGCGGCGGCAAGTCCGGCGGCGGCAGGGGCCGCGGCGGCAAACGCTGACGCACTCCGGCGATGCAACCGCAACCGAAGGAACGGCGCCGCTCGGCGCCGTTCCTGGCCGCGACGGCCATGGAGCGCCTGCGGCGCGTCGTGGACGCGTCGCTGGGCGCGGAGAGCGCGCAGGGCGGCGCGGCGCTGATCGCCGCGCTCATCACGCGCAAGGCGCACGACCGGGCGTTCGCCGCGGAGCTGATGGAGATCGCCCGCGGCGCGCACGGCGACCCGTGGCCGGTGCGGCGCCTGGCCTGCCTCGCGCTCGAGCAGCAGTTCCTGCGCGTGGCGAGGCCTGACGACCTGCTGGCGCTCCTCGATGGGCTCGCCCTTCTCACCGACACGTGGGAGCACGTGCGCCGCGTCGTGCTGCAGGAAGGCTACTCGTCGGTGACGGTGCTGCAGTTCGCGGCCGAACTGCGCAAACGGATCGGGCGGTACGAGCACGTGCACAACGGGTTCGCGCGCGATCCGCTGCGCGCGGCCGCCGACTTCGTCGAGCATTCGCGGCATGAATGCCGCCTGGCCCTGTCGCGCTATCTCCTGCCGGCGGCCGACGTCGTCGAGCAGATCCTGGCGGTGGTCCGGACGACCGCCGGCCTGCCGCACCTGCCGAAGACCGATCCGTACAACCTCGGCGAGGCGCGCCGTGCCATCGCATCGCTGCCGCCGTACGAGCGCGAGATCCTCGAGCTGCTGCTGGCCGAGCCGCTGATCTACTGGGTGGCGGAGGAGACCCCCTCCACGGTCCATTCCCTCGTCGAATATCCGATCGGCACGATCGTCCTCGCGATCAAGCCGCCGGGCAGCGACCTGGAGATCCAGATCAAGCGCGCCGGCTGTCGCGGCGAGCGCGCCATCGACTGCGTGTACCAGCGCGAGGGGGAGAAGCAGCCCCTCCCCGTGCATCACCATTTCTGGGGCGCCTCCACGGGGCGGCTCCTGCAATGGGAGCTCTCGTCGGGCGGCATGCTGGCGCGCATGCATCGCCTCGTCTACGGCACCGAGACGCAGGGCTCGCGCACCGTGGCGCTCTCGGGAATCCTCGAGATCCCGACGCCGCGCGGCGACGTCTCGCTGGTGTCGTACTTCGGCACCGCGCAGGGGTACGGCCGCGGTTTCGGCGCGATGCGGGAGGCGATGAAGCGCGTCCTGCCGCGCCTCGAGCACGACCGCCTGCACGCCCGCGGCCCGGACCTCGGCGGCTACGAGACGCTCGGCAGGTGGCTGGCCGTGACCTCGCCCGAGCAGGCGTTCGTCGTCGGCACGAGCTCGTTCCGCTTCGAGCGCCTGGCCGCGTATCTTGCCCCCGACGGCGACGACGCCTACTTCGAGCGCGGCCTCGGCGTCGACGCATCGGACGACGATCGCCGCCGCTTCGCCGACGCGGTCATGGGCGAGATCGTTCCGCACTATCGCCCGCCGGCCGGCGGCGCGTTCCGCTCCTGGCAGGCGTATCTCGAGGCCGCGTACGCGGCCAACCGCGCCGAGGCCGATGCCACGTTCATCGACGTCCTGCGGCAGGTCGGCCGTTACTTCGGCTTCTTCACGGCCCTGCGGATCTGGAGCGAAGGAGAGTCGTTCGTGACGCGCAACGTCGGCCTGCGCAACGTCTTCACCAACGGCGAGTGGCGCGTGCGCGTGCACTTTCACGATCACGACTCCGTCTCCCTGCCGGGCCGCGACTACGACCGCTGGGCCGCGCAGCACGCGGTGCGTGCGATGCGTCACGACCTGGTGCACATCCTCGGCGGCACGGCCGGGCAGCGGCGCATCCCGGGCGAAGTGGCGGCGCTGCGCGCCATTTATCGCGTCAGCGAGGAGACGGCCGAGGATGGGCTGCAGGTGTTCCGGCAAGCGTGCCGGGATGCATACTTTCAGGCGCAGGAGGCGGTCGAGAAAAACGAGGCGCTGCGGAAGATGGTCACGCGCGGGTTCCTCCGCGAGCTGCGCGACTGGGACGATCTCGTGCGCGGCTGGGCCGAGGCGCGGCCGGAGGGCGCCGAGGAGACCGCGCGCTGGCGGAGCGGGGCGGCGAAGATGCTGCGCGCGCGCGACTACACGGACGAGCGCATCGACGCGGTCATCGGGGCCCTGCTGAAGCACGCGCAGGACGTGGAGCGCTACACGTTTCTCTATCGCCCAGAGCTCGTGCGATGAGCTCCGCGTAGAGCGTACCGGCAGGAACGTCGTCCTTGCGCGCGCCGGCGCGGCGCCACATGTCGTTCCAGAGATGCACCGCGCGCGTCGGCTCGCCGAAGCGCGGCGGCGGTCCTTCGATGATGCTGCGCCACGCGTGGAACGGCAGCGGGCAGAACACCGCGGAGGGCTGCACGTACTCCTCCAGGCCGCACTCGGCGACGACCTCCTTCACCAGGCGCGGCCCCGTCTCTCCCCAGCGCAGGGAAGAGGCGTCGCGCGCGTCGCAGCGCTCCCAGGCGAGCTGCATGGCCGCGCTGCCGCGCGGCGCGCGGATCACGCACGATGCGGGCGTGCTGCCGTCGCGCGCCGGCTCGCTCGCGAACACGTGCTCGCCCGCGAAGTCGAACGGACGCAGGCAGACCACGTCCGTGTCCACCCACCACCCGCCGCGCTCGAGCAGGAGCCGGTAGCGGAAGAAGTTCGAGAAGCCCGAGACCGTGTCGTGCTCGCGATAGCGGAAGACCCGCTCGCGCGGCAGGATCTCGCCGGCGTCGCGCAGCGTCGTCCCGGCGGGCACGTTGCGCACCTCGTCGTACACATAGAGCTCGAACCGGTGGCCGTGCTGGAGAAACGAGGCGATGGCGAGCCGCTCCATCGGCGACAGCTCGCCTCCGATCCATAGCGACTGAATGGCGTCCCGCGTCACTGCACCTGAACCGATCCGACGAACTGGTACGCGAGCCCGTGCGACGCGGCGTTGAGATACATCGAGTACGTGCCGGCCGCGGGCGGGCTGAAGTCGACGGCGAACGTGCCGTCGCCCATCGGGCGCGGCTGCTCCCGTCCCTGCCAGACGCCGGGGGCGAAGATGAGCACGAGCGAGTCGCCGAGGCTCTCGACGGGGGCGCCCGATTCGGTGGTCAGGCGGAACCGCAGCGACGATCTCGCGCCGCTGCGGCGTGCGCCCCCGTCGACGAGCGCCGCGCGCACGGCCGGCCGCGGCGGTGCCGCGCGCTCCGACTCGCGCACCGCCACGCTGAAGCAGTCCACCGCCCGCGGCACGTCGAGCAGGAACGCGACGTCGTACTGGCCGCCGTCCGCGAGGCGTGCCGACGTCTCGTATACGCCGGGGCCGCGCTCGCGCAGGCTGCGGTCGACGACCATGACCGCGCGCGGCCGCCGGCCGTAGTTGTTGAAGTTCCCCATCGGCGCGGCCATCCCTTCCTGGTAGTAGTAGATGACGCGGTCCGGCCCGTTGGCGAAGAGCACCGAGTCGCCGCCGATGGCCTGCACGACCGATGGCGCGAGCGAAGGCATGTCCATCCCGAACGCCCGCCGCCCGCCGCCCACGTCCGCCACGGCCACCGGCGTCCCTTTGCGGCCGAGCTCCGACAGGACGATCATCTGCACCTGCTCGGAGTCGCGCAGCAGGACGTACGCGAGCGTGCGCGAGAACGCGATCTGGTCCGGGATCCCGGGGAGTCTCCCGCTCTGCACGAGCCGGTTCGTGGCCACGTCGATCACGTCGACCGACTGCTCGACCGGGTTGATCGACATCGCCAGCCGCGCGTCGGGAGTGATGCGCACCATCGACACGCCGGCCGCGATCTGCATCGTGGCGATCACCCCGCGCGTGCCGACGGCGACGATCGACCCTTTCTCGCTGGCGACGTACGCCGCTCCGGCGAGCGAAGACCAGGCGATGGACACGGGACGCGCCACCTCGGCCTCGTGCACGACCGCCAGCTTCGCCACGTCGACGACGGTCACGCGGTCGTGCTCCGCGGTCGTGGCGAAGACGTAGCGGTTGTCGTGGCTGACGGCGACGTCGTGCTTTCCGCGCGGCAGCGGCAGCGTCGCCGCGATGCCGAGGTCCTTCGCGCGCAGCGCGACGAGCGCCTCCTCGGTGGCCACCCAGAGATAGCCTTCGTCCGGCTGCAGCACGAGGCGGCCCGGCGACGAGCGGAAGGAGACGCTCTTCGCCACGCGCCATGCGGCGGTGTCGACGAGCGCCACCTGCCTGGCCTTCCCCATCGACACGAACAGCGCGTTGCTGTCGTCGGTCAGCACCCAGTCGTCGGCGGGACCGGGCAGCTCGACCAGCGCGAGCAGCTTGGTGCCGCCGAAGCCGAAGAGCGGATCGACGACGGTGAGCGTCGCGTCGTCGTTCATGGCCAGGACGTGGAACGTATTGAGGTTCACGTCCGCGCGTCCGAGAAAGCCGCCGCCAGCGTAGATGTTGATGCGGTCGCGGCAGCCGGCGGGACGCTGGTGCCGGGCGCCGTCCATCCAGGCGGCGGGCTTCGCACCGCGAAGGGGCGCGCCCGTGGCCTCGTCGCGGATCTCGAAGCGCACCACCACGTCGTCACCGCCGCGGAGGGGCCGCGGCTCGGCGGAGGGGGCGGCGTGGTCGATGGTCAGCTTCACCGCCACGCCGTCCTGGACGCTGCGGCGGACGACGGGGGCGCGCTCGGGCTCCTCGCCGCCGGCGGTGGCGGCGGCGAGGAGCAGCAGGGTGGCAGCGAATGCGGTACGGGTCATGGGCTCAGTGGTGTCCCGGCGGATGATCGGAATGCGTGGGTGGTGTGGTGCTCTGCTCCGGCCGCACGATCGTGTCGGTGCGCGTCGGCTTGAAGAGATCGACCGGGGACGGCGGCAGGTTGATCATCGGCTGCGCCGCGGCGCCGGCCGGGGCGGTCGTCGTCGGGATGTGCGCGGCCACGAGCCGCGATCCCCACGGCGTCGTCGACGAGCAGCTCGCGTCGTTGCACTTCACCGACTGCACGAACAGCGGCGGGTTCGGCATCGTCTTCGTCGAAGACCAGAAGCCGGTCTCCTTGTCGATGCGCACGCGGTCGAAGGGCGCCCCGGTCCCGGCCAGGCCGGCGTAGATCTCGATGAAGTCGGCCATCCGGCCGTTCGAGGTATTGGCCGTGGTCGTGCCGCGCAGGCCGGAGGGGAAATTCGCGCCCGCGCCCGGCGCGGGGAAGTAATTGACCGTGACGATGTCGCGGTCCTTCTCGCCGACCCGCAGGATGCCCCAGAGGCCGTTGAGGAAGTCGGTGCCGATGAACGTGCGGAAGAGATAGTCGCCCTGCGTCCGGGCGTGGCCGCCCGCCTCGTCGATCACGAGATCCCACGAGACGTTCGGGCCGAACGCGTCGCGCGAGCCGAGGAGCTGCGAGAAGCGGTTGTGGCCGATCACCGACGAGGCCGTGCCGTTCTCGTACGGCTCCTCCTGCCAGTGATGGCCGTGCAGCGTCAGCACCTGCTCGTCCAGCCCGGCCGGGTGGAGCATGCGGATGCGCACCGGCTCGCCGGCGGCCGCCGCGAAGACCGGCGTCTGCGGATCGGCCAGCACGAGCTGGTTCGACATCGCGCGCATGATCCCCAGCGGGAACGCCTGCGGGCTGAGGAACAGGCTCTGGTCGACGAAGCGGTACTGCAGCGGCTCGGTGCGGTAGTTGAACGCGCGCGTGAACGCCGCCGGCGCCGGACTGAGCGTCGGCACGCCGCCGTTGACCTGGAACGTGCCGGCCATCCCGGCCTTGTGCTGCGTGCACCAGAACGGCAGGTTGGTCGGCTGCACGTTCGGCTTCACCCGCACCGTGATCAGCGCCGTCGGCCCGGTAAAGGCGTCGGTGCCCCACGACCCGGCGATGCCGTTCGGATCGTTCTTCAGCGGCTTGTCGGCGGAGACGACCTCGAACACGCTCTCGAACGCGGCGCGGCCGGTGATGAACGCCACGCCGTGGCGTCCCGCGGCCACGGAGAAGACGGCCGTGTCGCCGGAGTTGACGCGATAGACGGCGTTGTTCGCCTGCACCGTGCCGTTCAGCTTCCACACCGGGCCCGGCGCGTTGTCGCCGGTGATGTTCAGCGTCTGCGGCCCGGCCGTGAACGTGCCGGCCATGTTCTGCTTGTGCTGCGTGCACCAGAAGATCAGCGAGCCGGCGGCGTTGGACTTCGCCTGGATGGTGATCAGCGTGGCCGGTCCGGCCACGGCGGGCGTGCCCCAGCCGCCGGTGATGCCGTTCGGGTTCGCGATCAGTTTGCCGGCCCCTTCCAGGACGGTGAAGAAGTTGTTGAACGCGGCCTGTCCCTGGGTGAACGTCACGCCGTGCGTGCCGCTCTTCACGTTGAAGAGGATGACGTCGCCCGGCTTGATGCTGTAGTTGCTGTTGTTCGCCATCGGCTTGCCGTCGAGCAGCCAGGTCGGCGTGCCGTTGACGATGTCGCCCGTGATCGTGTGCGTCGGCGTGGGCGTGGTGCTGATCCGGAACGTGCCGGCCATGTTCTGCTTGTGCTGCGAGCACTCGAACGGCAGCGTGCCGGTGGCGGTCGGTTTCACCTGCAGCGTCAGCAGCGTGACCGGTCCGGTCTGCGGCAGCGTCCCCCAGGAGCCGGCGATGCCGTTCGGATTCGCGACGAGCAGATTGCCGCCGGAGAGCACGTTGAAGAAGGCCTCGAACGCCGCCTGCCCCTGCAGGAAAGCGATGCCGTGCAGGCCGGTCTGCGAGGTGACGGTGATGATGTCGCCCGGCTTGACGTTGTAGGTCGAGTTGTTCGCCTGCGGCACGCCGTTCAGCGCCCACACCACCTGGCCGTTGACGACGTCGCCGGCCAGCACCGTGCTCGGCGCCGGGGCGTTGACGCGCAGCGTGCCGGCCATGGCGGCCTTGTGCTGCGTGCAGAGGAACGGCAGCGTGCCGGTGGCGTTCGACTTCACGCGCAGCGTGACCAGGTCCTTCGGCCCGGGGAACGCGTCGGTGCCCCACGAGCCGGTGATGCCGTTCGGGCTGTCCTTCAGCAGCTCGCCGCCGGAGACGACGTCGAAGAAGGCGTCGAACGCGGCCTTCCCCGGCGTGAAGGCCACGCCATGGCGTCCGTTGACGACGTTGAAGATGACCGTGTCCCCCGGCGCGACGGTGTAGACCGCGTCGTTCGGCTGCTGCGTGCCGTTGAGCGACCAGGCGATGACGCCGTTCACGACCACGCCGGAGATGGTGTGCGCCGCCGGCGTGGCGGGATTGCCCGTGCCGGTGCCGCCGGTGGCGGGATTGCTCGTCCCGCCGCTGCCGCCGGCCGGCGGTGCGGCCTGCGGCGGCACGTTGCCGGTGGTCTGCATGCCGATGATGTCGTCGGAGATGATGGTCACGAACTCGCGGAACGACTTCGTCACGCCGTCGTCGGTGTACACCACGCGCGCCGAGGCCTTCGAGTTCTCGTCCACCGTCCAGCTCGTGGTCGTGCGCGGCTCGATGATCAGCGCGCCGATCAGACCCTTCGGATGCTGCATGAGCGGGTCGGAAGGATTGAGATTCACCGATCCGTACTCGACGGGCCGTGGCGTCCAGACGTTGTTGTCGAGGACGTACTGGCCGGCGTACCAGCGGTACGTCTTCGACTGCCCCGCCGCGAGCGTCTGCACCGGGTTCGCGCCGATGTTCATGCCGTCGCTGTCGCGCACGTCGTACTGCAGCAGCGAGGCGTGGAGGCCGACGTTGCGGGAGGTGCTGATCGCGACCGGCTGCGATGCGACGACCGTGAAGGCGGTGTCGCCGGCGCGGCTGACGATGAACTTCGTGCCGGCCTGTTTCGGCACGGCCGTGGTGTTGTTCGCGGTGATGGTGTAGGTCTGGTTGCCGTTGTTGGCCGTGTTGCCGCTGGGATCCGCGAGCGCGTAGCCGAGCCCGTTCTGGGCGTTGAACGCCGCCTGGAACGACTGCGCGTAGAACGGCGAAGGACCGCTGAAAGCCTGGATCCACTGATCCCCTTCCGTCTTCGAGGCCGCGTTCACCGTGAACTGCGCCGGCCACGCCGGAATGGTCGTGACGGTGTTGCCCACCGCGGTTCCGGCGGGCAGGTCGTTCGTCAGCGTCACCGTGACGCATTCCCCCGCCTTCGCGCGGAGGATGAGCGGCTCGACGCGGTTCGGGTTCCTCAGCTTCCCGTTCACCAGGTCGGCCTCGTCGACATAGATGATCGCGCTCGGGTCGACGAGCTGCTGCCCGCCGTTGGCACCCGCCTGGCCGCGGGCGTTGTAGGTGAGCCAGTTCGTGCCGGTGGCCTGCTGGATGGTCATCGCGCGCACGCGGTACTCGCGCACCGGTGCGATGTCCGCGGAGGGGCAGCCGGCCGGCGCCGCCCCGGCGCCCGAGGCGTTGTTCGGCAGCCGCTGCAGGTCGGGCTGATTCTGGTCGTAGGCGCGCAGCAGCCCCCAGTTGCCGTTCTTGCGGCCGGTCGTGTCGGAGCTCGCTTCCCAGAGGAAGTCCGCCGTCGGGCCGCTGTTCTTCGGCAGGGTGAAGATCATCTCGTAGTGCTCGGAGATGCCCATCCCCTGCGCCGAGCGCCAGCCCGAATCCTCCTCGGCCGGCTCGAACAGCCAGTTCACGCCGTGCATGTTGAAGAAGTGTGGCGACATGTGCGCGCCGACGAGCGTGCGCACCTGCACGTTGTCCCCGCCGTACGCGCGCAGCAGCGGCGTGTACGGATCGGTTGGTTGCGCGCCGCGGAACGCGGGCGCGAACGTGAACGCATTCGCCCCGGTGCTGCTGATCTTCGTCCCCCCCGCCGGCTGCACGTTGAGCTGCGGGTCGAGCCGGACGATGGAGGCGAAGGCATTCGACAGATCCGAGCCCGCCGCATTCGGCGTCTGGCTCGGCGTGCCGCCGAAGGCGCGGAAGGTCAGCGGCTCGTTGCGGTAGTTGACCGAGTAGGAGCCGGTGCCGAACGTATTCGTGACCAGCACCGGGAACGGCGGACGCGGCGACAGCGGTCCGACCGTGCCTCCCGGCGGCGAGATGGCGTTCTTCGGATCGGACCAGCCGGTGTAGGCGGGCGTGCCGCCGTCGTACGGCACGGGCGCGCCGATGCTGTCCGCCGTGTACGCGAGCTGGCGGTCCTGGAACTCGAGGACGAACTCGCGATAGCTGTTGTCCGGATCCCGCGGATCGATGATGTTGGCGTGCCATCCGGTCGGGCCGCCGTCCAGCGGCGGGAGGTTGTTCGCGCCGGTGGGACGGTTCGCGTTCGAGCCGTAGTGCTCGCCCGTCTCGCCGTCGAGCCAGTACGACCCCCTCGGCTCCACGACCAGGCCGGCGTAGAGGCCGACCTGCTGGTGCGTCGACGGGCCGAAGTGATCGTGCGTGAAGACCGTGCGCAGCGTGCGGTCGATGCGGCGCTCGCCCTTCGGATACTCCAGCAGCCCCTCGTCCTGCGCCTCGCCGAACACCGGGTCGGCGGCCCAGCGCTGGATCGTCGCCTGCGCGCCGAGCCAGCGCCCGCCGGGACCGTCGCCGAAGTACGGGATCGCTTTCGGCCTGAGGCACGTGCGGTTGCCGGTCGGCTTCGCGCCGCTGTTCGTGATCGAGAGCCCGGCGAACAGGCCGGCCGGGCACTGCGTGCAATCGTGTCCGCCCGGGCACTGGTTGATGGCCCCGATCGTCTCGCGCACTTCATCGGGGCTGAACGTGCCGTCCTCGTAGTTGTAGCCGTTGCCGGCGCCGTCGGACGAGGTCACGTCGAACTTCACGAGATGGATGTGCTGGCCGATGACGTCGGTCGGCGTGCGCACCTGGAAGTCGTCGAGCTCGTAGTAATTCGGGACGAGATTGGCCTGCCAGTACTCGATGATCTGGTCGCTGTTCGCACGGAAGAAGAACGGCTGCGGGATGCGCTTGTTCTCCATCGTGTCCTTCACGTCGCCCCACAACGTGAGGATGCGCGTCTGCGGGTAATGCCACCCCTTCTTGTTGAAGACCGCATCGATCTGGATGTTCGCGGCCTTGTAGCGGATCAGGCATGGCTGCCTGCCGTCTTTCGGATCGAGGACGAGCGGGGGACGCTCCTCCTCCCTGCAGTGCTCGCGGCCGTCGAGGGTGACGTTCGGGTTCGCGTACGGCGCGCCGTGTTTGCGCTTCATGCCGTTCAGCACGAACGGCGCGGGGCGTCCCTCGGGAGTGAAGGAGGGATGGTTGCGGACCTCATGGATGGCCATGGCCGCTTTTTCGCCGGCGGTGCCGTCTTCCGGCAGCTGCACGGCCGTGATCGCGCCGTTGTTCTTGGTGAAGTCCCAGCGCGTGTGCTTCTCGGTGATGTCGGGGTCGAAGAGCGAGATGTGGCGCGGCAGCCCGCCGTCGAGATAGACGGTCTTGCCGCTCGAGTCTTTGCGCGGGTTGCCGTTCGCGTCCTCGTCCCACGCCAGGTCGAGCGGCGGATGCGGCGCGCGCTGCCCGGCCACGCCGGGGATGTAGAACGGGTAGCCGGGGTTGCGCGTCTTGTCGTCCGGATGCACCTGCACGGTGTAGCCGACCGGATCCTGCTCGGTGGGGATGGTGACGCTGACGATCTGCGTGCGCGCCGGCGGCAGCGCCATGGGGATGGTCGGCAGCGGGACGAGCGCCGGCGTCGGAGTGCCGGAAGCGATCTCGCCGTCCGGCAGCGCGCGGTTCCATCCCGTACGCACCGTGCCGTCGCTGTTGAGGGTCGTCCCCGTCTCCAGCGCGTCGTGCACGCGCCAGAGCGACCACATGCCCTGCGCGAAGTGCGGATAGAAGTGGCAGTGGAAGATCGAGTCGCCGACGGTCTTGTTGACGTTGCCGCTGCCGTTGTAGACGTGGTTCAGCGTGTACGACGCGCCCGGGCTGATCATCTGGCTGTCGCGGTACGCGCCGTTCGGGTTGCGCGGCGAGTGCAGCCACTGCTGCGCGTGCATGTGATGCACGTGCGTGATGTTCGTGCCGGCGTGGAGGATCTGGAAGATCACGTGATCGCCGACGTAGCTGTGGTAGACGTTCGACGGATCGTCCGGATAGAGCGCCTTGGTCGCCTTCGGGCCGAGGGTCGAGCCGGTGCAGTCGCCGCTGGTGGTGCACTTGACGCCCTGGTTGGCCGGCACGTCCACCACCATGGCCGGATCGCCCACCGTCCACGCGCTGAGGAAGAACTCCTCGAACTTGCACGTGGCGCACTGGTACATCGGTCCCACGCCGAGGCGGTTCGCCAGGACCTCGGCCGCGATGCCGCCCATGCCGTAGTTGATGGCGAAGAAGTCGCGCCCCGCGGTCAGCGTCTGCGCCAGCGACGCCCCGCTCTGCTGCTGCGGGAAGGCCTGCGTGACCAGGAAGTCGTCGTGATAGTGGATGGCGAACTCGCGCCACGGCTCGCGCGGATTCGGCGTGGACGGCACGCCCGCGTACGGCGGATCGATCACCAGTCCCGCGTTCGGCCCGGTGATGATCGCCGTGAGATCGGAGTGACAGATCTCCCCGCGGCTGTTGGTCATCTTCAGCACCGGCATCGGCTCGTTGCCGCAGCGGCGCGCGTCATCGGTGGCCCCGTAGTTGATGTACGGCTGTCCTTTCGTCGTGTGCAGATACCCGTCCGTGCCGCTCGTGACCGGATCGCCGCCGGCATCGAGCAGCACCGCCTCGCGGCTGTCGCCCGCGGCCACGGCCCAGTTCCACACCCGCGCGTTCTTCCCGTTGATCTTCACCGGCGCCTTGCTGCTGCGTGTGAGCTGCTGCCCGGCCGCCTTGTAGGTCGCCTTCAGCAGCTCCGCGCGCGTGACCTGGCTGCGGTACCACTCCGATCGCGCCGGCTGCACGGTCACCGAGCCGAAGAGGCCCTGCATCAGCTGCCCGCCCATGTTCGGCGAGGCGCCGTTGGTCGCGCCCGTGCTGTACAGCAGGTACGACCCCTCGGAGTGCGGCGGTGCGTGGAGCACGTACGTGATCCGCTGCCCCGGCGCGATCAGGCCGCTCGCGCGCGGCCCGCTGGCGTTCGCGGTGATGTCGTTCGCGCCGCTCCACGAGCCGTCCGCCGAGATCCCCTCGATCGGTGTGCCGTTGCCGTCGAGCGCACGCACGAGCGAGAGTCCCATCACGTGCACGCCGGCGTAGCGCGTGCCGCCCTGGGCATTCGTCGTGCCCCAGCTGTTCAGCGCCGGCGTGGCCGCGCCGTTCGCCCAGGCGTTCGTCATGGTGCTCTTCCCCTCCCACGGCGACGCCGCGGGGAAGACCGAGACCTGCGGCACGTCGGCGAGGAGGTTCTGGAACGCGATCTCCAGGCAGCTGTTCGCGTTGACGCGCAGCACGATCGGGCGCGGGCGCTTGTCGCGCCGCAGCATCACCTTGCCGGCCATCAGCGTGGACGGCCCGCCGCTGTTGCTCTCGACGTCGTGCCGGAGCGCGTAGATCGTCCCGCCCGACTGGAACGCGCCGAGACGGTTGTTGTAGAACGCCTGATCGAGCGCGACCACGTCGGCGCGGGTGGTGTTCTCCTGCGTACAGGGGTTCTGCCCCCACGCAACCACCGGCACGAGCATGGCGAGGAACATCAGGAACAGGACCGGGCGACGGTGCATCTCGCTTCCTCCTCGAATGAAAGGACACACACGGCACATGCGCGCGCGGGCGCGCCGGGACCGCGTTTTCGCTGGAGCCAGGCTTTATTCAGTTGACGGATGGGAGAGCGCGGTTGTGAACGCGCCGAGCGCCGTTTCGTACTCGCGCACGTACTCCGCGACCATGCGCCGGTAGTGAAACTCCGAAAGTGCGTAGTCGCGGCACGCGCGCGGACGAATCGCGCCGAGCCGCGCGAACGCCTCGGCGTAATCCGTTTCCGTCTCGCAGAGGAAGCCCACCTCCGGCGTCATCAGCTCCGACGACGCACCCCACGGCGTGGTGATCACGGGAGTGCCCGACACGAGCGCCTCCATGATCGTCAGCGGACACGCTTCCTGGTAGCGCGACGGATGGAGCAGCGCGCGCGCCCCGGCCAGGAGGTCGGCCTTCTCGCTCCCCTGCACGTCGCCGACGAATTCCGCGCCGCCCGCCTCGCACATGGCCATCGCCGCCGCCAGCGCCTCCTCGCTCCTCGCGGTCCCGGCCACCACGAGGCGGAAGCCGATCTTCTTCGACAGGGCGATGGCGACGTCGAGTCCCTTGCCGATGCACCAGTCCATCGACGACATGAAGAGCGCATAGTCGCCTTTGGTCTCCGAGTAGACGTACTCCGCCGGATCGACGCCGTTGCGCACCACGCGCGTGCCGCCGAGCGACTCCGCGAGCCAGCGCGAGACGTAGACCCACTCCTCCCGCGGCTGCGGCGGCGGCAGGCCGCGCGAGCCGGGATGCAGGTGCAGCACCGCGATGTGCGGCACGCCGCGCTCGCGCGCTTCCTCC
>Ga0196976_1000567_pt1 | contig 22618 bp, 14 predicted proteins | sample S3v_513CmetaG_FD_148644 | JGI IMG/M metagenome (GOLD analysis project Ga0196976, IMG submission 148644) | Soil microbial communities from Anza Borrego desert, Southern California, United States - S3+v_5-13C | ecosystem: Environmental > Terrestrial > Soil > Desert | place: USA: California...
CACGATTCGATGGTGCGGGCCAGCTCGCCGCGGCCGGCGAACATGAAGTAGTTCGAGAGCAGGTTGCGGAACTCGAGCGTCCCCACGCCGCCGTGCGGGTTGCCGCTCGTGCCGGCCTGCTCGTAGGCCGTCCAGCCGCGCACGATCATGTTGAACTCGTAGTGGTAGTTCGCGCCGCCCTGCGAGTCCCACACGCTCTGCGCGTCGTTGGCCCAGGCCAGCTCGATGTGCAGCGGCGCGATGGGGTGCAGCGCGGCGTCCCTGGACGTGTTGGCGACGTCTTTTCCGGTCAGCGCCTCGAGCGAGAAGTCGGCGCTCCTGATGAGGTCGGGGCGGACCACGATGGCGCCGCTGTCGAAGGCGCGCTGCCCTTTCTCATCGAGCTTGTTGCGCAGGTCGCCGCCGGGGTAGCCCCACAGCTCGATCTCGTAGCGCGCGCTGCGCGCGTTGTACGGCACCACCAGCGGCTGCCCCACGGACGTGCCGCCGATGTTCGCCCAGACGCGGATGCGGTCGCCGACCCCCATGTTCGTGAGCTGCGACAGCTTCGAGTCCGGTCCGGCCCGATACGACAGCCGCACGAACGGCCCCGTCCAGTCGCCGGTGCTGGCCAGCCCGCGGGTGAGGATCGTGTCGGTAGTGAGGAACGAGGCCACGTTCTGCTTCTGGAAGTCGTTCTTGTCGTCCTGCGACTTGGGGTCGGTGTTCGTCCCCGCCGCCGGCCCGTACAGCTCCAGGTGCGAGAAGGGGACGAGGTACTGCAGCGACTCGGCAAGATAAAAGTCACGCTCCGCCGAGAGCTCGGAACGCTCGACGATTCGCATCAACGCGAGCATGGAGTTGTTCGAGTCGTAATTCGGAGTGCCCGGACGGACGGTGTCGGTGTCGATGAGGAACATGGAAGTCTCCCAGGTTGCTGTGTTGCTGGTTGCTGGTTCGTGGTGGCTTTTCGCCTGAAGCCACCACGAACCAGCAACCAGCAACCAGCAACCAGCAACGCCTCTCTACGTGCTGTGATACAGAAACGCCACGAACTTCAACGGCGGGTCCCCGGGCGCGTTCTTCGTGTTCCGGATCCCGTGCATGCCGCCGCTCTTCGTGTAGATCATGCTGCCCGGCCGCACGGGGATGGCCTTGAAGTCGCGGAAGCCGATCCCGAAGACGTGGCGCGACTCGGTGGGGAAGACGTTGTCGATGTCGGGGTCGTCGCCCACGCGCATGTACGCCACCCCCTCGCCCTGCGTGATGAAGTACAGCTCCTCGGAGCCGACGTGCTGGTGCGTCCCCTCGGTCTTGCCCGGCGGGATCGTCACCTCGTGGAAGAAGATCAGCGAGCTCCCCAGCTCGCGCTGCAGCATCCACTTCATCTCCACGATGTTCTGCCCCGTCTTGTCGAACTCCGGGTTCTCCGGCTCCATCAGCGCGTTGAGGTACTTCACCGGCACCACGTCGTCCGTGTGCTTGTGATAGCCGCGCTGGAAGTCGAGGCGGTAATTGTTGTCGCGCACCGTGTTCTGGTCCGAGCTCGGGACGTCCGGCTGCCGCGGCTCCTGGTGCGTGCGCGAGAAATTGTTGTCCCACACCGGATCGGTGACGGTGTGGTTCGAGCTCGGCGTCGTCTCCGCCTCGCGGAAGGCGATCTCGACGTGCTTGATCCCCTTGATGTCGCGCAGCAGCGGGTTGAAGTTGCGCACGCGCGTGATCGGCCCGCTGCGTCCCATCATCTCCAGCACCGACAGGTCGTGGAAATTGTTGTTCGGCGGCTCGAGCGTCTCCCAGATCTCCGTCTGGAACGAGTGCACCCACGGGTCGTAGTGCAGGCGCACGATCGTGTCGGCCTGCGTCTTCTCGTCGGCCATGGTCAGGCGGATCCAGCAGAGCAGCTCCCACCCCAGCATCCGGTCCACCTCGCGGATCTGCTCCACCAGCCGGCCGGCGCGGTACTCGATGCGCAGGAAGTTCGTGTAGAAGAGGCCGTCCATGTAGACCTCTCCCTTCATGATGTTGATGTCCGTGTAGCCGCGCACTTCCATGACGTTGTAGCGGTAGCGTGCGCTGCGCGTGGCGTTGAGGTACTGCGCGTGGTAGATGCGGTCGGGGAAGAAGACGACCTTGAAGATCTGGTTGGCGATGCTGGTCTGGATGTCGTTGAACTTCGGATCCATCAGATTCTCCTGGTCAGCTCGTCCGCGACGCGGAACGCATTCGCCTGGATGGTGAGCGTGGGATTCGCGCCGCCGGCCGTGGGCATGAACGCGCCGTCGGTGACGTAGAGATTGTCGAATTCCCAGGCCCGGCACCAGACGTCGAGCACGGAGTCCTTCGGGTCGGTGCCGAAGCGCGCCCCGCCGAGGATGTGGTTCGCGCAGCGGGCCAGCGCCGTGTCGCCGGCATAGACGCCGCCGTGTCCTTCCTCCAGCGTGGCTCCTTTGCGCAGGATCTCCGCGCACTGCTCGGCCAGGACGTCCATCAGATAGATGTCGTGCTCGTGCCAGCGCTTGCGGATGTAGGCCACGGGGCGGTTCCACTTGTCGGTCACGGTCGGGTGCAGCTCGATGCGGTTCGTCTTCAGCGGCACCTGGTTGGCCATGAAGCTCACCGAGAGACCGCGGCCGAGGCGGAGGAGGAGGAAGTCGCGCAGCGCCTCCCCCGTCAGCTCGATGTTGTCGGTGAACCCTTTCCAGAACGAGTCAAGGTCCTGGCTGCGGTGCGTGCGCGCCAGCGACAGCGGCAGCGCGCGGTCGGAGGTGTTGTTGTAGATCGCGCCGCCCGCCCACAGCTTCTTCTCGTTCAGGAAGTCGTCGCTGCCGCAGAAGTCGGTGGCCCAGTCGGAGTCGAGGGAGATCGACTTGTCGTAGCGCTTCGGGTTGGCCACGTACGCCGACGCGCCGCCGAAGGAGTGCGTGAGGAAGTAGTTGCCGAGCAGGCCGCTGGCGTTGATGCGCTGGTTGAAATCCTGATCGAGGAGGCCGGAGAGCTTGAGCAGGCGCACGCTCTCGATCGCCGAGCAGGCCACCACCACGATCTTCCCCTCGACCACCCGCGGGTTGCCGGCGCCGTCGCGGTAGTGGACCTTCGTGACCTTCGCGCCGTCGGACTCGAGGTGCGTGACCACCGAGTTCGCGCGCAGCTCGAACTTCTCCTCGATGGGGGAGAGCAGCGAGACCCACGTGCTCGACTTCAGGCCGAGGGGATCGCCGTAGCGGTTCACGTACGACGTCTTCGCCTCTTCCGGATCCTTCGGCACCTTGCGGCCGCTCGGGGCGTGGTCGCGCGTGATGACGGCCAGCGGCGTGCGGTAGCGCTTCATCCCCAGGGCGTCCATCCCCTGCTCGACGTGCGTGCTGATCGGGTTGGGGGTGAGGGGAGGCTGGTAGCTGTTCGGGTCGCTGAACTTCTTGACCTGGTTCTCCTGCGTGCCGTTGATGCCGACCAGCGTCTCGGCCATCGTGTACCACGGCTCGAGGTCGTCGTAGGTGTACGGCCAGTCGCGCGCTTCCCGTTTGATGTCGCCGTTCGGGTCGCGGTCGATCTGCCGTCCCTCGTTGAACGACTTGAGGGAGAGGTCGCGCGGCGTGAAGCGGAGCGACACTCCGCCGTACAACTGCGTGCCGCCGCCGACCACCTGCGCGGTGTAGCCCTCGATCGTGGCGAAGTCGGTGCCGTCCTTGTCGTAGACGTGCGGCTCGTCGTTGAGGTCGGGCTCGACGTGGCTGGAGTAGTAGGAGCCGTTGAAGTTGGCCATGCCCGGCACCTGGATGCGCTTCTCCGTGCCGGTGGCGTACAGCTCGTCGCGCTTGAAGTCGGAGATGCCGTTCTTGCGCTGGTACTGCGGGCGCAGCACCGGTCCCTTCTCGAGGACCAGCACGCGCTTGCCGGCGTTGGCCAGCGTGTGGGCGATGGGGGCGCCGCCCGCGCCACTGCCGATGATGATGGCGTCGAAGGATTCAGCCATGGTCCGGGTCTCCTATCCGAAGTAATCGGCGCAGCGGCCGACGGGAAGTTCGAGGGCGCGGCGCCAGTCGAAGGCGCTGTTGCCGAATTCGTCGCGCGCCGTCTCCTCGAGGTACGCCCACCCCATGGCTCCGACGTTGCCGCCGTACTTGGGATGCGCGAAGGCGCCGGTGTAGGTGTGCCGCCGCAGGAGCTGGAGGAAGTAGCGGGGGTTCTGGTAGGCGCCGTAGTCCCAGCCGAGGAGCTCCTGCGAGGTGTTGGCCATGGCGTTGTAGAGGTCGATGTAGACCTCGCGGCTGCGCAGCACGCGCGGCACGCCGGGACGCCACGCGTTCAGGACGTTGTCGATCTGGCGGATGCAGATCTTGTAGTCGATGAGGTGGTGCGACTCTTCCTTCGCCAGCAGCTTGTCGATGTAGTTGACGACGCCGACGGGCTGGTCGAGCCGGTACGCGCGCGCGTACTGGGTCTCCTTGGTCCCTTTGTCGGAGTCTTTGTAGAAGCGGTCGAAGAAGTTCTGCGCCTCCTCGGTGCGGAAGGGGAGGATGTGGTCGGTGAGCCGCCCGAGGATCTCCATCTCCCACTCCTCGAACGAGAGCGGCTGGGTGCAGAGGTGGGTGAAGAAGCGCGACCAGGTCTGCCCGTTGTCGAGCGTGGCCTGCTGCGGGTTGACCGGGTCGTTGACGACCTGGCCGTCGACGATGAAGCGGTAGTAGTGCAGCTCGCCTTTGGGGACCTGCACCGTGACGGCAAAATGCCCGCTGTCGCCGACCTTCTGCAGCGGGATGGTCTCGTACAACGCGCCGAAGGTGCCGACCACGGCCACACTCTGCGGCGCCTCGTCTTTCCGCGACGGCCAGACGAAGGTGACGGCGTTGAAGCGCGTGTCGGCCTCCGCCGGCGTCTCTCCGCGGAACGTCTCCACGACCGGGAAGCGCCAGGCCTCACAGATCGTGCCCCGCGGGTCGTTGCCCGTGTACTGGCCGTAGTTATGGCGCGGGTCGGTGTTGTCGCGGGCGAGGTATTTCGTGCACTGGTTGAGGACGTATTCGGAGTCGAGGGGGAGGAGGAGGGCCATACCTCTCGGAGTGCCGCGAGCGGGGATTTCCCTACCCGTGCGGTTTGCATTTAATGCAAGATGGCCCTGCGTGCTACCGGCTGATTGCGCCGGCGGTCAAGCCGTGAGCCGCGAGCCGCTCCGCCAGTGCCGGATCCGCACGGATGAGATCGGCCAACAACTCGAGCGGTGCGATGGCGGAGCGGTCAGGCCGTTGCTCGATGGCGTCGAACACTGCTTTCATGGCCGGTTCGAGAGGGCGGCGCTCGACGCTTGCCAGATGTTCCTGCGAGCCGAGCTCCAGACCTTTGTCGGCGAGGTCCTGCATCACCTCGCGCTCACATTCCTCGAACGACAGGGCCTGCGGGTCGTCAACGGCGCCGAACACGCGCGCAGGATCGATCTGCGCGCGTGAACAGAGCTCGCGGACGCTGGGAGTGCGAAGGAGGGAAGCGACGATCCGATTCGAGGCCACATACCTCTCCCCGGCACATTGTGCTGCGAGAGCGGCCCAGAACATGGCCCGCTTCATCTCGTGAGAGTAACGCCTTTCGATCGGCATTTCGGTCACTGTCACGACGGCTGGGTAGACTTGCAATTGCCCCAGCACGGCTCATCGCTGTAAAAGCCACAGTGGTACACGATGAAGCACCACGAGCCGAAGCAGTCACGATCCGACCGGCCGCAGTCATAGTAAGAGCCGCACGAACACGAGAAACCATGGGTCTCCACCTTGCCGCCGGGAGATCTTCGGGGCTCTGCTGCAACCTCCGGCTCGCGGCCGAGGCGAATGAAAACTTCGTAGATGGTCTCGGCGGAGAGCACGCGCTCCGCGCGCTTTCTGAATCCGTCGAGAGCCATCGTCTTCATCTCATAACCGAAGGCTCCCGGCCCGATGTCGAACCAGGCCGGAGCCGAGACCAGCCCGATTCCCTCGCGCAGGATCGCCTGAGCCTCGGGACTCAGGCCGGGATGGTCGCGAAGGTAACGCTCGATGTTATATCCCCAGAGCGCGGATTTGGTCAGCGACGGCATTCCCCAGGTCTGTTCCCGCTGATCCTGCAGCGCCAGGTCGGTGAGCGAGAGATACAAATCGACTAGTTCCCGATCGGCGCGGGCCTGAGGGGCCCGGCGATCGATTTCGCCGCGATCGACGCGGTCGCCGGCAAGGACGTTCCATGAAAGGAATACCGCGAGAACCGCCATCCATCGATTCATTCTGTGTCTCTCCGGTTGTTACTGCGTTTCTCGGTGCGGTCGATGAAACAGTCCGCAGGTACTCCCTGAGCACCTCAATGCGATACGGCACGAACACTTCTTCCAGGGCAGGGGACAAGCGAGGGCTCTTCGCCATCGACTCGTCGGCGATCTGCTCGCCCTGCTCGAATGCCTTCGGGAACACGACGCCGTCACCGACAGGACCGGACTTGCCGTGGCAGCCCATGCAGTTCTGGGTCTCGGCACGGGCGATGACGTCTTCCGGCGTCAACCCGGTGCTGGTCTTCCTGAGCTCTTCGGCGATCCGGGCCCGGAACTCGCGACCTGCAGCCGTTCGCTGAGACCTGAGGAACGGCAGGCGGTAGTTGAATACCGGCACGAAGGTTTCGACGTTACTGGCGGAAAAGGTGCGGTCGATGGTCATGGAATAGCGGTTCGCATCGCGAATCGACAGAGAGGCCACCTGGCGGAGGAATTCGCGGCGGAATGACGCCCCGCGATCGCCCGCAAGGCCGGCGTCGAAGAGCGCGCCGTCCGGCGTGTTGTCCAGCGGGACTCGGGTCAGTTCCCGAATGCAGATGTGCGTGCTGGCGCAAACGCGCACGAGCTCGAATTGACGAAACCTCGGGCGACCCGCGCCGATCTCGCTCGTGCGGATCCTGCCCGCGTTGCGCGCGAAGTGGTCTCGCTCGAGCACCCCGCCGTCGAAGAAAAAGCGCTCCAGTCGTTCGCCACGCGCCGAGGCCGGCCCGATTCCGGCCAGATCCCACCAGAACGCGGCGATCGCTGCGCAACCTGCTTTCCCCTGGTCGGGATGCGGGTTCGGCAGCACGCCCTCGACGGCGATGTGCAGTCGGGCCAGACCGTCGGTGCGTCGCGTGAGAATCAGCCGGTACTCTCCGCAATGGCGGTAGTCGGCGGGCGCGAGGTCGAACCGGTTCACGATGGCAATCGGCCTCACGTGAGACCACCGTGCGCCCGCGGGTCGCCAGTGGCCGTCCTGCGGCGCGACGATGAATCCTGACAGAGGCATGACCACCGGTTGTCGCCCGCTGTTCTGCGGAGCGACGAGCGTTTCCAGCCATGCCGCGGATCGACCGGCGGAGAGGGATTCCATCACCCTTTCGAAGGTGAACGGCGCCAGTGTCTCGGCGTCGGTGATGACGAAGGAGCGGGCCCCGAGCGTGCTCAGGGAGGGCTTGCGGGCGTATGGACTGCTGCCGAGCAACAAAAGAGCAGCGGCGCTGAGGGCGACCGCGACGGCAGGAGCGCGAAGGAGGGGCCCCATATCTCGGAGTGCCGCGAGCGGGGGATTCCCCTACCCGGTGGGTGTGCGTTTGATGCAAAGGGTTAGACTTTGGGGATAGGTATGGCAGGCAGAGCCGAGAAGCCCGCGACGGAGAAGGATGTGAGGGTGCGGGTGTTCAAAGGGCACACGGACCGTGCTTTCCGCGTAGTGATGCCATTGGATGGGCGGTTTGCGCTCACAAGCAGTGCCGATGGCACGGTGCGGAAGTGGGAACTTGCTGGCGAAACGAAATCGAAGATCGTCTGTAAGGCTAAGTTGTTTATAGCTCTTGCAATGACACCGAACGGTAGCCACGTTGCCGCTGCAGATGGAGCAGGCTCCATTCATCTCATCGACATTCCTTCCGGTCGGGAACTTTGGAAATCGCCGAGTAACGTCACGCTGACAGGCGACCTCTTGTTTCTTCCTGAAGCCGGCGAGCTGTTGGGCCTAGTAGCTGGTGGGGTGGGGCGCTGGGACGCCAAAACCGGTAAGCCCGTCTGGCGATGCAAGCTGCCGGTCGAAATTTCGTTCGGCATTGGGGCTTCGGCTGATGGCACGCAGATCGTGATTTCAGCCTATCGAGAAGGTCTGGTGCTCTGGTCACGCGAGAGCGTGAAGGTTTTCAAAGAGAGTGTAGGTGCCGCCTCTGGCGTCAGTCTTCCCGCCGATGGCCGCGTTGCCTTCATCGGTACTGTCGATGGGAAGGTTGCCCAGTGGGATCTACTCAAGGGTCGGCGAGTCGCGGTGTTCGAGGGACACAGTCGGGAAGTGAATGCCGTGGCGGTAACGCCCGATGGGCGCTTTTGCGTCTCCGGTGGAGATGACCGATCCGTTCGTCTTTGGGCAACGGATAGCGGCCAATGCTTAGCCATCCTGCACGGACATACTGGGTGGGTCCTCGGGGTCGCTATCACTCCGGATGGCCGTCGCGTGGCTTCCGTAGGAACGGATAGCACGCTACGCGTGTGGGATATCCCCAAGGAGATCCTCGCTCGTGCTGGTACGACGCGAAAGCGTGGTTACGTGAATGCTAAGGTGGTTCTCCTAGGCGACTCCGGAGTTGGTAAGAGTGGCCTGGCGCTACGCCTGTGGCACGACCGGTGGAGAAAAACCGAGTCGTCGCATGGCATGGAGATCCAACGACTGTCGCTGCCGCAGGCCAACAGCGACCCGGACATCGAGCGTGAAATATGGCTCTGGGATCTCGCCGGCCAGCCGGACTACCGTCTCACGCACCAGCTCTTCATGGAGCAGACCTCGCTGGCGCTGCTGGTCTTCGATCCGCAGGATCCCAATGTCTTCGAAACGGTTGGTTATTGGCAGAACGCCCTGCGGAAGGTGGCGCGCGCCGGCGAGGTGCCTGGTGTGCTGGTTGCCGCGCGTTGCGATCGTCCCGGCCTGCGTCTCACGATGGACGAGATCCGTGCGTGGGCCGAAGCCCGAGGTCTGCGCGGTCCGATTCTCACCGCCGCAAAGCTGAAGAAGCATGGGGGGGCCGAGGCATTGCGCGAGCTCATCGCGAAGCTCCTGCCCTGGGACCGGATGGAGTTCCGCAGCACGATGGAGAACTTCCCCGCGTTGAAGGACGCCATCCTTGCCGTCCGCGGCGACGCCGGCGTGGTGGTGACGCCGGCGGAGCTCGAAGCCCGCGTGCGCAAGGCCGCCCCGAAGCTCGCCTTCACTTCGGACGATCTCCGCGCCGTGACCGGTCTGCTTGCTGGCGAGGGAGTCCTGCACGCGCTCCCGTACGGGGATCTGGTCGTGCTCCAGCCGAGCTGGGTGAACAGCTACGCCTCGACGCTCGTGAAGATGGCGGGCGAAGATGAGAACCACCTCGGCCACGTGCCGCTGGCGTCGATCCAGGCCGGCCAGCTTCCCGACGACGGCACGCCGCGCCTCGCGTTGGAAGATGAACGGCAACTCCTCCCGGCTCTGATCGCGCTTTTCCTGGAGCGAGCGCTGGCCTGGAAGCAGGACACGGACAAGGGAACGATGCTCGTCTTCCCGAACTACGTGCGCCTGCCGCGTCCGGAGCCGCCGCCGCGTCCCGGGCGCACGGTGCTCTACCGTTTCTCCGGCCCGCTGGAGGAGATCTACAGCACGCTGGTCGTGCGTCTCCACTACAGCGGCCTCTTTGCGAAAACGAAGCTCTACCGCCAGGCCGTCGATTTCCACACCGCCACCGGCAAGCTCGCCGCCCTCACGATGAAAGAGCAGGGTGAACGCGCGGAGCTGGAGATCTACTTCGGCGAGAAGCTCGATGCCGACGTGCAGGCCTCTTTCCAGCGCTTCGTCCACGATCACCTGAAGGCGCGAGCGGCCGATCTCGAACGGCTGCGCACCTTCTTCTGCCCGCAGTGCGGACACGAAGTGGCCGACCGCGCGGCACTGGAGGCGAAGCGGCCGAGGATCTTCTGCACCCTCTGCGGGAGCGGGATCGACCTGCACGACGTCCTGGAGCAGCAGCTCGTCAGCGAGGCAGCCGAGGCGGGAGCCGACCGCGCCCGGCGCAAGGCCATCGAGGAGATCAGCGCGGCTTCGAAGGAAGGCGTGATGGTCGGCGAAGTGCAGACCATCGTCTTCGCCGCGGACCAGATCTACCGCACTGTTGCGGAGCCCGACGAGGGAATCGACGGCGAGATCGAGTTCCGCAAGGGAAAGAAAGCCTCGGGGCGGACGTACCGCGTCCAGCTCAAGTCCGGCGACTCCCATCTGCGGAAGCTCAGGGACGGCACCGAGAAGTTCCCGATGAAAGCGCACTACGAAGAGCTCTGGGCCGGCAGCGACACCGTCCCCGTCCTGCTCATCATCCGCACCAGCGACGGCCGCATCCGTTATATGAACGCCACGGAAGCCATTCACGCCGCGCGGAAAGCCAATCCCGGCAAACCGGTCAAGCAGATCACCTTCACCGGCGAAGACTTCACCAAAGAGGCCGTGCTACGCCTCCGTGATGAACGGCTGAAGTGATCGCGCGGCGCGCCGCCTCATCGTTGATATGCGGCCATATCGACGATGCGATGCGGGACCACAACGTTGATATCCCGCCATATCAACGCCGATATCCGACCATATCAACGTCGATATCCCGCCATATCAACGTTGTCATCCCGGACCACATCGTTGATATCCCGCCATATCAACCGTGAGACCTCGGGTCTCAACGTCGATATCCCCGCATATCAACGATGTCGCGTGAGACCACAACGTCGATATCCCGCCACATCGATGGACCTATGGCCGCGTGTGCGCGTGAGACGTGGCATCATTAACGTCATGGCTGGCGATGACGAACGTGTGAAGGAGGACCGCACCGCGGAGTTGGACATCCTTCATGTCGATGAGCAGGGACTGCCCGCGCTGGTGAAGCCCGTCACGCTCGTGCAGGGACTTCAGTTCCTCCAGCAGCGCATCCCCGGTTTCAGACAGTTGAGCCTCGACGAGCAGCAGTCGATGGGCAACGCGGCGCACCTCGAGCCCGAGTTCGTCAATGCCGGCATTCACGCCGCGGGCGTGTGGCCGGAGTCGAAGACCCTCACCGGCATGACCGCGGAGGAGATGCGGGCCGGAATGGACGCGACGGTCTCGTGGGCAGACGTCCGCCGCCAGCTGCAGGCCCTCGACAAGGGCATCGCCGGCGCGATCCTGAGCGAGAAGCATCGGATCGGCGTGGCCATCCTGCAGATCTACCGCGTCATCGGCACGCTCCTCAGCGACCCGCGGTACCACCATCTCCGGCCGTATTACGAGGACATGAAGCGTACGTACGGACGCAAGCCGCGGAAACCGCGCAAGGCGCCGAAGCAGAAGCCCGAAACGCCGGAGGAGTGACCGCTCACGCGGCCCTCTCCAGCTCCCGGACCGGCGTCTCCACCGCCGCCGCGGGTGCTTTCTGCACGCGCCGCATCAGCGCCGCGCCGGCCACGCAGACGAAGCAGCCGATCACCGACAGCAGCGCCACCTGCTCGTGCCGCACCAGCACGCCCAGGAGCAGCGCCACGCCCGGGATCAGGAACACCGTCGCGGAGGCGCGGGTCGGGCCGACGCGGCCCGCCGCGGTGGCCATGAGCACGAAGGCGATGGCGGTGCCGAGGGCGCCGAGGGCCACGATGGAGAAGAGCGGGCCGCGCGTCCAGCGCGCGTCGACGAGCTCCGGCGCGCCGAGGGGCGCGGTCAGGATCATGGCCACGAGCTGCGCGCGCCAGATCACCGGCAGCGCGCCGTAGCGGTGCTGCAGCGGCTGTGCGATGCTCAACGCAAAGGCGTAAGAGAGCAGCGCCGCGACGATCAGCAGGACGCCGATCGTGCTGCTCCGTCCCTCGTTCACCGCCGGCAATGCCACCAGCACCGCGCCGGTGAGTCCGACCAGCAGTCCCGTCATGACGCCGCGCGAGGGGAGGCGCCGGCTGAGCGACGACGTGACGATGGCCACGAGCAGCGGACCCGCCCCGTTGAGCATCCCGGTGACCGCCGACGAGACGCGCTCCTCGGCGTGCGGGAACATGCTCAGCGGAAAGGCCATCCACACGACGCCGAGGAGCGCGATGGCGCCCCAGTCGCGCCTCTGCACCGGCTTCCAGGCCGCGGGGAAGAATGCGAGTGTGGCGAAGCCGATCAGCAGCCGCACGAAGGTCAGGCCGTTCGGCCCGATCGCCTGCAGCGCCTCGGCGATGAAGAGAAACGATGTCCCCCAGATCACGCCGGGGACGATCAGCAGCAGCCAGTCGATGGTGGAAGGGCGGTTCATGAGCTCTCCTTCTCCTGAAACACCATCAATGCGGACGGCGTTCGGTGACGATCAAGTTACGCCGCAGTTGTCCGGTCCAGAAGGTCCATTTAGGCTATTCTGACTGGACCACTTTCATGGCCAGACAGACCGCCACGTTCGAGCTCATGCTCCCGCCGCGCGACCGGCGCCTGCCGGCCTATCGCTGGCTGTACGACGCCCTGCGCTCCGCGATCCTGGAGGGACGGCTGCACCCCGGCGCGAGGCTGCCGGGCACGCGCGACCTCGCGGCGCAGTACGGCCTGTCGCGCGGCACGATCGTCAGCGCGTTCGAGCAGCTCCAGTCCGAGGGCTATGTCGACGGCACCGTCGGCTCGGGGACGTACGTCAGCAAGGTGCTGCCCGACGATCTGCTGAAGACCGCCTCGCCGGCGCGGCCGCGGGTGCAGGGGAAGCCGCGCTACCGGGTGGCGAGCTACGCGACACGCCTGCCGCCCGCGCCGGACTTCGACGCGCGCCGCGCCCGCGCCTTCCGCACGGACCTGCCGGCGCTGGACCTCTTTCCGACGACGCTCTGGACGCAGGTGGCCACCAAGCGCCTGCGCCGTCTCTCCGTGAACCTGCTCCTCGGCACGGAGCCGCTCGGATACCCGCCGCTGCGCGAGGCGATTGCGGACTACCTCACCGCGTCGCGGGCCGTGAAGTGCGAGCCGGGGCAGATCGCCATCGTCTCCGGTCTTCCCGACGCGCTGGACCTCACGGCGCGGCTCCTGCTCGATCCCGGCGATCGCGTCTGCATGGAGGACCCGGGCTATCAGGGCGCGGTGCGCTCGTTCGAGAGCCTCGGCGCGAAGGTGCACGCCGTGCCGCTGGACGGGCAGGGGATGACCGTGCCGCGGCTGCGCGACGCACGCCTCGTCTACGTCACGCCCGCGCATCAGTTCCCGATGGGGATGACGATGTCGCTGGCGAGGCGGCTGGAACTGCTGGAGTGGGCGCGCACGTCGGGCGCGCTGATCTTCGAGGATGATTACGACAGCGAGTACCGCTACTCGGGACGCCCCATCCCGTCGCTGCAGGGCCTCGACGCGGGCGGGCGCGTGCTGTTCTGCGGGACGTTCAACAAGGTGCTCTTCCCGTCGCTGCGCCTGGCGTACCTGGTGATTCCGCCGGAGCTCGTGGACCGCTTCGCCGCGTCGATGGCCATCACGCGGCGGCACGCGCCGCTGCTCGACCAGGCCGTGCTGTGCGACTTCATCACCGAGGGACACTTCGGACGCCACCTCCGCCGCATGCGGCAGATCTACGCGGAGCGGCTGGCGGTGCTGATGGAGAGCGCGCGCGAGCGCCTCTCCGGCCTGCTGGAGCTCTCCGACGTGGAGGCCGGCCTGCAGACCGCCGCCTGGCTCCCCGCCGGCACGGACGCCGAAGCCCTCGCCGCGTCCGCCGCCGCCCGCGGCGTCGAGGTGACGCCGCTGAGCCGCCACAGCCGCCGCACCCTCCCGCGCCCCGGCCTGCACCTTGGCTTCGCCGCGGTGGACGCCCGCGAGATCCGCCGCGGCGTGCGCGAGCTGGCGATCGCGCTGGGGTGAAAACGTGTCACGCTGCACGCGGCCCAGATCGCCGTCAGCTGTCGTGAGTAGGTGGACGGCGATTCAGCGTCTCTTCGGCATTCGATCCCGCCAATAGCCCGGCTTCCTCGAACAGACGAATGCGAAACGTCATCTGCCGGAGCGGTGAAGGTGCGACCGAACTTCCTGCCACGAAAGCGTCTTGACCCGGCCGGCTCGGTAGTCTGCCATCCGGCGCTCGATCTCTCTGGCCCACGCCTCTTCATGATCCACAGCAGGGTGGTCTTCGAGGCTCTCGAGGAGCAACCCGGCAAGTTCGGCCCGGTCGCTCGGCGGCAGTTCTGCCGCTTCCGCATACAAATCACGAACGTCTCGACTCATGGTGCTCATTTTACTTCGTCGCCGCTGCACCTCGGGCGACAGGCGTGCGTCGAGGCTGAGCCAGGAAGCGCTGCCGCCCGTGGCGGCTAAGTACTCGATTCGCTAAGTTCGAACACAGCGTGCGGCGGCGCGCTGCCAGTCCCCTCTCCCCACCGCAGTGGGGAGAGGGCTAGGGTGAGGGGCTCCCCTTTCCCGAGCGCCACAACCCCTCACCCTGACCCTCTCCCCACTGCGATGGGGAGAGGGGACTGACCGCACGCTCTGTGATCGAACTTAGCGAATGGAGTACTAAGCGAACGCGATGTCGAGCCCGACCCCGCGTTCCATGGCGCGGGCGTAGGCGAGCGAGGCCACGGCCACGTCCTGCAGTGCCGTTCCCGTGGAGTCGAAGACGAACACCTCATCGTCGCGTTGCCGTCCCGGCACGCGGCCGCGGAGCACGTCGCCGAGCTCCCCGTGCACGTCGTCGCGCGTCATCGCGCCGGCCTGCAGCGCGTGATGCAGGTCGCCCATCGTCGCGGCCTGTTCGAGCACGTCGACGACGACCTTGCTTTGCGCGAGGACCGGAGGCGCGAGCTCCTGCTTCTGCGGATTGTCCGCGCCCACCGCGGCGATGAACAGGCCGGGATGGAGATGATGCGCGTCGAGAATGGGGGAGCGGGACGTCGTGCAGGTCACGACCAGGTCCGAGCCGGCGATCGCCTCGTCGAGCGAGCCGGGTACGCGCGCCAGGCGCTCCGCGGCCGCGCGGTCGGCATCCCAGGCCCACACCTCGCGCAGCGGCCGCACCAGCCGCAGCGCCTCCAGCGTCGCCCGTCCCAGCACCCCGCAGCCGACGATCGTGAGCGTCGCCGCATCGGCGCGCGCGAGGTGCCGCGCGGCCACCGCCGTCGCCGCCGCGGTGCGCAGCGTCGTGATCAGCGCCGAGTCGAGGATCGCCAGCGGCGTGCCGCGCTCGAGATCCATCAGCACGATCACTCCCTGGATGGTCGGGTGCGACGGGTCGCCGGGAAAGTTCGCGTTGATCTTCGCCGCGAAGACGCCGCCCATCGCCGCCTTGATGTGAAACGTCCCCGCCGCGGCGTGCAGCCCGAGGCTCTTCGCCGCGGATGGATCGCCGCGGAAGGCCTCCTCGACGGCGGGGAGGCACTCCTCGAGCGTCAGCAGCGACGCCACATTGGCGCGGGTGAGGAGGCGTGTCATTTCCGTTTGCGCCTGCCGAGGGCCTCGTGGAGATCGTCGAAGATCACCAGGGAGCGCTCGATCCGTTCGTCGTCGCTGTCGGTACGCGCCATCAGCCCGTCGAGCATCATGCGCACTCCGGCCGCCTCGTCGCGCCCGAACTTGCCGTCCTTGAGGTCGAGGTCGTGCACGATCTCGGCGATGGCGCGCACCGCCTTGTCGGGCAGGCCAACGCGTCCGATCAGCGTCTCGAACGTGCAGCGATCCTCCTCGTGCGTGAAATCGCCCCCCACCATGTCGAAGCGGAGCTCCCCCTCCTTCTTCGGCGAGGCGGGGTCGGCGAAGCGGAAGCGTGCCTTCGGGTCGACGAAGCGGCGGATGAACCAGGCCGAGGCCATGCGGTCGATCTTCACGCCGGGGCGGGTCACCCACGTCCTGCCGCGCAGGTCGGGATTCGCTTTCAGCATACGGGTCTCCTCCTTCCGGTCCTTCTGCAGCCGCGTCTCGATGGCGGCCAGCGCTTCCTCCGCGGCGGTGCGCCGCTCCGCGTCGAAAAAGTCGATGCGGCGGATCTCGTCGAGACGGCGGGACAGCCGCGCGTGCGCCGCGGCCAGCTCCGCCACCGCGGCGGCACTGCGCGCGGACTTCATCGCCGCGTGCGCATCGGCGGCCAGCGCATCGTAGTCGGCGTCGCGCGCTTCCTTGAATTGCGCGACGGCGGCGTCATTGGCCACGCCGTCCACGAAGTCGCCCTGGAACAGGTGCGCATCGCCACCGCCGGCCACGATCTCCTGCGCGATCCACTGCAGGTCTTCCAGCGCCTCCGCGCCGTGCGGCAGCAGGTAGACCGCGTTCTTCACCGCCACCGCGCCCACGTCCGCCAGCCGCTGCCGCATCTTCGCGCGCAGGTAGAGCGGGCGGGGAGGGATGCGATGCACGAGGATCAGCCACTGTGGCACGAATCCATACTAACAGTTGCTCCCCATGTATAGCAACTGCTATATTCAAGTCATGGCTATCCTCTTTCTCTGTTCCCGCGGCGGCGCGAAGAGCGTCATTGCCGCCTCGTACTTCAACCGCCTCGCGGGGCAGCAGGAGGCCAGCGCCGCGGCCTCGGACGAGCCGTACGACTGCGTGCCGGAGCCGGTCTCCGACTTTCTGCAGCGCGAGGGATTCGACGTGCGCGGCTACGTCCCGCACCGCGTCACCGAGGGGGAACTGCAACGCGCCACGCGCGTGGTCGACACCGAGCAGTGGGTCGACGTGCCGAAAGCGAGCGAGGATCTCGAAGGCTCCGTGGCCGCCATCCGCCGTCACGTCGAGGAACTGGTGCACGAGCTCCATGAATGAGCGCACGACCGCACGGACGACTGAGCCGTCGCTGGCCGCGTTCGTGGCCTACTTTCTCCGCCTCGGCACGTTCGGTTTCGGCGGCCCGATCGCGCTCGCCGGCGCCATGCAGCGCGACCTGGTGGAGGAGCGCGGCTGGGTCACGCGCGAGGAGTACGTGAACGGCCTCGCGCTCGCGCAGCTCGCGCCCGGACCGCTCGCCGCGCAGCTCGCGATCTACCTCGGCTGGGCGCGCGCCGGCGTCCCCGGCGCGACGCTGGTGGCACTCGCCTTCGTCCTGCCGTCGCTGGTCATGGTCCTCGGCATCTCCGCCGCGTACGTCCGCTTCGGCGGCCTGGCCTGGATGCAGTCCGCCTTCTACGGCATCGGCGCGGCCGTCATCGCCATCATCCTGCGCAGCGCGGTCAAGCTCGTGCGGCTGACGCTCGCCCGCGACCCGCTGCTCTGGGCCATCTTCGCCGCGAACGCCGTGGCCACGGCCATGCTGGAGGCCGAAGTGGTCTCGCTCATCCTCGGCTGCGGCGTGGTCACGCTGCTCGCGCACGCCGCGAAACGGGCTCCCGCGGCGCTCTCCGTCCTGCCGCTCTTCTGGTTCTTCACCAAAGCGGGCGCGTTCGTCTTCGGCAGCGGCCTGGCCATCGTGCCGTTCCTCTACGGCGGCGTCGTGCGCGAGCACGGCTGGCTCACCGACCAGCAATTCCTCGACGCCGTGGCCGTGGCCATGATCACGCCCGGCCCGGTGGTCATCACCGTCGCGTTCATCGGCTACCTCGTGCACGGATTCAGCGGCGCGCTCCTGGCGTCCCTCGGCGTCTTCCTCCCGTGCTACCTCTTCGTGGTCATCCCCGCGCCGTTCTACACGCGCTTCGCCGGCAACCCCTGGTTGAAAGCCTTCGTCGACGGCGTCACCGCCGCCGCGACCGGCGCCATCGCGGGCGCGGTGTGGGTGCTCGCCCGCCGCGCCATCGTCGACGTGCCCACCATGCTGATCTTCGCCGCCACGCTGGCCAGCCTGGTCTGGCTCAAGCGCGTGCCGGAGCCGGTGGTCATCGCGGTGGTGGGGATACTGTCGGTGGTGTTCGCGTGATGGACCGCCGGCGTCCCGCCGGCTGTCTGGGCGGGCGTCCCGCCCCCCGGTGGCGGCGGGACGCCGCCACAGACAGCCGGCGAGGACGCCGGCGGTCCACGTGTTGCACCAAGCGCAAACATGACCGCCCGCGGCATCGGCCTCCGCGCCCTCATCCTCCTCCTCGGACTGCTGCTCCTCGGCTTCTGGGCCGTCTCCCTCGCCTTCAAGCTCGTCGGCGCGGCGATCCACCTCGTGCTGTGGCTCGCGCTGGCGCTGATCGCGGTCGGCGCGATCGCGGTGGTGCGGCACAAGCTGCGGCGGTGACCGCCGGCCCCTAAGCAGAACGCACCCATTCGATCCACGGTCCCCTCTCCCGCGCGCGGGGAGAGGGGACCGTGGGCGGAGCCACTGCGTTCTGCTTAGGACTTACCTCCGTATTGACGCCAGTCGGCAAGAGGCGTATTTTCCCCGGCACACTTCCCAAGGAAAACGCTGTACGCACTGCGACGCGCGCGGACTCTCTCCCGTTCGTGTCCGGAGGTTCTCGATGAAACGCATCGTTCGATGGGTGTCTCTGGTCGTCCTCTGTCTTCTCGTAGCCCTCCCCACCGCATTCGCCGCACAACCCGAAAACGCCAAGCGCAACTTCGACGTTCGTGACGATCACGACAAGTCTTCCCAGGCCGTCAAGGAGAAACACCTCGACCGCCACGGAGGGAAGCAGAAAGAGAAGAAAGAAAAAGTCGATCAGGCCATGAAGAAGGCCCAGAAGCGCCTCGAGCGCGAGATCGACGGCTTCGAGGTCAAGCACAGCGAGCGCACCGGCGGGCCCGAGACCGTGGGCGTCGCGCACGGCCGCGGCAAGCTGACCCGCGGCAGCGGCGACACCCGCGAGAACACGCTGCGCAAGTTCCTGCGCGACAACGCCGAGCTGTTCGGCCTCGAGCGCAACGAGGTCAATCAGCTCGTCAAGGACGCCGACTACGTCAACCCTGCCGGTAACCTCGGCTGGGTGCGTCTGCAGAAGAAAATCAAAGGCAAGAACGTCTTCCGCGGCGAGCTGCAGGCCGCCTTCACCGCCGGCGGCGAGCTCGTGGCCATCACCGGCGAGCTCCCGGCCGGCATCGACGACGCGGACGCCAAGGAGGAGCCGCTCGTCTCCGCGGCCGACGCCATCGTCACCGCGGCGAAATCCGTCGGCCTGAGCGTCTCGGCCGCGGACCTGACCCTGAAGTCGAGCGACGGCAACACGCTCGTCTACGGCGGCGGCCCCTTCACCGACGACACGAAGCTCGAGCTGCAGTACTTCCCGCTCGACGTCGGCGCCGTCGAGCTGGCGTACTCCTTCGTCCTCTGGGTCGGCGAGAACGAGGCCTACTCGTTCGTCGTCGGCGCGGAAGTCAACGACGTCCTGTTCCGCAAGAACATCGTCGACGACCAGACGCAGCCGGCCACCTACCGCGTCTACGACGGCGACAGCCCGGCGCCGCTCTCCCCCTCCACCGCGCTGCCCGGCACCAACACGCAGGCGCCCGGCATCGGCCGTACCCTGTTCACGCTGGTCAGTGAAGGCCCGTCGTTCAATGACCTCGGCTGGATCGCCGACGGCGGCAACACGACCACGGGCAACAACGTCGACGCCGGCCTGGACATCGTCTCGCCCGACGGCATCGACGCGGCCGGACGTCCCACCGGCTCGCCGTTCCGCGTCTTCGACTTCACGTACAACCCGCCGCCGGCCGGCAGCGATCCTCCGACGAACACCGACTACCGCTGGGGCGAAGTCGCGCACATGTTCTTCTGGTCGAACCGCTATCACGACCGGCTCTACGACCTCGGCTTCACCGAGGCCGCGCGCAACTTCCAGCAGAACAACTTCGGCAGGGGAGGCGTGGGGAACGACCGCGTCCTGGCCCAGGCGCAGGACTTCTCCGGCACCAACAACGCGAACTTCCTGACCCCGACGGACGGCACCTCCGGCCGCATGCAGATGTACGTCTTCACCGGGCCGAATCCCGACCGCGTCTCCGCGCTGGACCAGGAAATCCTCATCCACGAGCTGACGCACGGCACCTCGAACCGCCTGCACAACAACGCCAATGGCCTGAACAACACCATGAGCGGCGGCATGGGCGAGGGGTGGTCCGACTTCTACGCCCGCGTCATGACCAGCGGCCCCGATGAAGACGTGAACGGCGTCTACGCGGCCGGCGGCTACTCCACGCTGCAGATCGTGGCCGGCTACACCGACAACTACTACTACGGCATCCGCCGCTTTCCGTACGCGCTGATCACCAGCCTCGGGCCGAACGGCAAGCCGCACAACCCGCTCACCTTCGCGGACATCGATCCGGCCCAGATCAACCTCACCGACGGCGCCTTCCCGCGCGGCCCGATCGGCTCGAGCAGCGCCTTCGCCGTGCACAACATCGGCGAAGTGTGGGCCAGCGCGCTCTTCGAAGTGCGCGCGCGCATCATCAACCGCATGGGGTGGGCGGCCGGCAACCAGCGCGCCCTGCAGATCGTCACCGACGGCATGAAGCTCGATCCCGTCAACCCGACGCTGCTGCACGGACGCAACTCCATCCTCACCGCCGACTGCGCCGGCTTCGCGGGCGCGGACGAGCTGGACATCTGGAACGGCTTCGCCGTGCGCGGCATGGGCTACAGCGCCGTCGCCAACTCCTCCGCTTCCGGCACGGTCGTGCAGGCCTTCGACCTGCCGAACCTCCTCATCGGCACGCCGTCGATCTCCGGCGGCTCGTGCGATGCGAACGACGGCGTGGCCGATCCCGACGAGACGGTCGTGATCAGCTTCTCCATCACCAACCCGTTCTGCGCCACGCCAGCCAACGGCGTGCTCGTGTCGCTCGACGGCGGCGCGCCGGTGAGCCTCGGCACCATCGCCGCCGGCACGACGGTCAACGTCTCCTTCAACTACACGGTGCCCACCGGCTCCTGCGGCATCCAGGTCCATCCGGTGGTGGCCATCAGCAGCAGCCTCGGGAACGTGAACCGCCCGCTGAACCTGCAGGTCGGCACGCCGGTCAGCGTCGCGCCGCCCGTCACCTACAGCACCGGCAACCTGACCACGCCGCTGCCCGACCTGGCCGTGACGGAGATCCCCATCGTCGTCACCGGCACCGGCTCGATCGCCGACGTGAACGTGCGCTTCCGCGCCAATCACACCTTCGACGGCGACCTGGTGATCTCGCTCATCGCTCCCGACGGCACGATCGTGCCTCTCGCGAACAACCGCGGCAGCAGCGGCGACAACTTCGGCTCCGGCGCGACCGATTGCTCCGGCACGCCGGTGACCTTCGACGACTCCGCGGCCACGGCCATCAGCGCCGGCATCGCGCCGTTCGCCGGCAGCTTCCGTCCCGAGTCGCCGCTCTCCGCGCTCAACGGCAAGGAGATGAACGGCACGTGGAAGCTGCGCTTCTCCGACACCGGCGCGGCCGACGTCGGCACCGTCTTCTGCGCGCAGCTGGCCATCGCGCGGCAGCGCTACTTCTGCTGCGGCGTCCCGGGCATTCCGGAAGTCTTCGCCGCGCCGCCGGCGGTCATCACCGCGGAGAGCGTAGCCCCGGCCAACAACGCCCTCGACCCGCACGAGACCGTGACGGTGCAGTTCCCGCTGCAGAACTTCGGCACCGGCGCGACGACGAATCTCGTGGCCACGCTGCAGCCCACCGGCGGAGTGCTCGCCCCGGGCGCCCCGCAGAGCTACGGCGCGCTGTCGCCCTCCATGGGCGCGGTCTCGCGTCCGTTCACGTTCGTCGTCGGCGGCAGCTGCGGCGATACGGTCACGGCCACGCTGCAACTGCAGGACGGCGCGACGAACCTCGGCACGGTGACGTTCACGTTCCTCGTGGGCGTGCTCCCGCCGCCGGTCGCGAACCCCGCCTCGATCTCCATCCCCAACAGTGGCGCGGCCACGCCGTATCCGTCGACCATCAATGTCTCGGGCATCACCGGTCCGGTGACGAAGGTGACGGCGACGCTGCACGGGCTCACGCACACGTTCCCCGGCGACATCGACGTGCTCCTGGTCGGGCCAGGCGGACAGAAGGTCATCCTGATGTCCGACGTCGGCAGTGGTACGGACGTGAACAACATCACGCTGACGTTCGAGGACGGCGCGCCGCCGGCCTCCCTGACCGCGCTGGTCTCCGGCACGTTCGCCCCGACCAACTCCGGCACGACCGATCCGTTCCCGGCACCCGCACCCGCGGCCCCGTACGGTGCGGCGCTGTCCGCGTTCAACGGCGTCGACCCGAACGGCGTCTGGCAGCTCTTCGTCGTCGACGACGCCGCGGGAGACCTCGGCGCGTTCAACGGCGGCTGGTCGCTGAAGTTCACCGCGGCGCCGCTCTGCGCGTCGCAGCCGTGCACGCTCAACTGCCCGCCGACCGTCTTCGCCTCCACCGCCCCGAACCAGCCGGGCGCGTTCGTGACCTTCCCCGCGCCGACGCTCAGCGGCAGTTGCGGGGTGGTCTCGACCACGCCGCTCTCCGGCTCGTTCTTCCCCATCGGCACCACCGTCGTGAACGCGAGCTCCGCGGCCTCCGCCGCCACGTGCGCGTTCAACGTCGTGGTCACGGACGTGCAGCCGCCGGTCATCAGCGGCCTCACCGCCACGCCGAACGTCATCACCGGCAACAACCACAAGATGGTCGACGTGACGGTCAGCTACACGTCGTCCGACAACTCGGGGAATTCGTCGGCCTGCTCGCTCACCGTGACCAGCAGCGAACCGCTGAACGGCAGCGGCGACGGCAGCACTGAGGCGGATTGGGAAGTGATCGACGCGACC
>Ga0196976_1000569_pt1 | contig 22575 bp, 14 predicted proteins | sample S3v_513CmetaG_FD_148644 | JGI IMG/M metagenome (GOLD analysis project Ga0196976, IMG submission 148644) | Soil microbial communities from Anza Borrego desert, Southern California, United States - S3+v_5-13C | ecosystem: Environmental > Terrestrial > Soil > Desert | place: USA: California...
TGCCCGTCACGCTCAGGTTGATGGTGGCGTTGACGGTGGTGTTCTCGGAGAGGGTGTTGTTCGACGGCGTCGGGTCGCCCTGGTCGGCGGCGATGGAGGCGCTGAGCGTGTTCGTGCCGCCCGTGCCCGGGGTCACCGTGACGGTGATGGTGTGGCCGGTGAAGGCGTTCTGCTGCGCCCAGTTGCAGGTCAGCGTGTTGCCCGCGGGCGTGCAGGTGCCGCTGTTGCTGACGGTGTGCGAGACGTAGGTCGACGAGGCCGGGAGGGTCACCGTGACCACCGGGTTGGTGGCCTTGGAGGTCGAGTAGTTGTAGGTGCTGATGCTGTAGGTGACGTTGCCCTGGCCGAGGGTGATGTCGTTCGGGTTGTCGCTGGTGCCGGTCACGGCCAGGTCGATGGTGGCGTTGACGGTGGTGTTCTCGGAGAGGGTGTTGTTGGCCGGCGTCGGGTCGCCCTGATCGGCGGCGATGCTCGCGCTGAGCGTGTTCGTGCCGCCCGCGCCCGGCGTGACGGTGACGGTGAGGCTGTAGCCGGTGAAGGCGTTCTGCTGCGCCCAGCTGCAGGTCAGCGTGCCGCCCGCGGGCGTGCAGGTGCCGCTGTTCGACACCGTGTGGGAGACGTAGGTCGAGGAGGCGGGGAGGGTGACCGTGACCACCGGATTGGTGGCCTTCGACGACGAGTAGTTGTAGGTGCTGATGGTGTAGGTGACGTTGCCCTGGCCGAGGGTGATGTCGGCGGGGCTGTCGCTGATGCCGGTCACGGCCAGGTTGATGGTGGCGTTGACCGTCGTCCCCTCGGAGAGGGTGTTGTTGGCCGGCGTCGGGTCGCCCTGGTCGGCGGCGATGCTCGCGGTGAGCGTGTTCGTCCCGCCCGCGCCCGGCGTCACGGTGACGGTGAGGCTGTAGCCGGTGGAGGCGTTCTGCTGCGCCCAACTGCAGGTCAGGACGCCGCCCGACTCGCCGCACGTACCGCTGTTGCTGACGGTGTGGGAGACGTAGGTCGAGGAGGCGGGGAGGTTGACCGTGACCACCGGGTTGGTGGCCTTGGAGCTGGAGTAGTTGTAGGTGCTGATGGTGTAGGTGACGTTGCCCTGGCCGAGGGTGATGTCGGCCGGGCTGTCGCTGATGCTGGTCACGGCCAGGTTGATGGTGGCGTTGACGGTGGTGTTCTCGGAGAGGGTGTTGTTGGCCGGCGTCGGGTCGCCCTGGTCGGCGGCGATGCTCGCCGAGAGCGTGTTCGTCCCTCCCGCGCCCGGCGTCACGGTCACGGTGACGCTGTAGCCGGTGGAGGCGTTCTGCTGCGCCCAGCTGCAGGTCAAGACGCCGCCCGACTCGCCGCACGTGCCGCTGTTCGACACCGTGTGGGAGACGTAGGCCGAGGAGGGGGGGAGGTTGACCGTGACCACCGGGTTGGTGGCCTTGGAGCTGGAGTAGTTGTAGGTGCTGATGGTGTAGGTGACGTTGCCCTGGCCGAGGGTGATGTCGGCGGGGCTGTCGGTGATGTTCGTGACGGCCAGGTTGATCGTGGCGTTGACGGTGGTGTTCTCCGAGACCGTGTTGTTCGACGGCGTCGGGTCCCCCTGGTCGCCGGAGATGGCGGCGGTGAGGGTGTTCGTCCCGCCGGCGCCCGGCGTGACGGTGACGGTGACGGTGTAGCCGGTGGCGGCGTTCTGCTGCGCCCAGCTGCAGCTCATCGACGCGGCGGAGGGAGTGCACACACCGCCGCCCGTCACGCTGTGCGTGACGTAGGCCGACGAGGCGGGGAAGGTGACGTTGAGGACCGGATTGGTGGCCTTCGACGTCGAGTAGTTGTAGGTGCTGATGGTGTAGGTGACGTTGCCCTGCCCGAGGGTGATGTCGGCGGGGTTGTCGCTGATGCCCGTCACGGCGAGGTTGATGGTGTCGTTGACGGTGGTGTTCTCGGTGCCGCTGTTGTTGGCGGCGTTCGAGTCGGGCTGATCGCCGGAGATGCTCGCCGTGAGCGCGTTCGTCCCGCCGGCGCCTGGGGTCACGGTGACGGTGGCGGAGTGGCCGGCGAAGCCGTTCTGCTGCGCCCACGTGCAGGTGAGCACGCCGCCCGCGGGGGTGCACGAGCCGCTGTTGGTGACGGTGTGCGAGACGTAGCTCGAGGAGGCCGGGAGGTTGATGGTGAGGACGGGGTTGGTGGCCTTGGAGCTGGTGTAGTTGTAGGTGCTGATGGTGTAGGTGACGTTGCCCTGGCCGAGGGTGATGTCGGAGGGGGAGTCGCTGGTGCCGGTGACGGCCAGGTCGATCAGGGCGTTGACGGTGGTGGTCGTGGAGGCGCTGTTGTTGCCGGTGTTGGTCTCGTTGGTGGTCGAGGCGACGGCGGTGGCGGTGTGCGTCCCGCCGCTGGTGGGGGTGATGGCGATGGTGGCTTGCCGCTGGGCGAAGCCGGTGAAGGCGGGCCAGGTGCAGGTCAGGGTGGGCGCCGAGCCGCTGCAACTCCCGCCGTTGTTGGCGTTCATCCCCTGCACGAGGGCGCCGGCGTTGATGGTGATGGTGAGCGCCGGGCTGACGGCCGAGGCGGCGCTGTTGTTGGTGAGGGTGGCGGTGTAGACGATGTCGTCGGTGCCGAGGGTGACGGGATCGGGGGTGTCGGAGATCGACGCGGTCATGTCGACGGTCTGCCCGAAGGCAGCGAGGGGCGAGACGAGGCACACCGCGAACAGCGCGAGACGAAGAACGACCGAGCGCATCGATAAAGATCTCCCTTGGACGAAACCCCGCAGACACCACGGGCGCACCGGACCTGAGAGGGCGCCTCCGCGAGAACGGCGAATTTTAGCAGATGAACCTGGCGAGGACCCGATCCGGCCGTGCACGACCGGATCGCGGAGACCATCGTGGTGCGGATCGCATGGCGTACATCTTGTACAGCTCGACACCATGAGTTGGGTCGTCTGGCTGGGTGTCGCCGTAGTCATCGCCGCACTGGCTGCTGTCACGGGCATCAAACCGAAAGGAACGCGCCCGGTCGCGCGCAGCCGCATGATGGGAGCCGGCCGCATCGCCCTCCTGGTGATCGCGGTGATCTTTGCCTATCTCGCGTATCGCGCCACGCGCGGATGACGGTGCAGTACGAGAAGGCCTTCTCCGCGTGGCTGGACCGTGCGCTTTCGCGCTCCGTTCCGCGACCCGTCGCCGCATTCGTGCTGAATCTCTACGAAGGCGTCGATACGTTCGACGCAGAGATCGCGGGTGCCGCCCGGCTCGATCGCGGCCACCGCGAAGTCTTGTCTGAAGAACGATTCTCCATCCCGCGGAGGTTCGTCGACGACTTCCGGACGGAAGCGCTGCTTCTTTACGAAGAGTGGTTCAGCAGTTACCTGACCAGGCGAGACCGCGCGCCGATCCTGGCCGGGGCGGAAGGAATCGCCGTTGGCTTCGCCGACGGCAATCTCATCCTGGTTCATCCCCGGATGCCGCTGGAAGCTGTGCACGCGGTTTTTGACTACTACGATGGCGTTCGCGGAGGTGTGGCCGACTTCCAGGGACGCCCCCACGCGTTTCGGCGTGAGCTCGATGAGCAGTCGCACGACTGGAGCAACTTCTACCGGCTGAAACCTCTCGCCGAGGAAGAGCTCAGGACCGTGATGGCCGACTGGTCGATCTGGACGCGCTGGCTGACGGCATACCGGGCCGGCAGGACCGGAGCAGACACGCATCCGGCCTTGCCGGAGGACAGACCAGCCCACGAGCAGATCGCGGACGCGGTCGCGGCGGCGATGTCGGTCGATGAGAATTCGCGAGTGGTCTGGGGTAAGTTCCACGGCCGGGTACCCCCCGACGGTGAGCTCGAAGTCCAGTGGAACGAGGTGTTGAGCTGATCTGCCGGCCCCGGGTGCCCGCCACGATGGCCGGCACACGCCCTCGGTCGAGCAGTGGTTGCACCAGGGAGGTCATGACTGCAGGTCAGGTGTGAATGTCGACCACGGTCAGCGAGGCATCGTCGGGCAACAGCTCGAACCGATGCGCGAACTGCTGGCGCCATTCGTCATCGGAAGGTGCATCGTTGGACCAGCCCTGCTCAACCCACACCCCATGTGCCAACAGGGCGAATGGGGGAGCGCTGAGCACCTCCTCGACGACGATCTCTCCTTTCCGCGCGCGGTTTACCCGTTCGGCCGGTTTCCTCCCCAGCAGCCGGCCGAGGAAGGAGGGCTGACGCGGCTGCCGGAGGTGGAGATAGCCGGAGAAGCGTCCGCCGATCCTGTACCACTCGAATTTCCCGTTCGGATTATCGCGAAGCCAGTAAGAGAGCCTCCCCTGATGGATTTCGCTCTTACAGCCGGCCCACTCCGGCATTCTGGCGGCGAGAGCCTCGAGGTCATTGACGTCCAGGCGGAAATGCTCGGCCATGGCCGTCAATTGATCCCCCTCGACGTACACGCGGTAGGGCGCGACCTTGGCGTAATCCGCGAAAGCGTGGAGCTGAGCGCGGACTGCATCGCCGACGACGAGCAGGAGGGAATGCATGGGCGCAGCGCTCCTCACACCCTCAACGAGCCGCGGAACCCCCTGGCGGCATAATAAGAGGGCGCACCATTGTGATACACGAAGACATGGCCGTAGCGGCGATCCATGAAGAGGGCGCCGCCGAGTTTTCGGATATCGGCAGGTGTGGTGATCCAGCTCGACGTCTTCGTATCGAAGTCTCCGAGTTTCTGCAGCTCCCGATATTGCTCTTCGGTCAGGAGCTCGATGCCCATGGCCGCTGCCAGGTCCAGCGCGCTGTTTTTCGGTTTGGCGGTTTTTCTCGAGTCCAGCGCTTCACGGTCGTAACAGACACTCCTGCGGCCCGCGGGGCTTTCCGCCGAACAGTCATAAAAGATGGATTCGCCGCTCGTTTTGTCGTGACCGACGACATCGGGCTCACCGCCGGTTCGTTCCATTTCATGGAGAGACCATAGCTTTTCAGGCCTGGCTTCCAGCCTTGCCTCGACTTTGGCCCACTCCAGACCCTTGTGGCGGTTCACGTTCTTCTCGAAACGGGCTCTCAATGCCCGGAGCAGTTCTTCCCGTTGTTGCGGCGACAACGATTTCCGCATGCCGTGAGTCATCCTTTCCGCGACGGGTCCGGGCTGCACTGGCGCGACACCCACGCGAGGGTGGTCTCCAGGTAGCGGGTGCGTGATGTCCTTGCCATCCTTCCTCAGCCGCTCCAACTGGTCAACGGTCATCCGGAGCGGCGTTTCGGGATCCTGCTCCCCGAGGAGCCAGAGCATGGGCGCGTCCACGCGCGCCAGGGTTGCCGGGACGTCGAAGTCGATGTCCCGCCCATAGGACATCCACGAGGATTGCCACCGCGAGTAGCGCATGACCGGGACCAGCGGCACCCACATCTCGCCTCGGGCCGAGCGGATCTCCGCCTCGAGCTGTGGCCAGCCGCGACCGCTCCGCAGGATCTCGAACTGCAGGTCCATGAGGCGGTTGACACGCGCGATGACCTCCGCGCCGTAGCCGGCGCGGGCGATGCGACGGACACTCTTCCAGCGCGTGAGCTGCGCCGGGCTCACCGCCGGTCCTGCCTTGACCACGACAAAGCGCACTTTTGCGGAGGGCGCGGTCGCCGCGAGCGGGGCGATCCACCCGCCCTGACTGCCGCCCCAGATCCCGATCTTCGTGCCGTCGATGTCGGCGCGTGCGCGCAGGAACTGGATGCCCGCCACCGCGTCCGCGGCGAGGTCGGAAAAAGCGGAGTCGATTTCGGGATCTGCGACTTCACGCTTGTGATCCGCGATCCCAAGCTTGTGATCCGCGATCCCACGCTTGGGGTGCGCGGACCTCACGCTTGTGATCCGCGATCCCAGGCTTGTGATCCGCGATCCCACGCTTGGAGTGCGCGGACCTCACGCTTGTGATCCGCGATCCCAAGCTTGGGATCCGCGATCTCACGCTTGTGATCCGCGATCTCACGTGTGTGGTCCAGCAGCCACAGTGTGAGAGGCCGCACCCCAAGCGTGGCATCAACGTTCACGCGTTTGACATCGATCGACCTCCCGCGGAAGGTCGTGGATCGAAACGTTGGCATGCGCGATCCCAATCGTGAGGTCCGTGTACCCCAAGCTTGGGATCGCGGATCCCAAGCGTGAGATCGCGGATCCCAAGCGTGGGATCCGCGATCACGCGAATGTCCTCCGTTCCGGACGCTCCCCGCGTAACCGTTCCGTCACTCCACGACGAGGTCACCGGGGCGAGTCTGGATCATCGGACGTCCAAGGGGTGCCTGTGTACCAGCCTGGCGGCACGCCACGCGGCTCCAGGATCGTCACGCATGCTGGCTCGTGACATGGCCTGTGGTGGACGACGCTACCTGGAATGCGCTGATTACGCCGCAGCGGGATGCGACCGGGCCTGTGGATCAATGCGAGCCGGTTTGGTGACGTCGTCGTGGCCTGCGCCGAGCGTCACCTCGGCGCGAATGCGCGCGAGGTGGGGAAGTCTTCTCGACCATTGAAGGGAGCAGTAATGACGACCTGCAGACGAACACCTACGAGGTGTGCAGGCGCATTCGCTCCTACGAATTCGAGACGAAAGATTTCATCAATGTCGAATGAGAGATGAGCGCGGTCATCCCTTGCACCGCGCTCGCGTCAGGATCTCCGGAAGGCGGCCGTAGGATCGCTCCAGAACGGATTGCCTCATTGATTTTCCGCACCTATCTAGAAAGCATAGGAGGTCAATCAATGAAAGTTTCCCGGATCCTCATCGTGGCCGGATTGTGCGTGGTGTCTGCCGCAGCGTTGGCGGCAGCTCCGGCCACACCGAAGAATCTTCGCGTCACCGGCACGACGGCATACAGCGTATCGCTCTCATGGGACGCGTCCAGGACCAACACCAGCGGGGTCACGTATCGCGTGGTCCTCAAGTACTGGGGATTGGAGGCGAGCGCCGGCTCGCAGACGGCCTATACCTGGCGATCGAACCTCGGGTCGGATGAGAGTTACGTGTTCTACGTCTACGCCGTCGACGCGGCCGGGAATCGCTCCGGCGACAGCGACACCGTCATCGCGCGGACGAAGCGCGACAACACACCGCCCGGCAAGCCGGTCCTCGAGGTGACGAACGTGGGGCCGACGCATGTCTCGCTGGTGTGGTCGGCTGCAGACGACGACCCGAACCTTTCCTACTGGCTTTACCGGGACGGCACGCCGATTCTCGAGAACAAAAAACAGACTTCTGCGAACGTCGCGCTGCTCGGGCCCGAGACCACTTACCACTTCACCGTCAAGGCGCGCGACGACGGGGTGAACTACTCGCCGCTGAGCGATCCAGAGCCGGCAACGACCACGGCGCCGAATCCGAACGACGTCACGCCGCCAACGGTGCCGGCGAATTTCCGGGCCGGGAGCTGGGGAGACTGCGAGGTCGAGCTGGATTGGGACGATTCGACCGACGACTTCGATCCACAGTGGGTGATCCGGTACGACGTCTACATCAACGGGCGTTACGACCACAGCACGGCGCAACTGCATACGCGGGCGGTCGCATACGGAGACCTGCACGGATTGAACGAGTTTTCCGTCATCGCCGTCGATTCGGCCGGGAACCAGTCCGCGGCGGCGGAAACAACGGACATCCTCGACGGCTGTTTCCCTTGAGCGAAACGGTGGTGACGCCCCGATGGGGCGTCACCACGTTTTCATGCGTTCGAGAATTCAGGCCGCCGGCGCTACCGCGAGCTCTTGCCAGGCATCTTGCGCCGACAGCTCGGTTGCCAGGACGTCCAGAGGCAATGATTGAACCTTCTTACGATCGAGCCACTTGCGCAAGCGTTCGGATGCAACGACATACGCTGTCGGTAATACGCGTGGATCGGTTGTCGTCGGATACCAGACAAAAACGACGAAGTGATGATCTCGGGCGCGGAAGGGAGCAATGTGCCACTCTCTTGAGCCGCTCAGTGTCTTGACGTCGATCGTTAGAGCGCGGCCCGACTCCTGCACGATCGTAATATCTACGTTGTCGTTTTGGGAAAACGTCAACGTAGCTTCGAGACCGAGTCGATGTAGCACAGACAGCACGAAGAACTTCGCCGCCAGGTCGAGATGCTTCGCCTGGGCCATCCAGGCGGGGCGCGGAGACTTTGACGGCGGCACGACAATCGGGTCGCCCCAAGCTGACGGATCATCAGCCTCTGCGACCACAAGAGCGTCGATTTCTTCGTCAGTGAGTTTTCGCTTCTTTGCAGTTCGCTTCATAGGAGCCATCCGGTGATCACGCGCTGGTCCGTTCACCGGATACGTGAACAATCAGTTTGAGCGGTCGGCCCGCATCGGTTCGTCCAAGGAACTGATAGCGGTTCGGCCCGTGCTTCCCCGCGTTAGGCCTCACGACGAAACCGTTCCAGATCACTTCCGCCGCTTCCCACTCGCCGACTTGGTGAACGGCGAGTTTGTCCACATCGTACCCGATGTCCCATTCCGAAGGATCGAATCGGTGCCAATCGACCACGCCGGCAATTGTAACCCGCGCATCATCTGATACTTACACAGGTTGCACTGCATGTCCCTCCCCGGGGGCGTCACCACCGTTTCATGATGTACATCAGTGCGAACCAGCGCGGGCGGAGGTAGGGGGTGTTCTCCGTGGTCGTTCCTTGCGGGCGGTCGATCGTCGTGGAGATGGTGTGCGAGTGCGGGCCGGCGTCCCGGATGCGGGTCTCGAACGGTTTGACGCCGGCGTCGATGCCGTACCTGTTGCCTTCCTCCATGTCCTTGCCCGTCCAGTCGGACGGCAGCGCGTGGCTGTGGGTGCCGTCCTCGGTGGATTGCTCCGTCGCGATCCGCACCTGCGGATAGACGTGCGTGTGCGACGAGGTGTCCGACTCCAGCGCAGGCACGCCCTCGCCCGCCCCGCGGATGAACCGGTCGCTCAGGTCGAGCGTGCCCTCCCTGCCGTCGCAGGCCACGAAGCCCGGCGGGATGTCCTCCTCGGCCCCCGACCACATCAGGATCGTCCCCGGCGGGATGGCGCGCGCCAGCACCGAGGGCTCGACCGTCACCGCCTGCGCCGCCGTGGCGATCGTCCCCGTGACCGGGTCGTAGGCCGTCAGCACGAACGACGTGCTCATCTCGATCGGCACCGCGAACTGGAACTCCTCGCGCGCGACCTGGCCGTAGCCCGAAAGCTCCACCAGCACCGCGTTGTCGACCGTCCAGGTCAGATACGCGCGCTGCGGCACATCCAGGCCGGCGAACGTGTTCTGGTTGATCGCGAACTGGCGGATCTCGACGGGGCGGTACTCCTTGTACAGCGGAATCGAGACATGGCCGTCGCGGTATCCCGGCACGTTGTCCCACTGCACGAACATCTGCGTCGCCCCCGCGATGAGCTGCGTGACGATGTTCCCGATCGTGAACGTCACTCCATCCGCGGGTCCGAGAATGGCGTGCGATTCCGGCGAGAGCTTCCAGGTCGGCGGCCCCTCGAGGAGCGCCACCGACCACGATGGATCGGTCGTCGACACCTCGAACTGCGCGGCCAGCACCTCGGTGGTGAGGTCGAACGGGCCCGGCCAGCCGGACGCATAAGGAAAGGAGATGCTGAACGACGGCGGCGTCGTCCCCCAGTCGACATCCTCGGGGACGATCGGCTCCACGGGGCTGGTGTTCAGGAACGTGACCTCGATCGTGTTCGCGATGATCTGCGCATCCGTCTTCGTCCCGTACACCGTGTCCGTATCGACCGTGACGTGCAGCGTGTCCCTCAGATCCGGGTCGTCGCTCGGGATGACCACGCTCACCGGGAGGGTATGGTAGGGCGCGGAGTCGCCGAGGTTGACGGTCACCCCGATCGAATACGTGCCGTCGTCCACCGTCGGCGTCAGCGCGGAGACGGCGAAGCTGAGGTCCGTGCCGTCGAGCCACTGGGCCGGCGCGGACGGCGTGAGCAGCCAGGTATCGAACATGCCCGACACGAACTGCGCGGTCCAGCCCGTGGCCTCGATGACGATCGAGGCCTGATCGGCGGCATCCAGGTAGAGCGCCGCAAAGTTGACGTCGAACGAGATCGTCCCCGGCGCCACCTCGATCGGATCGCCGGTCAGGTTCGTGAACACGAGCGTGGCCTCGTTGGCCATCCCGGTATAGAGGTCGTCCCCCTCGGCGGGGATGAATGCGACGCGAATGTCGGCGGCGGTCATCAGTCCCCCTTGATGATGTAGAACAGCGCGTACCACGGCGGGCGGACCGTGTTGCTGTTTGTCAACGTGGTGGACTGAGGGACGGTGATCGGCACTCTGTGGCTGTGCACGCCGTCGTTCTGTGTCCGCTCGCTGTCGCTGTATACGTCTTTTGTATCGATGGCGTGATAGCCGCTGCTCGAGTCGTCGAAGCTGCGGTCGTACCACTTCTCGGGGAACAGGTGCGAGTGGCTGCCGTCGCTGGTCGTGCTGACTTCGGTCTCGTATTTCGGAACGTCGTGCGTGTGCGTATCGCCGTCCCCCGTGTCGCCGGGCGCGAGGTCGCCGCCCGCACCGACGACGAAGCGGTCGGTCAGATCGGGCCGGCCGTCCTGGCCGTCGCAGACCTCCCAGTGGTCGGGGACGTCCTCCTCCAGGGAGCCGCTCCACAGGGCGATGGTTCCCTTCGGCACGAGGCGCGAGACGAGCGACGGCTGCACCACGACCGTCGCGCTCCGCGAGACGATCTGCGCGAGCGAGGCGTCGTAGGCGGTGAGGACGAAGGTGGTGGTCTGCTCGACCGTCACCGGCAGCTCGCTCTGCTGCGCCAGGACCAGCCCCGCGGTGGACAGCGTCACCCATGTGGCGTTGGTGGTCTGCCACGAGAGCTTCACCGTCGCCGGCTCGTTGATGTCGGGCAGCACCGCCGGGTCGACGGTGAAACGGTCGATGCTTACCGAGGAGTCCACGCGCGGCTGGGCGGCTTGCGCGGCCGCCTCGTGGCGCCCGTCGTAGCCGTCGCCGACGTGCTCGATCGTGACCGTGGCGCCGGCGCAGTCCGGCGACGGCAGCGGGACGGAGAACGTCTCGCGCGGGTACCACCAGCGGTCACGGCGCCAGGGGGGCGTGACGTCGACGTTGCCGCCGCCGAAGTCGGCGAGGATGCGCGACTCTTTCGTCACCCGGACCGCGCGGCGGCCGGCGTTGGTGATTCTCAGCGAACCATGGGCGAGCGTACAGCGAACCATCAGGACTCCTCCGTCAGCTTGAGTTTCATCCACCCCTCGACGAGCGCGCGCGGCGTCTGCAGGGTGGCTTCGAGGTTGAGATCGGCGATCGGGGTCTGGACCCACGTCTGTTCGGTGCCGAGGGCGATCCATTCCCAGGTCGCATTCGAGACCTGGGCGGGGCGGGGGACGGCCAGGCCGCTCTCCAGCGAGAGCACGGGAGTGGTCAGGAAGGTGTAGTCCATGCGGCGCATGGCCACGGCCACCGCGTCGGGGGCGATGGTCAGGACTTTCACCGGCGCGATGCCGGTGAAGGCGTGGACGCCCGCGCGCGGATCGACGAGCATCGTCACGACCGCGCTCTCGTCCGCGGCGGCCACCGTGAGCGTCCCCATCGCCGGCTGCACGATGTGCGGGCTCTCGCCGTCGGCGGCGCCGGCGTAGAGGGTGGAGAAATCGCTGCCGCGGAAGTAGCCGATCAGGCCGTCGTCGAACTGCGAGAGGCTGCCGAGGATGAGTGGGAAGCGGACGCTCGGGAAGCCGTTCGTCGTGCGCTGCAGCGGGTCGCCGCCGGCGATGTCCGCGGACAGAGCGGCGTAGCTCTGCACCGCCGAGGGGAGGCCGAACAGGCGCAGCGCTACGCGCGCCTGGGTGATGGCCAGCGGCGCGCCCATGAGCACCGCGGTCTGCAGGTTCTGCTGCTCGTCCCGCGGGGCGATGAAGATCTTCGTGCGGTCGATGGTGCGGATCAGCGCGTCGATGTACGCCGGCCCGTGGTCCCGGACGCTGAGGGCGAAGGCCGAGAGCACCGCATTGCGGCCCGTGAACGCCGCGTCCATCGTGCCGCCGGGCGTGCCGGTGCCGGGCGCGTCCTGCCAGATCGTGCGCGTCGCGTCGCCGCTGCGCGTGAGGCTGCCGATGGCCGCGCCGCCGGCGTCGTAGAACATCAGGCTGTCGTCGAGATGGTTCGGCACGACCCAGCCGCAGATCGGGCCGGCCACGGGGAGGTTGCTGGCCTCCCGCGCCGGCTCGTACGCGGAGAGCCACCGCAAATCCAGCTTCGCCGGCTGCGTCACGCGCAGGGGCGGCAGGAGCTCCGAGGGGGCGAGCGTGGGGATGGTGTCGGCGACGATGAGCCTGGAGAGGCTCACGCTGCGCACGCGCCCGAACTCGTCGATGAGGTCGAGGCGCTGGAGGGTGAGCTTGCCGGCGCGCAGCGGGTTGTATTCGTTCGACGTGAGGGGCGCGCTCTTGTTCTGGTCGCCGACGGCGCCGCGCACGCGGATGTTGGAAAAATCGTATGTGAACTGGTCGGTGGCGGCCGGATCGGCCACCGGGAGCTGCAGGGTCAGGGCGAGCATCAGCAGCGCCGCGTCGAAGCCGCCGAGGGACTGCGCCAGGAGCGGATACTCGCCGAGCTGGCGCAGGATGGCCTCCAGCTCGGGATCGGTCTCGTACCGCAGATACTCGACGATCTGCCGCTGCAGGTTGATGGCCGCGTCGGGCGAGAGGAGCACCGTGCCGCTGTACTGCTGCAGCGCCTCCGCGAACGCCGGCGCCTTCGGCTCCAGGTCGAGCGAGGTCTCGTCGAAGGTGAAGTTGTCCAGGACGAAGTCCGGCGAGAGCTCGCCGCCGGTGCCCACCAGCGGGCTGTAGACGAAGCGCCACGACAGGGCCACCGGATGCCACGGGATGTCCCACTGCAGGAAGCCGATGTCGGTCTGCGGCAGGAGGCCGTGGAAGGTGATGCCGTTCGACGGCGTCTCGCCGGTCAGGAGCTGCGTCTGTGCGGCGGCGATGGCCGCGGAGGTAGCGCCGGCGTCCAGCACGGCCGGATTGGCCGTTCCGCCCTCCGCGGCCAGGATGGCCGTGAGCACCGGGGCGAGCTGCGGGTCGGCCAGCATCATGGCCGGCACGAGCGCGGCGATGGCGGGGTAGGGGAGCGCATCGGCGTTGACCGCCGGCAGGTCGCTGGCGGCGATCGTGACGGCGGCGCTGCCGGGGACCAGGCTCGCCGGGAGCTCGAGCTCCTCGAGGATCTGCGTGGTGAGGATGCAGCGCGCGGCGGGACGCGCGTCGGGCGGCTGCGCCGGCACGCCGTCGCCGGAGAGCACGACCACCGGATCGTCGGGCTGGTAGTAGCGCGGCGCGGCCGCGGAGGCGAGCACGAGCTCGGCCGGCAGCAGCGCGCGCACGGACTGCTGCGCCGCGTCGAGCTGGCCCTGCAGCGCGGCCAGCGTCGACTGCATCGCGGCCAGCGCGCTCATCTCGCGGTCGAGGAAGCCGCGCACGGAATCGACCGGCGGATACCCCGGCTGGGGGGTGTACTTGACGACCATGTACTTGTTCCAGTCGGCGAAGATCTGCGACTGGAGCGACACCATGCGCGCGGCCTCGTCGTCGTACGTGCGCTGCAGGCGGTTGAGCTCTTCGAGCGCCTCGGCCGCGGTGGTGTCGAGCGCGAGCAGCGCGCGCTGCGCGGCGGCGTCGCTGCCGCCGGCCGGCTCGAGCTGCCAGACCACGCCGCCGGGATAGGCGGCGAAGGCGTCGTTGAAGAGCGCCTCCTCGAGGCGCGCGCTGCCGCCCGGCTGGTCGAGCCACGGCAGGACGCCGAGCTGCAGGGCGTCGAGGATCGTCTCGACGTTCTGCAGCGGCTCGGTCACCTTCGTGGCCGCGAGCGCGGAAAACGCCTCCGCGGGCGTGTTGCCGATGGCGATGGCGGGAGCGATCGCGGTGGCGTGGTCGGGAAAGTAGGCGCCGGCCGGCCGCCACGAGAGCGCCCAGACGAATCCCTGGCAGAGCGTGTGCTCCGGCGTCTCGCCCGCCGACGCGTCGAAGAGCCAGCCGTCGACGGGGCCGGCCCGCAGCGGATCGTCGGCCTCGTTCGCGTACCAGCCGGTGACGGCGTAGGCGATGGCGGTCGTGGCGGCGTCGAGCGCGGCGTCGTTGAGCGTCTGGTCGACGAAGCCGAAGACGTTGACGCAGTTCGGGTAGTAGGCGGCGAAGTCGGGGATGCCGTAGCCGACGGAGGTGAGGTTGTCCCAGTACGTCCCCTGTCCTCCGCCGGCGCGCCATTCGTCGTAGTCGTAGACGCGGCCGAGCCAGCGGTACGTCTCGGGCTGCGGCGCGGCGTCCCACGGGATGGTGGTCGGGCTCCACGTGCTCGCCGTCGCCAGGTAGTTGCTCTCCAGGACCCAGCTCCGGAGCTGGATGGGGGACGACGGCGCCGCGAGGTCGGCCACGATGCGCGTGACCAGCCAGCGGTCCGGGACCTTCGGCAGCGTGAGCTCGCCGCTGCTGCCGTACGCGCCGCGGCGGAGGGCGTTTGGCAACTGCCAGTGCAGGTGAATGCCCTGCACGAGCGGGCCGTAGTTGGTGAACGGCGCGCGCACGGCCAGGCTGCTGAGGTAGGCCGTGCGCGGCCCGCGCGGATACGGCAGCGAGTCGAAGTCGGCGTACGCCGGGGCGAAGCCGGGATCTTCGAGCGCGTCAATGAGGCCGATCGTCAGGGCGTCGAGGCGGACCGGGACCACCAGGCCGAGGCCCGCCGTCATACCGGAGCTCCGATCGTGAAGTCGACCTGCTCGACGCCCTGCACGAGCTCCAGCGCGAACTCGGCGGTGGTGTACTCCGCGCCCGCGGGCATGCCGCCGGCGGCCACGAGCGCGTCGTGGACGGCGCCGGCGAGGGCGTCGACGGCCACGACACGGCGCGCGGCGTCGCGCAGCGGCACGGTCACGCGCACGCCTTCGATGGGGGTCCCGGGCGCGTGGCCGGCGGCGTCGACGTACTTCAGCGTCTTCCCGTCGTTCTCGAAGCCGAAGTGCAGCATCTCGGCGGGCTCGGAGAGGCTGACCTTCGCGGCCTCGCCGTCGAAGATGCAGAAGAGGACGTCGGAGGCGGGGCGGTCGAGGCGGATGACGCGCAGCTCGGCGCCGGCGGCGTCGTAGCCGCGCACTTCCAGCGTGGGCCAGCCGGCGACGACGGCGGAGCGCATCAGGAAGCCGGTCTCGATGCCGCGGGACTCGGCCGCGGCGCGCTCGCTGGCGGCGCCGAAGATGCGCCGCACGCGCTGCGTGGCGGCGCGGTTGCGGATGCCGGCGCGCAGCCGGCCGAGGAGGCGGGCCTCGCGTTGCGCGCCCTCGATGCCGGTGGTGGAGCGGCCGAGGCTGAACGCGCCGTCGATCAGGCAGTCGGTCCAGTTGTCGTCCATCCGGAACATGCGGATCGACTCCTGCGGCAGCATGCGCACGTCGGGGATGAGCGCGTAATACGGCACGCCGTGGAGGTTGCGCAGGCGCGCCAGCCACTCGGTGATCCGCGCCTCCGCGGCCTGGTCCGTGGACACGCTGCCCGCGGACACGTTGCCCGCCGATTCCAGCGCCGCGCGCAGCCGCGCGCGCTGCTCCGGATTGATCATCCAGCGTTTCTTCATGCGGGCTCCTTCGGGAACATCGAGGCCAGGGCGGGCCTGACGAAGCGGCGCATCAGCTCCAGGTGCAGCGGCCCTTCGGCGCCGGTGAGCCGGAGCCCCAATTGATCGCTCAGAAATGCGCGCTCGAAGGCGAGCACGGCCTCGGTGGTCTGGGCGCGCTTCCACTCGTACAGCAGCGCGGCGAAATCCTTGTCCGCCAGGGCCATGAGCTGCCCGAGCTGCCAGGCCGCGGAGAGGGAGAGGTCGAACATCCCCGTGGCCGGGTCGTAGCGCGTCACGGCGTCGGAGGAGGTGACCGGCACCACGGCGTCGTGCGTGACGGCGCGCGGCAGCAGCGGCCCGCGGTACCACGACACCGTGCGCGCCCCCTGCCGGGTGTGGTGGTCGAAGGCGGTGTAGCCCATGGCGAAGGCGTTCCGCACGGAGTCGTGCGACGAGTCGTTCGCCGGCGCGTAGGGGATCTGCAGCGTCCCCGGCTCGCGGTTCAGTGTCACCAGCGCCTCGCGGAACGTCTCCTCGCGCGCGACGCAGCCGAGCTCCCAGAACGAGAGCAGCGCCAGGCGGATCGTCTCCGTGCCGGCCGGCAGCGCATTCGGCGGCAGGTACGGCGCCATCGACTCGAGCGAGACGAGATGGCAGGCGGTGCGGTTGCCGGCCGTCGGCATGCGGTTCGAGACCACGACGGAGAAGTCGGTGGCGATCGAGCCGTCGGTCGTGTCGCGCTTGCGCGCCGCGGTCTCCAGGCTGATCTCGCGGGCATGGGCCAGCCAGCGCAGGTCGGCGGCGGACGGCGCGATGGCGGTGAAGAGCGCGGCCGGGACGTCGATGAAGAGGATCGGGTCGGTCGCGCTCTCGCCGTATTCGAGCGCGAGATTGGGATAAGAGATCGTCCCGGCCGGGAGCCCGCCCGGGAGGAGCTCGCCCAGCGTGCCGTGGCGGACGGCGGGGATCGGGTCGTTCACGTCGAAGGTGAGCAGCGCCAGCCACGGGATCAGCGCGTCGCCCGACGGCTCGCTGGTGATGGTGCGCTGCCACGGCAGCGTGCGGGGGTGGAAGACGATGTGCGGGAGGACGTTCGCGTAGTCGCCCTGGATGTCGGCGGGGGGGAACTGCGACTGGATCTGCTCCGGCCGCAGCGCGAAGCGCGCCCCCTGGACGGCGAAGTTGAGGCGATGCTCGAACGTCTCCGCGAAGGCGTTGGCGGCGTCGCTGCTCGCCACCTGCTGCCGGATGGTCACGTCGTACGTGCCCGAGGCCAGCGGCGGGCGGAAATGTTCGTAAAAGACGATGGTTCCGTCCGTGGCGCTCATGCGGCGGCTTCCTCCTTTTCTTCATAGCCGAGCGGCGCGAGCACGACCGGATCGAGCAGGTTCAGCGTGTCGGCGTGGGTGAGCGGCGCGACGTCGATGTGCGGTGAGACCTGGCTGCCGGCGTAGATCAGCGCGGAGATGATGCCGGCGCGCACTTCCTCGACGGCCGGGTCGTCGATGGTGGTGGTGAGCGTGGTCCAGGGATCGTCCCCGCTGAACGGATTGCTCGCCGGCGCGTCGTCCGCGCCCCACGTCATCGGCTCGACCGGCTCGGGTGCGTAGAGCAGCGTGGCGATGTCGATTGGAAGCGAGTGGGCGGGTGCGTCGGGCGCGGGAGTGAGGGTCAGGCCCTGGGCGACGTTGTCCAGGAGAGCGGGCGTATTGAGGGTCTTGTTGCGGTCCGCATCGCCCTCATCGCCCCACAACGCCTTCGGCGCGCGCTCGATCGCGGCCGCGGCCTGCACGGTGTACGGGGCGCCGTTGCGCTCGATCTCGACGAGCAGCTCGCTGGTGAGGCGGGTCACGGGTACGGCCATCGGGCCGATGCCGAGCTCGGTGTTGTGCGGGGGGAGCTCCGCGCCGTTGAGCCGCACCGCCTTGGCCGGGACGAGCGTCTGCACGACCATCCGGAACAGCTGCGGGTCGACGGTGTAGTCGACCGGCGAGGCGAGGTCGTCGCGCAGGTCCAGTTGCAGCCCGTCCGCGAAGAGCGCCTTCACGATCGAGTCGGTGGGCGTGGCGCCCTCCGACACCGCGCGCATCCGTTTCGGGGTCGGCGAGACCACGGGCGGGAGGAAGGTGCGCTTGAACTCCGACCAGTCGATCGGCGGCGGGACGTCGTTGGTCGCGGCTCCAAAGGCGATGGTGAACGAGAAGACGCTGAGGTTGACGTGGGCCGTGCCGGAGAACGGCGGCCCCCAGATCTGCAGCTCCGCGCCGACGGTGACGGCCAGTGTCACGCGGGCGATGCCGACGTTGACGTTGGCGATGACGTTGAACGTCACGCCGGCGCGGATCTCATAGTGGAGCGGCTTCCACTGGATCCGGAAGTCGGCGGTGAAGGTGAACGAGGCCTTGATGCCGGGGATGGCCCAGGTGGCGTTCAGGAAGCCGCCGGCCATGACCGCGTGCGGGGTCACGGCCAGGTAGCCGCCCCCCTTGAACACGATCGCCTCGGCCATCTTCCAGTTGACGAGCACCATCGGCACGACCGGGTAGTGCGCGGGCGGCGTGTAGTACGGGTTATAGCCGCCGAGGGTGAGCACGAAGTCGCCCGAGTACGGGCTCGGCGAGAACCAGAGATAGAGCGCGAAGCCGCCGGCCAGGAAGCACTCCGGGGCGAAGATGTACGAGCCGGGCGTGAGCTGCGCGGCCACGGCCAGCAGCCCGTCGTCCGGGATGAACACCGCCTCCACCGCCAGTTGCGCGCGCGCCAGCGGCTCGGGCGCGGCGGGCGGCATGGAGAACGTCGACAGCCCGATGATGGCCACCTGCACGCGGTTGCCGAAGGCGATCGTCAGCACCGCCTGCGTCTTCAGCAGGCCGTACGACGTGACCTGGATGCCGGCGGCGACCCAGTAGTCGCCGATGGAGACCGGCATGTAGTCGTCCATGATGGAGAGGAAGTCGGCCAGCGTCGGATCGACGCCGAACGGATTCGTGGTGACGTTCGCCCCCGCCACGAGCGGGTAGTGCGGCACCTGCCACAGCGGCGGCAGCAGCAGCGAGCGGTTGAAGCCGAAGCCGCCCGAGAAGCCGCTGATGAAGAACGACGGCGGTCCCCCGATCGGCACGTTCAGCAGCGCGAAGACGAACATCGACGGCGGGTCGGAGGTGGCGTAGGAGCCGAACGCGCTGAAGCCGAAGGTCTCGGTCTGCACGACCAGCATGCCGTCGAACTGCATGGAATCGGGATTGGCGACGCGCACCAGCCCGCCGCCGAATTTCAGCACCTTCGTGGCGTAGCTCACGGCGATGCCGTCGATGCCGAACGAGGGGATGTAGGGCTCGTTCAGCGGCACGACCATCTTCAGGCCGAGCGCCTCGAGCAGCAGCGGCGTCACGGCCAGGGCGGCGTTGAAGCGCACGCCGATGCCCTCTTCGTCGAGGATGAAGCCGAGCTTCTCCACCGCCAGCGGGCCGAAGGTGCGCTGCGCCGGCACCCACGTGCCCGACCCTCCGGCCGGATAGACCGGCGGAGCGGCGGGAGGAGGAGGGTCGGGGAGCAGCGCGGCGGTTCCGGTCGTGGTGCGCCGTCCGGCGATGGGGATGACCACGCTCACGTAGTCGTTGGTGCCGAAGCCGACCCGGAAGCCGAGGTCGATGGAGGTCGGCCTGGTGGCGACTTTCTCGATCCGGAAGGAGATCTCCTCGAGCGTGATGCGGTCCGAGGGATCGAGCCATTTGCCGATCAGCGGGATGTCGGCCAGGTTGAAGGTCGCCTCGGGGATGGCCACCGCCGCGGAGAGCTGGAACCCGCGCACCTCGGTGGAGACCAGCATCTGCAGCTGCGTGAGGTAGACCGCCGGCAGCCCGGCCGGCAGCTCGATGCCGAAGATGGCCAGGAGGTCGGCGAAGAGGTCGTTCAGCGAAATGCGCTGGCCGGGCGTGGTGCCGCCGGTGAAGGTCCAGCCGGCCGGCTCGTACGCCGCCGAGAGGCCGAGTTGCGCCCCCGCCAGCTCGACGAGGCCGTACATGCCGCCGTAGACCACGTTCGGCGTGCCGGTCACGCCGAGGTTCAGTCCGATCTCGCGCAGCACGAGGCCGTTCTCCTCGTCGCCGAACAGCACCCACGACTGCTCGATCACCGTCTCGAACGAGTAGTTCGAGTCGCGGATCTCGCCGCTGATCGAGAACGAGATGCCCGTGATCACCGGCAGCGGGAGGGACTGGCCGATGAGGTCTTTGACGAGCTCCGTGAGGTCGAGCTTTTCCGTCGCGTCGAGCCGGATGAAGAAGGTGAGATCGGGCAGCGTGACGGCCGCGGTCAGCATGACGTCGGGGTTGCCGAGGAGCGCCGCGGCGGCCTGCACGGATGCGTAGACCGAGACCGAGGTCTCGGGTTGCATGACGCCGACGAGGAAGATGATGCTGTCCATCGTCAGCAGGCCGCCGAGGATCTCCCACTGCTTGCCCGCGCCGATGGAGGCGCCGACCTCGATGCCGTGCAGCGCCAGCGCGGGCGGCACGGAGCGCAATGAGATCTGTACGCCCTCGACGATCAGGACGTCGTAGATCGGGAAGCCGTAGCCCGGCTCGAGCAGCGTGCCGACGTTGGCGCCGTTGAGCAGGTTGCCGATCTCGTCTTTCGGGATCGGCTGTCCCACCGTCTGCCCGACGTTGAAGATCAGCCGCCCGGAGCTCGACTCGTAGATGTAGACGGACACCGGGATGGGGTCTTCCATCCCCTCGACCACGAAGTCCGTACGCGCCACCGCCGCCCCGGTGGGGATGACGAACACCTCGGTGCCGAACTCGTTGGCGAACTGCTGGAAGAGCGACGCCAGCTCGAGCCGGAACGTCATCGTGTACTCGCCGACGGCCTGCGTCTTCCCCACGGGATCGAGCGGCTGGAAGAAGAGCTGCGGCATGACCTTCTTTTTGGCCGGATCGTTGGGGTGCTGGACGTAGACCTCGATCGGACCCCCGAGGGTGACGGGCGTCTGGACGAGCGGCGAGAGGAGCTGCAGGAGGTAGCTCTTGAAGTCGACGGTGGCGCGGAGCGAGAGCCCCTTCACCAGCCGCGCGTTGACGAAGGCGAGGTTGGGCGGGTAGCCGAAAGCGAGGCCGTAGTCGTCCGGCAGGGTCAGCTCCGGGTCGGAGTCGAGCGTGAGCGCGACGTCGGTCCAGAACATTTCGTCGAAGACCGAGCCGGCCAACTGGGCGAAGCTCTTGGAGAGGGCCCAGAAGGCGTCGTTGACGGCGATCGGCAGCTCGACGTGGACCAGGCCGTCGCCGCGCAGCTCGAACGTCCCCTCGGGGACCAGCTCCCCGTCGGTGATGTTGAGGAACGTGAGCGCGGCAAGGTTGCCGCGGACGGTCACCGTCTGCGTTGCCTCGTCCGGCGTGGAGGTGCAGTTCTCCAGGGCCAGCGTGCCGGCCACGAAGTAGGTGTTGAAGAGGAGCGTGACCTCGGGCGTCTCCAGCGACGCGCCCGTGACGGAGAGGAAGCCGTCCTCGTTGGGCTGGAGAATCGCGAGCAGTTGGTCCCAGGTCAATGGCATGGCCGCTCCTTCAGGGCACCGTCACGTCGACGAGCGTGGGGAGGTGATCGCTGATGAGGCGCCCTCCCATGAGCGCCCCCTCGACGTTCATCACCGTGCCGAGGTTCGTCAGCTGGTCGGCGAAGTTCAGGGTGACCTCCGGATGCGGCCGTACGAATCCGCGCGGGTCGAGCTCCCGGTAGTGCTGCACGCTGGCCCGCAGCCGGATCTCGCCGAGGCGGACGTCCTCGGGGACGTTGGCGACCCGCGGGCTCGCGGCCGTGAGCGGCGCCGCGGCGGTGGGGCCGCTGCGCGTCAGGAAGTTGTCGAGGTTCTGCACCGCCAGTGACGCGGTGGTCGGCTGGAAGACGGCCCCGCCGTAGGAGACGAGGAAGGTGTTCTGGTGGATGGCCGCCTGCGCGCCGAGGGCCCGCTGCTCGTTGCCGATGAGGGTGCGGTAGGCGAAGGTGTTGTAGTCGACGTTGAAGTCGCCGGTGAGGATCCACTCTTTGGGCTGGTACTTGCGGCCGTCGATGGTGAGCATGACCGGCGGCGCCGGCGGGTTGGTGGAGAGTCCGGAGAGGAAGCTGAAGTAGGGAAGGGTCTTGAACTGCTCGACGGCCATGGTGGGCTTGCTGGCGTAGTGGCAGACGACGATGGGGAGGTACGCGCTGGCCGCGCCCGCCCCTCGGATTTTGAACAGTCCCAGCGCCGGCCGGCGCATGCCGGGCCACGGCGGGATGCCCAGCGAACGCCCCTGGGGGTCGAGCTGGTTCTGGTCGGGCATGAGGAGCGGAAAGGAGTCGTCGAGCACGCCGACGTAGCTGGAGGGGGCGGTGGTGAATTGCGCGCTGGTGATGGACGGCACCCGCCCGAGGACCCGCGGCGGCCGCGGGGTGACGCCGAGGAGTGGCCCGGTGACGGGCACGGGAGTGGTGAGCGCGGCGTCGCGGATGAAAAAGGCGTAAAACTCGCCGCCGGTGCCGGGGGAGAGGACGGCCTGCTTCCAGTCGCTGCTCGCGGTGGACGCCTCGCGCAACGCGTCGAGCACGATCCGCGCGAGCTCTTCGGCCGCGGCGCGCGAGGTGGCGTCGACTTCGAGCATGACGAAGAGGTCGACGGCGTTCTGCACGACGGTGCGGGCAATGGCGGCAACGATGTCGTAGTTGCCGTACTTCATCCCCGCTTTCGTGGGACCGAAAGCCTGGACGCTCCAGTTCAGCAGTCGAACCGTGGGCATACACGTCTCCTCAGGCGCTGCACTGCACTCGATTGGCTTGTGGGAGAGGACCGGGACCCGGCGCGCAGTCTAGCAGAAGACGACGTGAGGCCTCCCGGTCGTTCCCCCTCGCCGATACTCGCCTGCGCGGTGTCACCAGTTGGCGTTGATGTCGGCGAGCTTCGCCGCGCGCGTCATGGCGTTCCACGCCATCATCGCCCCGACGCCGCCGGGGTGCGGCCAGCGGTACCAGACGTTG
>Ga0196976_1000570_pt1 | contig 22538 bp, 23 predicted proteins | sample S3v_513CmetaG_FD_148644 | JGI IMG/M metagenome (GOLD analysis project Ga0196976, IMG submission 148644) | Soil microbial communities from Anza Borrego desert, Southern California, United States - S3+v_5-13C | ecosystem: Environmental > Terrestrial > Soil > Desert | place: USA: California...
GACCCACCCCCCATCCGCCCCTTCGACCTCGCCGCCTGGGCCGGCACCGACTTCCTCGCCACCCAGCGCGCGCTGGAGAAGGCCATCGCCGAGCAGCAGGGCCGCGCGCGCGTCGACGCGCTGATCGCCATGGCCCGCTTCGCCCTGGCCCGCGCCATGCCGGAGGAGGGCCGCGCCGCGCTGGAATCGGCGGAAAGCCAGCACCCCGCCCCCGACCAGCGGTACGAGCTGCGCATCCTCGCCGACGCCTTCCGCGCGCTGGACGGCACCGCCGACCCCGACGCCAGCGTCTTCGTCCGCACCCGCCCCGGCCCGGTGCCCGACCACCACGTGTGGCGCAGCGCCACCCTGGCGCCCACCCGCTGGGCCGAGGCGCGCGATGGCCTGCCGATCGCGCTGAAGCGCCTGCTGTCCTACCCGCCCGACCTGCGCGCCCGCCTGCTGACCCGGCTGGCCGAGGCGGCGAGCGTGGCCGACCCGGCGTCGCTGAACCTGATCGTGCTGGAGATGATCACCCTGGACGGCACCGGCAGCGCCGACGGCCGCCTCGATTACTTCCGCGGCCGGCTCGCCGAGCTGAAGAACGACCCGGCCGCGGCGCTGGAGCATCACCGGCGCGCCGCCGCCGCCCCCGGCCCCTACGGCCACCGCGCGCAGGTGCGCCTGATCGAACTGAAGCGCGCCCAGGGCACGCTGGACGACGCCGGCGCGGTGGCCGAACTGGAAACCCTGCGCTACGCCTGGCGCGGCGACGCGGTGGAGACGGACGCGCTGGCGGCCCTGGGCGCCGCCTACACGCGCCTGGGCAAGACGGAAGCCGCACTCGACATCTTCGGCCTGCTCGGCCGCCGCTTCGGCGCCACGGCGCGCGGGCGCGCGGCTCTCGCCGCCGGGCGCGGGCTGCTCGCATCCGTGCTCGACCGGCTGGAGCAGCCCGACACCGGCCCGCTGGACGCCGCCGCGCTCAACGCCCGCCACGGTCGCCTGATCGCGCTGAGCGACGACGAGGACGGCACCGGCCGGCGCCGCCTCGCCCGCCTGCTGGCCCGCGACGGCTTCACGGTGGAGGCCGCGCGCATCCTGCACGCCCTGGCCGCCGAGGCGCGCGGCCCCGCCCGCGCCGAGTTGGGCACCGAACTGGCCCGCATGCTGCTGGATGCCGGGCGCGGCGGCGAGGCGCTGGAGGTGCTGGACGGCACCGCCGCCCCGGACCTGAACGCCGCCCTGGCCGAGCGCCGCGCCCTCCTGCGCGCCGAGGCCTTCGCGGCGGAGGGGGAGGCGGTGCGCGCCATCGACGCGCTGCGCGGCCTGACCGGCACCGCCGCCGCCCGCATCCGCGCGCACAGCCTGTTCCGCGCCGCCGAGTGGCCGGCCGCCCGCGCCGCCTTCGCCGAGCTGATGGAGCAGCCCGGCGCCACGCCCGACGACGTCGCCCGCTTCGCCATCGCCGCCTACCGCACCGGCGACCTCGCCGCGGTCACCGCCGCCGCGGCGCGCCACCGCGCGCGCCTCGCCGGCACCCGGTGGGAAGGGCTGCTGGACGCGCTCGCCGCCCCGCCCGACGACGGCAGGCCGCTGAGCAGCGACGGCGTCGCCCGCCAGCTCGCCGCCGCCGACGCGCTGGCCGGCGTGATGCGCCGGTGGACGACGCTGCCCCAACCGTAAAGCCGCTTTAATCGCACCCGCCTAGCGTCGGACACGGAAGGCCGCGCGGCAGGCCGCTCTAAAGCCCCTCCCCCCTTGCGGGGGAGGGGTTGGGGAGAGGGGGATAGCCGCCGGACGGCGGCAGAAGAGTCTTTTCCGGCTCCGCCGTAACCACCCTCTCCCCAACCGCGACGCCCTTCGGCGTCGCCCCGTCAAGGGAGAGGGGCTTTGAAGCGACACCCTGGACCGCGCGGCTCGGCCAAGCCGGAGGAATGAGACATGCGTTTGCTGTTCGGTATCGTCGCGGTGTTCCTGAGCGTGCTGGGCGGCTTCGCCGCCATGGGCGGGCGGATGGGGGTGCTGTGGCAGCCCGTCGAGATCGTCATCATCATCGGCGCGGGCATCGGCGGCTACGTCATCGCCAACACGCCCAACGTGCTGCGCGAGACGCTGGGCACGGTCGGTGCCGTCGCGCGCGGCCGGCGCACCAGCAAGTCCGACTACCTGGACGTCATCGCCCTGCTCTACGCCCTGCTGCGCGTCGCCAAATCCAAGGGCATGTCGCAGATCGAGGCCGACATCGACCGCCCCTCCGACAGCCCGATCTTCGGCCAGTACCCCGCCGTCTTCCGGCAGGAACGCTGCCTGACCTTCCTGTGCGACTACCTGCGCCTGATCGCACTCGGCCAGGACAACCCGCACGACCTGGAAGCGCTGATGAGCGAGGAGATCGAGACCATCAGCCGCGAGCTGAACCAGGTGCCCAAGGCCCTGCAGAACCTCGCCGACGCGCTGCCGGCGCTGGGCATCGTCGCCGCCGTGCTGGGCGTCATCAACGCCATGAGCGCCATCAGCGAACCGCCGGAGGTGCTGGGCCACATGATCGGCGGCGCCTTGACCGGCACGTTCCTGGGCGTGCTGCTGTCCTACGGCCTCGTCGGTCCCATCGCCAGCGCCGCCCGCCACCGCCGCGAATCGGAACTGAACCTGTTCATCTGCGTCAAGGCCGGCCTGGGCGCCTACCTGCGCGGCAGCCCCCCGCAGGTGTGCGCGGAGTTCGCCCGCAAGGTGCTGTACGCCGACATCCAGCCCAGCCTCGCCGAGGTGGAGGTCGCCACCACCCTGTCCTCGCAGGCCAAGGCCCGCGAGGGCCGGCAGGCCGCCTGACGCCGCTTCCGCATCCAAAAGCCCCTCTCCCCTTGAGGGAGAGGGGTTGGGGTGAGGGGTATTACGGCTCGGAGAGCCGGACAAAGACTCTCTTCCCGTCCTGCCAGACGGTAACGACCCCTCATCCCAACCCTTCTCCCTCAAGGGGAGAAGGGCTTTAAAAAACAAGACACGAACGCCCTGAGGAGCCGCCTATGGCCCGCAAGCGCCTCGAACCGCTGATCATCGTCAAGCGCCGCCCCGGCGAGGACGAGGAGGAGCACAACGGCACCTGGAAGCTGGCCTACGCCGACTTCGTCACGGCGATGATGACCTTCTTCCTGATCATGTGGCTGATGAACATCACCACCGTGGAACAGCGCAAGGGCATCGCCGACTACTTCAACCCCATCGCCGTGTCGCAGGCCAATTCCGGCGCCGACGGCATGCTGGCCGGCCGCTCGGTGGACAAGACCGGGTCGCTCAGCACCCCCAACGCGCCGGGCGACAGCGGCATCCCCGTGGCCTCCCCGCCGGTCGTCGCTTCGCTCGGCGACAGCGACCGCCAGCCCGCCGGCCGCAAGGACCCGATGCCCCACCCGCTGGGCGCCAAGGCGCCGCCGAAGGACGCGCAGCAGCCGACCACGCGCGAAGAACTCGAAGCCATGCTCGACCGCCAGTCCGAGGCCCTGCACGAGCGCTATGCGCTGGACGAACTGGAACGCGACCTGCGCAAGCGCGTGGCCTCGGCGCCGGAGCTGAAGGCGGTGGCCGACAGCGTGCTGATCCAGCAGGTGCCGGAGGGGCTGCGCATCCAGCTGACCGATCAGGCGAAGTTCTCCATGTTCGCCGTCGGCTCGGCGCAGATGAACGAACAGGGCAAGCGGCTGATGCGCATGGTCTCCGCCGCCATCGCCACGGTGCCCAACGGCCTCAGCATCTCCGGCCACACCGACGCGCTGGGCTACGCCGCGGAGGCCAAGTACGGCAATTGGGAGCTGTCCAGCGACCGCGCCAACGCCGCCCGGCGCGAGCTGATCGCCGCCGGCGTGCCGCCCAGGCGGATCGTCCGCGTCGAGGGCCGCGCCGACCTCGACCACCTCGCCGCCGACACCCCGCTGGACCCGCGCAACCGCCGCATCAGCATCACCCTGCTGCGCCGGGAGGCCGCGAAGCCGTGACCGTCTCCCCACGTCCTCGTCGTTGTTTTTTCGCGAGGCGCGGAACTCGCGATCGGTGACGGTCACAAAGGAAGGTCGTCACCGGCACGCTCATGGCCGTTTCGTCCGGCATTCCCCTCGACGTCGGATTGACCGGCCCATCCCGAGCACGCAACGGAGGATTGCCATGAAGATCCTGCGATCCGTCATCTTCGCCACGGCCGCCCTGATCGCGGCCTGCCAGACCGCCCAGGCCGGGGAGAAGGTCTTCCAGAACCGCGTGGGCGTTCCGCTGAACGTGGAGCTTGTCGTCCGCCAGGGCGAGCTGCGCAACTTCGCCCCCCGCTTCACCATCAACATGGGTTCCCAGCTGCTGCCGAACGCCACCGGCAGGGTCAACTACGGCGACGCCCACGTCGAGGCGATCAGGATCAGCGGCGGCCTGAGCTGCGAAATCGACGCCCGCAACGGTGGGGACGCCGAAGCGGCGCTCAACAACCGGGTCTTCATCATCCTCGTGGAGTGGGGCGGCGGCTGCGCGTTCGAGCCGACGAACATGGAGGAACCCCTGGGCTGATATTGTTTCCGGCGACGCTTCGGCTGACGAATTCAGCACGAATATTAAACACGAAGATCAGAATATCATAAGGTCGCGCCAACGCGTACGCCATGGCACCGAAGCCCCGACGCTGCCAAACCCTTCTGATCTTTTGATCTTTTGATCTTTTGATCTTCGTGTTTTTGATCAGCACTTTCCCCGCCAGCCGAACCGCCGCTGATCCTTGCGAACACTTAGCCCCCACCCTCCCAGCCTTCGGCTGGGTCCCTCCACGGTCGCCCGCAAGTCGGGCGACCGCGCTCCGCCTTTCGCGGCCTTGCCGCGAATGCCTGCGGCACCGGCTCCACGCCCCCGGCGGGGCTGGGGGAGGGGCTAATACAAAAATTCCCCTCGTTTTTTAAACAAATTCCCTCCCCTCCCCTTTTAAACCGCCTTTAAAACCGCGCCTGTACTGTCACGCTCGCAAGTCCATCGTGGAGAAGCCCGGGACTTCCCCTGTGTTCCACAGACGTGACAAGAGGACTCCACGATGAGCCTGTTCAGCGCCATGCGGTCCGGCGTCAGCGGCCTGTCCGCGCAAAGCTCGCGGATGGCCGCCATCTCCGACAACATCAGCAACTCGGCCACCGTCGGCTACAAGCGCGCGGCGGTCGATTTCTCCACGCTGGTGACCTCGCCGGGGGCGGATTCGGCCTACTCGGCCGGCGGCGTGCGCTCGAACGTGCATTACCAGATGACCAAGGACGGCGTCATCCAGGGCACGCAGTCGGCCACCGACATGGCCATCGACGGGGCCGGGTTCTTCGTGGTCGCCAACCGCGCCACCAGCGCCGCCGGCACGCCCAGCTACGCGCTGACCCGCGCCGGCAGCTTCCTGCCGGACGACGAAGGCTTTCTGCGCAACAGCGCCGGCCAGTACCTGCAGGGCTGGAAGCTGAGCCCCGACGGCAGCCTGCCGGCGGTCAGCAAGACCAGCTTCGACAACGTGCAGGCCATCAACGTCGGCAACCTCGTCTACGGCGGCAGCAAGACCACGCAGATGGGCTTCTCCGGCAACCTGCCGGCGCAGGCCGCCATCGGCGCCACCTTCACCACCTCCGCCCCGTTCTACGACGGGCTGGGCACGCCGCGCGACCTGACGCTGACCTGGACGAAGAACGCGGCCGCCAACGAATGGACGGTCACCGCCACCGCGCCCGGCGGCTACACGGTGGCCGGCGTGCCGGCCACCGTGGCGTTCGCCGCCACCGGCCCCACCGCCGGCCTGCCCACCGCGGCGCTGCCCACCATCACCGTCACCTCGCCGGCCACGCCCACCGCCGACACCGTCACGCTGGGCATGGGCAACGTCACGCAGCTGAACGGCGACTACGTGCCCCAGTTCATCGCCGACGGCGCCAAGGCCGGCCGCGTCAGCACCGTGGACGTCGACAACACCGGCAAGCTGTGGGCCATCTACGACAACGGCGCGCGCCAGGCGCTCTACCAGGTGCCGGTCGCCACCGTGATGAACCCCGACGGGCTGGAGGTGCAGGACGGCAACACCTACACGCTGGGCTCCGACAGCGGCTCCCTGTCCCTCGGCGCCGGCAACTCGGGCGCGGCCGGGTCCATCGCCGGCGGTGCGCTGGAGCAGTCGAACGTCGACATCGCGGAGGAGCTGGTGTCGCTGATCGAGACGCAGCGCGCCTATTCCTCGGCCGCCACCATCATCCGCACCGCCGACGAGATGGTCGACGAGACCACCCGCCTGAAGCGCTGAGCGCACGCCCGACGGAGTATCCGCCATGAGCATCCAGACGGCCCTCAACGCCGCCCTGTCCGGCCTGCGCGCCACCCAGCAGCAGGCGGCGCTGACCTCGCACAACATCAGCAACGCCACCACCGCCGGCTTCGTCCGCAAGGAGCTGGCGCTCTCCACCTCCGTCACCGCCGGCCACGGCTCCGGCGTGCGGGTGGACGGCGTGGCGCGGCGCGTGGACGAGCTGCTGATCCGCGACGCCCGGTTCGAGCAGAGCCGCTTCACCGCGCAGGAAACCCGCGCCTCGGCGCTGGCCGACTACGCCGCCGTGCTGGGCCAGCCGCAGGACGAACGCTCCGTCGCCACGGCGGTCGCGAAGCTCCAGCAGGCGTTCGACCGGCTGCACGGCATGCCGGACGACGGCGCTGCGCAGGCCGCCGTGGTCGACCGGGCGCAGGCGCTGGTCCGCAACCTGCATGGTGCGGCCGAGGCCGCGACGGCGGTGCGGATGGACGCGCGCAACCGCCTCTCGGCGTCCGTCGATCAGGTGAACCGCGCGCTGGTCCGCATCAGCGAGCTGAACGGCACCATCGCCACGCAGCAGGCCAAGGGGGCCGACACCAGCGACCTGCTGGACGAGCGCGACCGCCTGCTCGACACCGTGTCGGAGGAGATCGGCATCCGCACCTACACCCGCGACAACGGGCAGGTGGTGGTGATGACCCGCAACGGCGAGACGCTGCTGGACCGCGAGCTGGCGCCCGGCGCGCAGCCGCTGCAGCTCATCGGCACCGACCTCGTGGCCGGCGGCACCATCCTCTCCGCCAACCCCGACCGGGACATCCAGAGCGGCCGCATCATGGGCTACGTCCAGGCCGCCACCCAGGACATGCCGCGTGCCCTTGCCCAGCTCGACGCGCTCGCCGCCGGAATCGTGAAGCGCTTCCAGGACGCCGAGGACAACCCGGCCGCCGCCGGCCTGTTCACCGACGCGGGTGCGGCCCTCGATCCCCTCGCCACCGCCGGGCTGGCCGGCCGCATCGCCGTCAACGCGGCGGTGCAGGGCAACGCCTGGCGGGTGCAGAGCGGCGTGCAGGCCGCGACCCCCCTGCCCCCCGGCGACCAGACGCAGATCAAGGCCTTCATCGGCGCCTTCACCGCCACCGGCCCGTTCTCGGCGCCCGACATGCCGGGCACGGCGACGCTGGGCGACTATGCCACCACCATGGTCTCCACCCAGCAGGGCTACCGCACCACGGCGGAGGCCGACATGAAGACCCGCAGGATCAGCGCCGACGCGCTGCAATCCGCCCGCCTGAACCGCGACGGCGTCAACATCGACGACGAGATGCAGAAGCTCCTGCTGATCGAGCAGAGCTACGGCGCCAGCGCCCAGGTCATCCAGGCGGCCGGGCGCATGATCGACACGCTGCTCAGCATCCGGGGGTAAGCGCCATGCTGTACAACACCGTCTCCACCCTGGGCCTCAGCCGCCGTTTGCAGACCTCGTACAACGACCTGCAGATGGAGATGCTGCGCAGCAACGACGAGATCGCCAGCGGCAAGCACTTCGACGTGGCCGAGGCGCTGGGTGCCCGCACCGGCCGCGCCGTCAGCCTGCGCAACCTCTACGACGCCTCGGACGAATACCTGAAGACCTGCTCGCTGCTGCAGGGCCGCCTGGGCGCCATGGACAGCGCCATGACCAGCATCCTGGCCGCCGGGCAGGACGTGCTGGCCTCCGCCTCCACCGGGCTGGGGCAGCCATCGCCGACCGGCAGCTCCCTGCAGATCCGCGCGCGCGGCGTGCTGGAGCAGGTGGTGGCGCTGCTCAACGGCTCGTCGGGCAACGGCTTCCTGTTCGCCGGGGTGGAGGTGAAGACGGCGCCGCTGCGCCCGGTGCAGGGCGACGGCACCGCCACGCCGGCACCCATGGCCATCGTGCAGGACGCCATCGCCGCCGCCACCGGCGGCCCGGCCGCCCCCACCACGCCGGCCGAGACGGCGGCCGTGGTCGCCGTGCTGGACGACCTGTTCGCCGTGCGCGACCCGGCGCTGCCGCTGCCCGCCCCGCTGACCCATGGGTTCGAGGGCGGGATGTACCTCGGCGCCACGGCGAAGCAGCCGGGCGGCGCCGACACCCCGCGCCTGACCGCCCGGCCGGAGGCCACGACCGAGATCCCCTACGGCGTGCAGGCCAACGACCCGGCCGTGCGCGACCTGATGCAGGGCCTGTACATGCTGGCCGCGGTGGACACCAGCGTCCTGCCGCTGGACGCCTACCGCCCCTACATGCAGGCGGCGGTGGACAGGATCGGCGCCGGGATGAACGGCCTGCGCGACGCTACGGCGCAGCTGGGCATCCAGCGCGCCCAGGTCGACGAGATCGCCGAGCGCCACCACGCCCAGCAGAAGATCCTGACCGACCAAATCAACGACCTGGAAGCGGTCGACCCGTACGAGGCCAGCACCCGGCTCAACCAGCTCGAAGCGCAGATCGAGGCGACGTCGAACGCCACCGCCCGCATCGCCCGCCTGCGCCTGACCAACTACCTGTAAGGCACCCCCATGCCGCTTCCCCGCCTGCTCAGCGCCATCCTGCTCTGCGCCCTGCTGGCCGTGCCGGCGGGGGCCGCGGCGCAGACGCGCATCAAGGACCTCGTCACCTTCGACGGGGTGCGCCGCAACCAGCTCATCGGCTACGGCCTCGTGGTGGGGCTGAACGGCACGGGCGACCGGCTGATCAACACCCCCTTCACGGAACAGAGCCTGAAGGGCATGCTGGAACGCCTGGGCATCAACACCCGGGACGAGGTGCTGCGCACCCGCAACGCCGCGGCCGTGATGGTCACCGCCACCCTCGGCCCCTTCGCCCGCCAGGGCACCAGCATCGACGTGACCGTGTCGGCGCTGGGCGACGCCACCAGCCTGCTGGGCGGCACGCTGCTGGTGACGCCGCTGCTGGGTGCGGATGGGGAGGCGTATGCGGTGGCCCAGGGCTCCCTCTCCGTCAGCGGCTTCGCCGCCAGCGGCGCTGCCGCGTCGGTCACCAAGGGCGTGCCGACCAGTGCCCGCATCGCCAACGGCGCCGTGGTCGAGCGGGAACTCAAGTTCGCCCTCGATGACGTGGCCGGCGTGCGCATGGCGTTGCGCAACCCCGACTTCACCACCGCCAACCGTATCACCGACGCGGTCAACGCGCGCCTCGGCGCCGGCTCCGCCCGCCTCGTCGACCTCACCACCGTGGACGTGCGCCCGCCGCCCGGCCATGCGGGCGGTGTGGCCCGCCTGATCGCCGAGATCGAGCAGCTTCAGGTCCGCCCCGACCTGATCGCCCGCGTGGTGGTGGACGAGCGCAGCGGCACCATCGTCATCGGCGACGACGTGCGCGTCAGCCGCGTCGCCATCACCCAGGGCAACCTGACCGTACGCGTGGTGGAAACCCCGCAGGTCTCGCAACCCCAGCCCTTCTCCAACGGCTCCACCGTCGTCGTCCCGCGCACCGACGTGCAGGTGCAGGAGGGCAACGGGCGCCAGTTCGTCACCGTGGGCGGCAACGTCAGTTTGCAGCAGCTGGTCAACGGCCTGAACGCGCTGGGTGTCGGCCCGCGCGACATGGTCTCCATCCTCCAGGCCATCAAGGCGGCCGGCGCCCTGCACGCCGATCTGGAAATCATCTGAGGACGCGATGAACGTCACCCCCGCCACCTCCGCCATTCCGGCCCCCATCCGCCCCCAGGCCCCCGACCCGGCCAAGCGCGCCGCCAAGGATTTCGAGGCGATGATCGTCGGCCGCATGCTGGAATCCATGTTCGCCGGGGTGCAGTCCGGCGGCCCCTTCGGCGGTGGGCAGGCGGAGCAGACATGGCGCGGCTTCATGCTCCAGGAGTACGGCAAGGCGATCGCCGAGGCCGGCACCCTGGGCATCGGCCGCATGGTCGAATCCGAGGTCGCCCGCCTCTACGCCCAGCAATCGGAGACACAGGGATGAGCCGCCGCTTCAAGGACCTGATCCGCGAGTTCGCGCCCGAGCGCAAGCCGGACGCCCCCCTTCCCGAATCCGCGCCGGAGCCCGCCGCCCCCGCCCTTGCCGACGGCCCCACCGCCGTGGTGGTGACGGAATTCCTGGACGCCATATCCGCCCTGACCGCGCTGCTGGACGAGGAGACCGCCGCCGTCGCCGCCGGCGACCTCGCCAACCTGGAGGTCTTCGCCGCGCGCAAGCAGGCCATAGCCGAACGTCTGGAGGGCGTCGTCGCCCAGGCGCGCAGCGCGCCCCTGACCCTCACCGACGACCTGCGCGCCCTGCTGCTGGACCGCATCGAGACGCTGGACCGCACCATCGCCGACAACGCCGCCGGCCTCGTGGCCATGCGCAAGGCGGTGCTGGCGATCAACCGCAGCCTGCTGACCGCGCTGGAAAAGGCCGCCAGCGACGGCCTCTACGCCCGCTGCGGCCAGGCCGTCCGCCCGGTGGAGCTGTCCGCCTCCGGCCTGAACGCGGAGTTGTAGGCCGGCACCGCCTACGCCTTCGGCTTGGCCGACCTCAACGTCCCCGCCTCTTCCAGGCGGACGATGGACGCGACCAGCGCGCGCTGGAACGCGCGCCCCTCCGACGGCAGCGGCATGCCCTGCCCGGTCGTCCAGAACTCCACGAACGCCACGTCGCCACCGTCCGCGCCCACCGGCCGCTCAATGGTGACGCCCAGGCCGATCTCGGCCGACGCGCGGCGGTGGTCGGTCACCAGGATCTGCGCTTCCCAGTGCATGCCGCCGCCGCCCTCGGCGCGCTGCTGGCTCCACATGCGCAGGTAGTCGCGGAAGCTCTCCGACGTGCGGTCGAGGCGGACGTAGGTGGCGCGGTCGGTCACCGTCGGCCCCACGCGGATCGCGTAGCGCGCCTGTGCCAGCACCTGCACCACCTCCGCCACCAGCTTTTCCATGGTGGCGAAGGTGCGCCGCACGTTGTCGGCGATGGCGTGCGCCAGCGCGTCGCCCTTCAGCGCCGCCGCCCCGCCGCGGTCGTTGCGGTACATCTCGAACAGGTCGTCGGGATCGCTCATCGCCGCTGCAGGCCGGTGGTGGGTCGAACCGATGGTCTACGACAGAACGCGTTGAAAAGGAATTAAGCCCTCAACCCAACGGCTCACGCCCGCCGCGCGTTCCCGCCCTTCAGGCGCAGCACGTACATCATCACCTCCGCCACCGCCTCGTAGTGCTGGAGCGGGATCGTCTCGTCGATCTCGGCCGAGGCGTGCAGGGCGCGGGCCAGCGGCGGGTTCTCGACGATGGGGATGCCGTTCTCCTCGGCCACGCTGCGGATGCGCAGCGCCACCAGGTCCGCCCCCTTGGCGAGGCAGACGGGAGCCGGCATGCGCCCGCGTTCGTATTCCAGCGCCACGGCGAAGTGGGTGGGGTTGGTGATCACCACGGTGGCGCGCGGCACGCTGGCCATCATGCGCCGCTTGGAGCGCTCCCGCCGGATCTCGCGCAGCAGCGCCTTCAGCGCCGGGTCGCCCTCCGTCTGCTTGTACTCGTCCTTCAGCTCCTGGAAGCTCATGCGCAGGCGCTTGCGCCATTCCAGGCGGTTCCACAGCACGTCGACCGCCGCCATCAGCACGGTGGCCAGCAGCACGGCCAGCAGCAGCCGCAGCGTCAGATCGCGCAGCAGGTCGGGCAGCGCCGCAACGTCAATGCCCACGATCCCCTCCGTCCACGAGACATACGGCGCCACCGCGTACCACGCGGCAAAACCGATGATGACCAGCTTCACAAGGCTCTTGCCGAACTCGACCAGCGCGTTGCGGGACGCGATGCGGCGCCAGCCGCTGCGCGGCGACAGGTTCGACAGCTTGGGCCGGATCCGCTCGCCCGCCGCCACCATCGGCCCCTGCCCGAAGGCCGAGGCCACCGCCCCCGCCGCCAGGATGCCCAGCACCGGCAGCAGCGCCACCCCCACCCCAACCAGCAGCCAGCGCAGGCCCGACAGCACGTCGTACGCACCCCCGTCCAGCCGCACGTCGTCCGGGTTCTCGATCAGCGGCAGCAGCGCCTCGGCGATGCCGCCCATGGTGTGCGGCGCGGCGACGGCGACGATGGCCCAGGCCGACACCATGGCGGCCAGCAGGCCGACGTCGCGGGCGCGCGGAACGTCGCCCTTCTCCGCCGCCTCGCGCAGGCGTTTCTCGGTCGGCTCCTCGGTCTTCTGGCTGTCGTCCTGCTCTTCCGCCATGGCGCCGCCTCACCGCCCGGACAGCCAGCCGCTGAGCGCGGCCAGCGTGGCGGTCAGCATGGCGCCGGCCGTCATCATGAAGACGAACAGCCCGGCCGCCAGCATGGCCGGCGTGCCGACGAAGTAGACGGGCATCGCCGGCATGACGCGGTTGATCAGGCCCAGCGCCAGGTTGCACAGGATGCCGAACACCAGGAACGGTGCGGCCAGCCCCGCCCCCAGCCGGAACGTCGCCGCCACCAGCTGCGCGTACCGCCCGGCCAGCAGCCCGCCGTCCGGCAGCTGCGCCACCGGCCACGTGCCGTAGGAGCGCGCCAGCGCGTCCAGCATCAGGTAGTGCAGATCGGCCGCGAACAGCGCCGCCAGCGCCGCGATCACCAGCGTGCCGGACAGCACCGAGCCGCCCTCGAACCCCGCCGCCTCCACCGCGAAGGGGTTGCTGAGGCCCACCGCCTGCGCGGCGATGCCGCCGGCCACCTGCAGCGCCGCAAGGAACAGCTTGGCCCCCAGCCCCAGGAAGGCGCCGACCACCATCTCGCCCATGAACTGCCCGGCCAAGTCCGGCGCGTGCGCCGGCATGGCGGCCGGCAGCCCCGGCACGGTGGGCGCCAGCACCAGCGCCGCCAGCAGCGCGATGGATAGCCGCATGCGCACGGGCACCGCGAACTCCCCGAACCCCGGCAGGAACGCGACGGCCGCCGCGACGCGCACGAACACCAGGAACACCCGGTAGATCTCGGCGCTGAGCAGTTGGGCCAGCAGGTCCATGGGTCAGGGTTCCCACTGATCGCCCAAGAGCCCCTCTCCCCTTGAGGGAGAGGGGTTGGGGAGAGGGGTATAACGGCCGGCAGGCCGGAAGAAATTCTTGTCCCGCCTCCGGCGGTAATGACCCCTCATCCCAAACCCTTCTCCCTCAAGGGGAGAAGGGCTTTTTTGAAGCATGCCCATCGCCCGCCTCACACCTGATCGATCGTCTTGACCGACACCTTGCGGTGCAGTTCGGCGTGGCTGATGATCGGCGTCATCGGGCTGACCCGCTCCAGCAAGGACCGCACGAACGGCCGCACCTCCGCCCCCACCAGCAGGGCCGGCCACACCTGCGGGCTGGCGTGCTTCTGGATGCGGGTGCGCACGGCGGTCAGGAACTCCTGCACCTGGCTGGGCGGCATGGCGAAGCGGCGGTCCTCGCCGTCCGTCACGATGTTCTCGATCAGCGCCTGCTCCCACCGCGGGGTCAGCGCGATCACCGGCACGAACCCGTCCGACGCGGTCAGCGACTGGCAGATCTGCTGGCCCAGGCGGGTGCGGACGTGTTCGGTGATCATGGTGATGTTGCGCGTCCAGCCCACCGCCTCGGCGATCGCCTCGACGATGGCCGGCAGGTTGCGGATCGACACGCGCTCGGCCAGCAGGGCCTGCAGCACGCGCTGCACCACCACCAGCGTGATCTGGCTGGGCACCATGTCGCTGATCAGCTTCTGGTACTCCCGCCCCAGCCCGTCGATCAGCTTCTGCGTGGCGCCGAAGGTCAGCAGCGCCGGCAGGTGGTCCTTGATGACCTCGGTCAGGTGGGTGGTGATGACGCTTTCCGGATCGACGACGGTGTAGCCCTTGGCGACCGCCTCCTCGTGCCGGGCCGGGTCGATCCAGCGCGCCTGCAGGCCGAAGGTCGGCTCCCGCGTCGCCTCGCCGGGCAGGTCCGGCGCCTCGCCGCCGGTCGGGTCGATGGCGAGAAGCTGCTTGGGCCGCACCTCGCCGTTCGCCACGTCCACGCCCATCACGCTGATGACGTAGCCCTTGGGCGGCAGGAAGCTGGAATCCTTGATGCGCACCGACGGCAGGATGAAGCCGAACTCCTTGGCGAAGCGCTTGCGCAGCGTCTTCACCTTGCCGGTCAGCGGGCCGTTCTTGTTGAGGATCAGGGGCACCAGGTGGTTGCCCACCTCCACCTTCACCTCGTCCACCTTCAGCATATCCTCCACCGCCTCCTCGGGCGGGGCGGCCGGTGTCCTGGCGCTTTCCTCCAGCTTGGCCAGTGCTGCGCGGCGCGCCTGCCGGCGCGGCACGTACCAGCCGGCGGCGCCGAAGCCCGCACCCAGCAGCAAAAACGGCCCCAGCGGCAGCCCCGGCGTCAGCGACAGGGCCACCAGCAGGCCGCCCGCCACCATCAGCGCCTTGGGATAGGCGCCCAGCTGCGCGATCACCGCCTGGTCGGCGGAGCCGGTGTTGCCGCCCTTGGTCACCAGCAGGCCGGCGGCCAGCGACACCACCAGCGCCGGGATCTGCGTGGCCAGCCCATCGCCCACCGTCAGGATGGTGTAGACGGCGGCGGCGGCGTCGAACGGCATGCCCTGCTGCGCCATGCCGATGGCCATGCCGCCCAGCACGTTGATGCCGGTGATGACCAGCCCCGCCACCGCGTCGCCGCGCACGAACTTCGACGCACCGTCCATGGCGCCGAAGAAGGTGCTTTCGTCCTCCAGCTCCTTGCGGCGGCGGCGCGCCTCCACGTCGTCGATCATGCCGGCGGACAGGTCGGCGTCGATGGCCATCTGCTTGCCGGGGATGGCGTCCAGGGTGAAGCGCGCCCCCACCTCGGCGATGCGGGTGGCGCCCTTGGTGATGACGACGAAGTTGATGACGACCAGGATGGCGAAGATCACCACGCCGATCACGAAGTTGCCGCCCATGATGAACTGGCTGAAGCCTTCGATCACGTGGCCGGCGGCGGCCGTGCCGGTGTGCCCCTGGCTGAGGATCAGGCGGGTCGACGCGATGTTCAGCGCCAGCCGCAGCACCGTCACCACCAGCAGCACCGTGGGGAAGGAGGAGAAGTCCAGCGGCCTGGAGATCCACAGCGCCACCATCAGGATCAGCACGCTGACCGCCAGCGACAGCGCCAGCCCGATGTCGAGGAACCAGCTGGGCACCGGCAGGAACAGCACCGCCAGCACCAGCACGATGCCGACGGCGAACAGCACGTCGCGGTTGGCCGCCCCGGCGTCGCCGAGGGTCGTCATCTTGGTCCGGAAGGTCCCGGTCAGGCTCATGGCGTCGCTGGCTCCGAAAGTCCGGTGCGATGGATCCGGTGCGATCATGGACCGGCGCGGTAAAACCCGGTTTTAAACGCAGCGCCTTGCATTTATTCCTAGCGGGCGTATGCTGATTCCGCAAAGTGCCCAAGGTGCGCCTTTGCCCCCTCCCGGCTTCGCTGACGCTCAGCCACCCTCCCCCTCTTCGAGGTGGAGGGTTCTGTGCCGAAGCAGCGGCAGTCCCCTCCACCGCCCATGGCGGGGGGGGGGTTAGGGAGGGGGCAAAAGCCACCCCGACACGCCGCCCCCGAATGCAACACCCTCTCGAATCCGTTGCATTGTGTTGCATCCGGTTGCATTCGCTCCGTCTCAGGGCGCCCCGCCTCAGGGCGCCCCGGCCGGCAGCAGCGGGCGGGCCGGGCCGCCGGCGTAGAGGCTGGACAGGAAGGACAGCCGTCCCAACTCCGCCTTCCCCCACACGGGCGCCCCCGCCGCCGCCGTGGCGGCGCGCGGCCCGGCGGCCAGGGTGCGCAGGTAGTCGATGGCGTGCGCCGTCCAGCGCATGTTGCCCACCACCCGCTGCCGGTACGCCGCCCCCCGCTCCGACTGGGCGGAGTGGTAGCGGGCGACGGCGTCGTCCAGCGTGCCGTGGGCTCGCCGCAGCTCGCCCAGGAAGCGGGCGGCGTAGCGCGCGTTGGCGCGCGGCTCGAACGCCGTCTCCAGGTCGGGGAAGGCGTCCGGGTGCCATTTCAGGTTCACCTGCAGGCAGCCGACGTCGATGGACCGCGTGCCGCGCGCCTGCGCGGCGCGGACGAACGCGATGGCGTCGTCGCGGGTGGGGAAGTAGTGCGACTGCCCCTCGGTGTTGACCGTCCACGGCCACACGGTGAACAGCTTGTCCGGCGTGCGCCGCCCGGCCTCGGTGAAGCCCATGGCCAGAAGCATGTGGTCGGCCACGCCGGCCTCGCGCTCCGCCTCCAGGATGGCGTCGATGCAGGCGGCCTCGGCCGGCAAGGCGCGCGGCGCCACCGCCCGCGGCGATGGCGGCGCGTACAGCGCCGTGGTCCAGCGCCCGATGCTGCCCTCCGCCGCCCACGCCTGCATCGGCAGCAGCGCACAGGCCAGGAGGACGGCGGCGGCGCGCATGCCCGCTACCGCACGGAGACGATGAGGCTGCTCAGCCGCTCGCCGTAGGTCGCCAGCGTGGCGTACATGAACGGCAGCGACAGCACGGTGGTGACCAGGATGGCGACGATCTTCGGCACGAAGGTCAGCGTCATCTCCTGCACCTGGGTCAGCGCCTGGACCAGCGAGATCGCCACGCCGACCACCACCGCCACCGCCAGCGGCGGTGCTGCGATCAGCAGCGTGGCCCAGATCCCGCTGCGCAACACTTCCAGGACGTCCGCCTCGTTCATGGGTGCCTCACACGGCCATGCGCATGATGTCCTGGTACGCCTGGACCATGCGGTCGCGGATGGCGACCACCGTCTGCACGGTCATCTCGGCCGCCATGACGGAGCGCACGACGTCCTGCGCGCTGGCCTTGCCGGCCACGGCGGCCAGCGACACGCGCTCGCTCTCCTTCAGCGTGTCGACCGCCTGCGTGACCTGCCGGTCGAGGAAGGCGCCGAAGCTGGATTCGGGCGCGGCCGCTTCCGCCGCCTCCGTCCCGGTGGCCTTCACCGGGGCGGCCGGCACCGGGGCGGCGGTCTTGTGGGCGGCATAGGCGGCAGCGACGCGGCCGATGGGCATTTCGATCATGGTGGGGGTACTCCCTAGCCGCGCAGCAGGTCGATCATGCGGTTCATCATCGAGCGCGACTGCTCGATGACGTTGACGCTGGCCTCGAACGACCGGCTGGCCTCGCGCATGTCGGCCATCTCGATCAGCGGCTGGACGTTCGGGCGCTTGACGTAGCCCTTGGCGTCCGCCGCCGGGTGCGAGGGATCGTAGGCCAGCTGGAAGTCGCTGCGGTCGCGGCCGATCTGCTTGACCTTCACCACCTCCGACCCGCTGGCGCGGTCGAGCGAGGTGGTGAAGGAGATGGTCTTGCGCCGGTACGGGTCGCCGCCGGCCGACAGTGCGGTGGAATCGGCGTTGGCGATGTTCTCGGCGATCACGCGCAACCGCGTGCCCTGCGCCTGCAGGCCGGAGGAGGCGATGCGCAGGGTCGCCGACAGGGGATCGTTCATGGTCGGGGTTCCTTATCTTCCGCCGGATCTGGCGCCGCTTCAGCCGCCGGTGCGCCACGCGGCGCGCAGCATCTGCACGTTGCGCTGGAACAGGCCGGCGGTCAGCGCGAAGGCGTCGCGGGTCTCGCTGCCCTTGGTCATCTCCTGCTCCAGCGAGACGGAGTTGCCGTCGGGCGTGACCTCCCATTGGTCCGGCCGCCGCGCCTCCGCCACCGTCCCGGCGGGCCGGCCGCCGGTCAGGTGCATCGCGGAGGTGCGCGCGGCAGCCACCGGCTTGATGCCGCCCAGCAGGGATTCGAACGGCTTCAGGTCCTTTGCCTGGTAGTCCGGCGTGTTGGCGTGCACGACGTTCTCGGCAATCACCCGGTGCCGCTGCGCCAAGTAATCGAGCCGCGCGCCGCTCAGGCGGAACAAGGCAATGTTGCTAAAATCCATTCCAATCTCCACACCTGAAGACCAGCGCAAGATGACCGCCCCGGTTTAAAGCCGGATTTAAATTCGCCCCGCTACTCTGCCCCGGTGACGACCTGAACCGAGAGGGCCCGCATGCGCGTGCTGTCCAACCTGGCGGCGGAGATCGAGCGGCTGCCGACCTGCACATGGCGCGGCGAGGTCCGCACCGCCGTCGGCATGACGCTGGAGGTGGACGGGCTGCAGCGCGTCCTGGCCGTCGGCGACAAATGCTATGCCGAGACGGCGCGCGGCCAGCGCCTGCTGTGCGAGACCATCGGCTTCCGCAACGGGCGCTCGCTGCTCATGGCCTTCGACAATCTGGACGGCGTGGCGGAGGGCTGCGCGGCGGTCACCGACGACACCGCCTTCACCCTGCGCCCCGGCGCCGGCTGGCTGGGCCGCGTGGTCGACGCGCTGGGCCAGCCCATCGACGGGCTGGGACCCTTGCGGAACGGCGAGCACGCCCGGCCGCTCCGCGCCGCCCCGCCGGCCGCCTGTGCCCGGCGCCGCGTCGGCGCCCGCCTGGACACCGGGGTGCGCGCCATCGACGCCTTCGCCCCCGTCTGCCGGGGCCAGCGCATGGGCGTCTTCGCCGGCTCCGGCGTCGGCAAGTCGACGCTGCTGTCCATGTTCGCCCGGCACGCGGACGTGGACGCCATCGTCATCGGCCTGATCGGCGAGCGCGGCCGCGAGGTGCGGGAGTTCATCCAGGACGACCTGGGTGCCGACGGCCTCGCCCGCTCCGTCGTCGTCGTCGCCACCTCGGACGAGCCGCCGCTGATGCGCCGGCAGGCCGCCTACCTCTCCATGACGGTGGCGGAGGAGTTGCGCGACCAGGGCCTGCACGTGCTCTGCCTGATGGACAGCGTCACCCGCTTCGCCATGGCCCAGCGCGAGATCGGCCTCGCGGCCGGCGAGCCGCCGACGACCAAAAGCTACCCGCCCAGTGTCTTCGCCGAGCTGCCGCGCCTGCTGGAACGCGCCGGCCCCGGCCCGGAGGGCCCTGGGGAGGGGACCGGGGAGGGCGACATCACCGGCATCTTCACCGTCCTGGTCGACGGCGACGACCACGACGAACCGATCGCCGACGCCGTGCGCGGCATCCTGGACGGCCACGTGGTGCTGGACCGCCGCATCGCCGAGCAGGGCCGCTATCCAGCCGTGAACCTGCTGCGCAGCGTGTCGCGCACCTTGCCCGGCTGCCATTCGGCTCAGGAGAACCGCGTGGTCAACCGCGCCCGCGGCCTCGCCGCCACCTATGACGCCATGCGCGACCTCGTCCGCATCGGCGCCTACAAGCCCGGCGGCGACGCCGAGGTGGACGCCGCCGTCGCCCTGCACCCGGCGCTGGAGGACTTCCTGCGCCAGGGCAAGGACGACGCCACGCCGTCCACCCACACCTTCCACCACCTCGAACAGCTCCTGGCCCGGATCGGAGGTCCGTCATGACGGTGAACAAGTCGCTGGCCGCCCAGGCCCTCGCCCCCGCTGGCCCGCGCCCCGACGCCGCCCCGCGCCGGGAGTCGAAGGCCCTGCAAGCGAGCGGGTCGGGCGCGGGGCTGGAGTTCGGCGACCTGCTCGACGCCGTCAACCCGCTCCAGCACCTGCCGGTGGTGTCGTCGATCTACCGCGAGACGAGCGGCGACAACATCGGCCTGCCCGCCCGCCTGGCCGGCGGCTTCCTGTTCGGCGGCCCCATGGGCCTGCTGGGCAGCGCCGCGCTGGCCCTGTTCGAAGGCATCACCGGCGACAGCCCGCTCGGCCACCTGCGCACGCTGGCCGACGACCTGGGCAAGGAGGACACGGCCCCGACGGCCGTCGCCACCGCCGCGCCAGCCCCCCTGCCCTGGATGAAGTCGCCTTCACAGGTCACCGACGCGGCACCGGCCGCGGCATCCTCGCGCGCGCTGACGGCGGCGCTGGAGAAGGCTGGCGCGGAGGCACCCATCACTCCGCCCGCCCCCGCCGAACGCCCGGCCCCGCAGCTTCTGGCGAAGCTCTACGAACTCCAGGCGACGGAACCGCCCGACCGCCGCTCGATCCGGGTGTGAGGGAACGGCAGTCCTTGACGACACGCAAGGCAACGACCATTCTGTAGGCAACTTCACTACATTGCGGAGGATGCCATGGAAGAGGCTGTATCGGCCGCCGAAGCCAACAGGAACTTCTCGCAGATCCTCCGGCACGTCAAAGAAGGGCGGACCTACGTCGTCACGTCCTATGGAACGCCGGTCGCACGGATCGTGCCGGCGAAACGGGATCAGGTGGTCACCGCGGCGGCCAAGGTGGCTCTTATGGAGCGGCTGCGCGCCCAGCCCGTGCAGGTCGTCGGGCACCGCTGGAGCCGCGACTCCCTGTACGACGACTGACCATGCTGGTCTGTCTCGACACGAATCTGCTCGTCTATGCGGAAGGCGTGGCGTTCCTGCCGGCGGACGTGCACAAGCCCCCGGCCGTGCGCGACCTGCTCGACGCACTGCCGGCTGAAGACGTCGTTGTTCCGGCCCAGGTTCTGGGCGAACTGTACCGCGTGCTGGTGGGCAAGGCGCGACGTTCACCGGCCGACGCGCGTTCGGCCGTGCTGGCTTGGCGGGACCTGTATCTGCCGGTCGACACGACGGCGAGCGTGATGACGGCCGCCGTGGATCTGGCCGCCGACCACCATCTGTCGATCTGGGATTCGGTTGTCCTGGCAGTGGCGGCGGAGGCCGGGTGCCGCCTGGTGCTTTCCGAAGACATGCAGGAAGGCTTCACGTGGCGGGGCCTGACGGTGGCGAATCCTTTCGCCGCGCCAGCGCATCCGTTGTTGGCCGCCTTGCTTACGCCCCGCAGTGGCGTCCCATAATCACTCCTCCCCGCGGGCCGAGCGCTCCAGGGAGCGGATGTGCGACAGGCCCGGCAGGATCTCGGACTTGATGAACTCCAGCCGCCGGTTGGGGCCGCCGCCCGACGCGAAGCGGGACTTCCACAGGTCCATTTTCACCGCCAGCCCGCACAGCACGCCGCCGATGGTCACGTGGTGCGCGGTGATCAGCTCGCGGATGGCGCGGAAGCTGTGCGCGTTGATGTCGCGCCAGAAGTCCTTGGACCGGTTGTCGAAGCTCTCGAACCGGCCGGTGATGGAGGTGGTGATCTCCGTCAGGTCGCGGGCGACCTCGTCCAGCATGCGCACCTGCCGGGCGTCGCGGCGGATCTCGCTGGAGGCGCGGATGCCGTCCATCCACGCCAGGAAGTCCTGCACGTCCGGCACGATCTCGTCCAGGCACTGCTTGAAGTAGGCCAGCGACAGGAAGATGTCGCCGTACTCCTCCAGGAAGTTCGGGATCTCGGTCAGGCCGATGTCCAGCCGGTCGGCCATCATGCGCAGGCGCCGCCGCACCTCCGCCACGTCGGGGTTGGCGAACATGCGGATGAGGTCGTCGACGCTCTGCACGTGCACCTCGTCCGGCCCGTAGACGCTCTCGATCAGCGGGCGGGTGAAGACGCACATGTACTTGGTCAGCTGGTCCTTCTTGCGCTGCGACAGGCGCAGCGCGCGGTGGCTGTCCACGTCGATGTTCAGCCGGCGCAGCTCGATGCGCAGGGAATAGACGTCGAAGCTGGCCGCCTGGGCGATGCGGTTGATCTTCACCAGATCGCGGTCCAGCTCGGCCGTGCGGGCGCCGAAGTGCAGCGGCAGATGGCTGGGTGCCACCTGCCCGCTGCCGGCGTGGGCGTCGTTGAACAGCTCCACGGCCGTCTGCAGCCGCACGTTCTTGACCAGCCGCGCCCGCCGCAGCCCCGGTGTCTCCAGCGGCACCACCGACAGCGGCAGGATGTGCAGCGCGTCGCGCGCCTCCTCCTCGCAATCGTCGGGGCGGGAGGCCGGCGAAGGCCGGGGCCGCGGGGACGGCCGACCGGCGTGATGAGCAGCCGGCGCCGCCATGTCAGAAGCGCGGGAAGCGCAGCAGCGACATGGTGACGGACGGGTCGATCGACACGATCGACGCCCGCCCGCCGCGCCGGACCGGAGCGATCGATGGTGCCGCGGCGGTGCCTGCCTGCGGCGCGCCGTTCTTCAGGTCGTACATGGCGGCGAACCGGTCGAGGAAGGCGTGCAGCTTCTCCGGCTTCTTGAAGTCCTTGATGTCGAAGCGGCTTTCCAGCCTCTCCTTCAGCCGGTCCAGGTTCTGCAGCGCCGCCTGTTCCGGAATGTCGAGCGCGGTGAAGACCACCTTCTGCAACGCCCGGTCGGCCAGCACCTGGTACCAGTTGTTGATGTTCGTCGACCGGCGCTGGAAGTAGAGGGCGAGGCGGACGGCCGGGTTCTTCTCCTCCGACGACACCTCCAGCTTCACGTCGACGTAGCGGTCGATGATGGCCTGGACGATGGCCGG
>Ga0196976_1000571_pt1 | contig 22507 bp, 20 predicted proteins | sample S3v_513CmetaG_FD_148644 | JGI IMG/M metagenome (GOLD analysis project Ga0196976, IMG submission 148644) | Soil microbial communities from Anza Borrego desert, Southern California, United States - S3+v_5-13C | ecosystem: Environmental > Terrestrial > Soil > Desert | place: USA: California...
GTTCGGCGGCGACCGGACGTACCGCGCGACGATCGACGCCGCCGAGCGGTGCGTCTTCCACTACCCGGTGGACGCGGCCGAGGCCGCCGGCGCCGCGCGGTGCGCCGACGAGGGCACGTACCCCTCGGCGCCCGGCACGCCGCGGTGGCCCGCCGGCGGCTCCTGGCCGGACTGGTTCATGTTCGGCGACCCCCACGCCAACTACTACGAGGGCCGCGTCCTGTACGACGACGTCGTGCTGGAGGAGTGGCAGGGGCTGATCGTGGAGCGCGCGCCGTAACCAGGGGAGGGCTCCAGGCGTCGCGACGCGCTACGCTCCGGGGATGGACCTCTTCTCGCGCCGGCTCCCGCACGTCGTCACCCGCGCCGACCTCGTCACCGCCCTCACGCCGACATACGCGGCCGCGCGCGGCCTCGACGACGAGGAGGCTGCCGAGCGGCTCTCCCGGGCGCTGGCGGTCCGGGGCGTGCTCGACGACCTCTACGCCGCGCTCTCGACCGGGCTCCGCGACGCGCAGGGGCCGCGCACGGACGCCGACGCGCTCCTCGATCGGCTCTCCGCCGGCGTGCAGGCGCGGCGCGGGAAGGTCCGGCCGGCGCCCGACACGCCGGGCCTCTCCGCGGCCCTCGTCCGGATGGATCTCGAGATCGGCGTCGCGCCGGAGCCGATGCGGGCGACGCTCTCCACGCCGCGCGGCCGGGCCGTGCTGGAGGAGGGCATGGCCGCGCTCGGGCGGCACCTCGTGAAGGAGCTGCTGAAGAAGTGAGCGGTCGCCGACCGAGCCCCGGGTCCCCTCGGCGCCCGGCGAGCGCGTGGCGGCCTCCCGGTCGCCTCCCCCGCGTCCCGCTCCGTTCCCATCTTCCGCGGGAGCGGCAGGGTTGCCGCGGAGGAGGGTACGTACATGGCTGTCTCGACCGAGGCGGCGGAGAAGCACGGGTTCCCCGGACTGGCCTGGGGACCGATCATCGCGGGCGTGCTCCTGGCGCTCGCGTCGCACGTGGTGCTGGGGCTGGTCGGCGGGGCGCTCGGGTTCGCGGCCGAGCCCGCGGATTCGCGGGGACTCGCGGTCGCCGCGGGGTTCTGGGCGCTCCTCACGCCGTTCGTCGCGACGCTGCTCGGCGCCTGGCTCGCCAACCGCCTGGCGGCGCGGCGGGACGAGGCGGGCACGAACCTGCACGGCGTCATGGTGTGGGCGATCGGCCTCCTCGCCGGCGCGCTGTTCCTCGCGGGGACGGCGATGAGCGGGGCGGTGGCGGCCGGCAGCGCCGCGGCGGGGAACGCGAGCGCGGCGCAGGGGCTGCTCGGCGGTGAGCCTGGCGACGCCACCACGGGCGGAGAGGAGGCGGCGCGGCGGGCGTCGGTGACGTCGGGCGCCGGCGCGATGGCCGCGCTCTGCGGTCTGGCGGGCGCGTTCGCGGGCGCCGGGATCGCGCGGGCGCGGCGGCGCGAGGGCAAGGGCCGCTCGTTCCCGTGGCGGATCGCCATCCAGCGGACCGACCGGCAGGACGACCGGCGCCTCGCCGAGGGTCGGTACGGCCGGGCGGAGCGGAGCTACCCGCGCCCCGAGGACGAGGTCCGCGACGTCTCCCGCGACGAGGGACCCGGCGCGCCGGCGGATCCGTATCATCACTGACGGTGAATTCCGCGGTGCAGGTGAAAGGAGAGGCCGGGCCCGCTCGGGCCCGGCCTCTTTCACCTCACCCGGTGTCGGTCGTCAAACCGCCGCGGAGCCGCGCCGGATGACCGCCAGGATCAGCGCCACCACGGCGGCGATCAGCAGGATGTGGACCCAAGCGCCCAGCGTCGAACCCGACGCGAGGCCGAGCGCCCACAGCACCAGCAGGATGACCGTGATCGTCCAGAGCATGTCTCTCCCCTCCCTGCCGACCAAGATAGGCATCGCTCCCCGTGAACGAGCCCGCTCCCGCGCCCGCGGTCGAGGCGACACCGGTCCGGGTCGTGCACCTTCCGGGACGCGTCCCGGCCAGAGAACCCGGGACTCGGGCGCGGCCTCTCCATGCACGCCGGGACGCTCACACGAACTTGAACACCGCCGCCGCGAGCACGGCCGAGCCGGCGGTGGCGATCCAGAGGGGGGCGGTCGTGAGGGCCATCCACGCCAGGTGAACGTAGGCGGCGGCGAGGAGCGAGATGAACAGCCGGTCCCCGCGGGTCGTCACGAGCCGCAGGACGCCCCGCCGCGGCGCGCCGCCGGGGGAGCGCCACTCCCAGATCGCCATCGCCGCGAGGGCGAGGCCGATGAACGCGAAGAAGGCCGCGGTCTGCCACGTCCAGGCCATCCATCCGAGTCCCTGCGTGGTCGGCGTCATGCGGCGCTCCCTCAGACCCGCCCCAGGGCGAAGCCCTTCGCGATGTAGTTGCGGACGAAGTAGATGACGAGCGCCCCGGGGACGATCGTGAGCGCGCCGGCGGCCGCGAGCAGCCCGAGCTCGTACCCCGAGGTGCTGGCCGTCCGGGTCATCGTGGCGACGATCGGCTTCGCGTTCACCGACGTGAGCGTCTTCGCGAGCAGGAGCTCCACCCACGAGAACATGAAGCAGAAGAAGGCGGCCACGCCGATCCCGGAGGCGATGGTCGGGACGAAGATGCGGCCGAAGAACCGCCAGAAGGGATAGCCGTCCACGAACGCGGTCTCGTCGAGCTCCTTGGGGACGCTCGACATGAACCCCTCGAGGATCCAGACGGCGAGGGGCACGTTGAAGAGGGTGTGCGCGAGCGCCACCGCGACCTTGGTGTCGAAGAGCCCGATGGCCGAGTAGAGCTGGAAGAAGGGGAGGGCGAACACAGCCGGCGGCGCCATCCGGTTCGTGAGCAGCCAGAAGAAGAGGTGCTTGTCCCCGAGGAACCGGTACCGCGAGAAGGCGTACGCGGCCGGGAGCGCGGTGGCCACCGAGAGCACCGTGTTCATGAGCACGTAGCCGAGCGAGTTCAGGTACCCGCCGTACCAGGTCGGGTCGGTGAGGATCTTGCGGTAGTTGGCGAGCGTGAACTCGCGCGGGAAGAGGGTGAACGACCCGAGGATCTCGTTGGTGCTCTTGAACGACATGTTGAGCAGCCAGTAGATCGGAACGAGCAGGAACAGCACGTAGAGGGCCGGCACGAGCCAGGTCAGGCGCCGCATCACTGGCCTCCGTCGCGGGTCATCACCGTGTAGTAGATCCAGGAGAGGAGCAGGATGATGAGGAAGTAGACGAGCGACATCGCCGCGCCCGGGCCGAGGTCGAACTGGCCGAGGGCGATCTTCACCAGGTCGATGGAGAGCAGCGTGGTCGCGTTCCCGGGCCCGCCGCCCGTGAGGACGACCGGCTCGGTGTAGATCATGAAGCTGTCCATGAACCGCAGCAGCACCGCGATGAGGAGCACCCGCTTCATCTTCGGGAGCTGGATGTGGCGGAAGACGGCCCAGGACGAGGCGCCGTCGATGCGCGCCGCCTGGTAGTACGCCTCGGGGATGGCGGAGAGGCCGGCGTAGGCGAGGAGCACGACGAGCGACGTCCAGTGCCAGACGTCCATCCCCACCATCGTCGCCCACGCCGCGAGCGGCTGGCGCGTGTAGTTGTAGTCGAACCCCATCCCGTTGAGCGTCCGGCCCAGGAGCCCGATGTCGGGGAGCGCGAGCAGGTTCCACATCGCGCCCACGACGTTCCACGGGATGAGGAGCGGCATCGCCATGAGCACGAGGCAGACCGAGGCCCAGAAGCCGCGTCGCGGCATGGCGAGGGCGATGGCCACGCCCAGCGGCACCTCGATGAGCAGGATGATGCCGGTGAAGAGGAGCTGGCGCTGGAGCGCCTGGTGGAAGCGCGAGGAGCCGAGCACCTCACGGAACCACTTCATCCCCTCGAAGAAGAAGACGTTGTCCCCGAACGTCTCCTGGACGGAGTAGTTCACCACCGTCATGAGCGGCACGATCGCGTTGAACGCGACGAGCGCCACGACGGGGGCGACGAGCCACCACGCGCGGGCGTTGGGCGTCCTCCCGTCCGCCGGGGCGCGGCGCGGCGGAGCCTCGCTGCGGATCGCGCTCGGCGCGGGCCGGCCGCCTGCTTGCCCGGCCTCGGGAGGGCCGGGCTGGAGTTCGGGAAGAGCCCCTGGTTCCCTCATGTCGCGCTCCAGCCGTCGACGTAGAGCTGCGTGTGCGCGGGGTCGAACCGCAGGAACGCCTGCTCCGCGGGGACGGGGTCCCCCTCGCCGACGAGGAGCTTAATGGGCGTGTCCTCGTGGCGCGCCTCGACGATTCGATGGCGCCCGGTCTCGCTCACCCGGACGATCCGGACCGGGATCCCGTCGGCCGCGAGCCGCACGAACTCGGGCCGGACGCCGAGCTCGAGGCGGGCGCCGGCGGGCGGCGGGCGGGCCGGCGCGGGCCGGAGCTCGATCGGATGGCCGAGGAAGCGCACCGTGGTCCCCTCGACCGTCGCCGGCAGCACGTTCATGCCCGGCGACCCGATGAAGTGGCCCACGAACGTGTGGCGCGGCCGCTCGAACAGCTCCACCGGCGTGCCCGCCTGCACGACCGTGCCCTGGTCCATCACCACCACCTGATCGGCGAACGTGAGCGCCTCGGTCTGGTCGTGCGTCACGTAGATCATCGTGGTGCCGAGCTTCTGGTGGAGCTCCTTGAGCTTCGAGCGGAGCCGCCACTTGAGGTGTGGGTCCACCACCGTGAGCGGCTCGTCGAAGAGGATCGCCGCCACGTCGGAGCGGACCAGGCCGCGGCCGAGCGAGATCTTCTGCTTGCCGTCCGCGGTGAGCCCGGCGGCGCGGTGGCGGAGCGTCGGCCCGAGGTCGAGCAGCTCGGCGACCTCGCGGACCCGGCGGTCCACCTCCGCGGGCGCCACGCGCCGGTTGCGCAGCGGGAAGGCGAGGTTGTCGTAGACCGTCATGGTGTCGTAGACGACCGGGAACTGAAACACCTGCGCGATGTTCCGCGCGTCGGGCGGCAGCGCGGTCACGTCGCGCTCGCCGAACCGCACGACCCCCTCCGTCGGACGCAGCAGCCCGGAGATGAGGTTGAGGAGCGTCGTCTTCCCGCAGCCCGAGGGGCCGAGGAGCGCGCTCGCGGTCCCCTGCTCCCAGGCGAGGTCGAGCCGCTTGAGGGCCCAGTCGTCGTCCCCCGCGGGCTTCGCGCGGTACGTGTGCCGGAGCTGCTCGAGCCGGATGCGGGCCATGGGATGCTCAGACCTCCGCGCCGGCGCGCCGGCCGTCCGGCGCGAAGTAGAGCCCCCGCGCGATCTCCAGGCGGAAGCGGACCTCGGCGCCCACGTCGAAGCGATGGACCCCGTGCGTCTGCGAGACCCACGTGCCGCCGTCGAGCGCGAAGTGCACGACGCTCTCCGAGCCGCTGATCTCCGCGATCGAGACCTTGCCCGCGATCACCACGTCCTCTCCCGAGCCCGCCGCGGTCCCCGCGATCCGCACGTGGTGCGGCCGGAGCCCGAGCACGTAGGGTCCGTCCGGCAGGGCCGCCAGCCCGCCCCGCGCCGGCCAGCTCGCGACGCGGCCCAGCTCGATCCGATCCCCGCGCTTCGCCACCGCGGCGGTGTTGATCGGCGGATCGGAGAACGTGCGGGCGGTGACGAGGTCCACCGGCCGGCGGTACACCTCGTCCGACGGGCCGAACTGCGTGACGCGCCCCTCATCGAGCGTCGCCGTGTGCCCGCCGAGGAGGAGGGCCTCGGCGGGCTCGGTGGTGGCGTAGACCACGGTGCACTCCCGGCCGGCGAAGAGGCGCGGGAGCTCGTCACGCAGCGCCTCGCGCAGCTTGTAGTCGAGGTTGGCGAGGGGCTCGTCGAGCAGCACGAGGTCGGCGTCCTTCACGAGCGCCCGCGCCAGCGCGACGCGCTGCTGCTGGCCGCCGGAGAGCTCGGCGGGCCTCCGGTCGAGGAACGGCCCCAGCCCGAGCAGCTCCGCGATCCGGTGCACCCGGCGGCGCACCTCCGCGTCGGCGGCGCCGGCCACGCGGAGCGGCGAGGCGACGTTCTCGAAGACGGACAGGTGCCCGTAGTTGATGAACTGCTGGTACACCATCGCGACGCGCCGCTTCCGGACCGGGACGCCGGTCACGTCGGCCCCGTCCCGGAGGACCGCCCCGGCGGTGGGGCGCACGAGGCCCGCAAGCACGCGCAGGAGCGTCGTCTTCCCGGCGAGCGTGGGGCCGAGGAGCACGTTGAAGCCGCGGGGCGCGAGCGCGAGCCGGGTGGGGTGGAGGTGGACCTCCCCGGCGATGCGCAGCGCGACGTCATGAAGGGCGAAGGCCATGCGGGGCTCGCGTCGAGGGACGGCGGGGGGAGCCGCCGGGCGGGCGCGCCGTGCCCGCCCGCCCGGCCTGGCTCCCTCCGTGCGTCAGCTCTTCCAGCGCTTCACGAGCTCGTCGTAGTCCACGGTCTCGCCCCGCGGCTTCTCGTTGGCGAGCTTCGCCTTGGGGCCGTCGGGCCGGCCGAGCCACTCCTTGGGATCCTTCTCCGGGTTGAGGCGCGGCCCGCACCCGCCGTACGTCTTCGCCTTCTCGTCGGCCGCCTGCATGCGCGCCATCACCTGGTCCATCTCGGAGGCGAGGCGGTCCATCGCCTGCTGCGGCGTGAACGCGCCCGAGTTCACGTCGCCGATGTTCTGCCACCAGAGCTGGGCGAGCTTCGGGTAGTCGGGGACGTTGATGCCGGTCGGCGTGTAGAGCACGCGGTCCGGCGAGCGATAGAACTCGACCCACCCGCCGAGCTTCGGCGAACGGTCGGTGAACGACTGGTGGCGGATGTCCGAGTCGCGGACGATGGTCAGGCCCACGTGGCTCTTCTTGAGCGACACCGTCTTCGAGACGGTGAACTGCGCGTACAGCCAGGCGGCCCGGCGCCGGTCGACGGGGGTCGACTTGAACAGCGTCCAGGAGCCGGCGTCCTGGTAGCCGATCTTCATCCCCTCCTGCCAGTACGGGCCGTGGGGCGAGGGTGCCATGCGCCACAGCGGCGTGCCCTTGTCGTCGACCGTGTTGTTCCCCTCCGACCTCGGCGCGACCATGTTGGCCGTGAAGGCCGTGTACCAGAAGACCTGCTGGGCCACGTTCCCCTGCGCCAGCGCCGGCAGCGACTGGTAGAAGTCGTAGTCGGCCGCGCCCGGCGGCGCGTACTTCCGCAGCCACTCGTCCCACTTGCGGATGGCGTACACCGCGGCCGGGCCGTTGGTCTCGCCGCCGCGGGAGATCGACGCGCCCGACGGGTTGCAGGAGTTCGGCTCCATGCGGATGCCCCATTCGTCGATCGGCCGGCCGTTCGGCAGCCCCTTCGAGCTCACGCCCGCCATGGAGAGCCAGGCGTCCGTCATGCGCCAGCCGAGGTCGGGGGCGCGCTTGCCGTAGTCCATGTGGCCGTACACGCGGACGCCGTCGATGTTCTTCACGTCGTTGGTGAAGAACTCGGCGATGTCCTCGTAGGCGGACCAGTTCACCGGCACGCCGAGCTCGTAGCCGTACTTGGCCTTGAAGCGCTGGCGCAGGTCGGGCCGCTTGAACCAGTCGTAGCGGAACCAGTAGACGTTCGCGAACTGCTGGTCGGGGAGCTGCCACAGCTTGCCGTCGGGGCCCGTGGTGAACGACTTGCCGATGAAGTCGTTCACGTCGAGCGTCGGGAGCGTGACCGCCTTGCCCTCGCCGTTCATCCAGTCGGTGAGGTTCACGGCCGACTGCAGCCGCGAGTGCGTGCCGATGAGGTCCGAGTCGTTGACGTAGGCGTCGTACAGGTTGCGGTTCGTCTGCATCTGCGTCTGGACCGCCTGCACCACCTCGCCCTCGCCGAGGAGCTGGTGGTTCACCTTGATGCCGGTGATCTCCTGGAACGCCTTGGCCAGCGTCTTGGCCTCGTACTCGTGCGTCGGGATGGTCTCCGACAGCACGTTGATCTCCATCCCGCGGTATGGCCTCGCCGCGTTGATGAACCATTGCAGCTCCTTCAGCTGCTGCTCCTTGGAGAGGGTGGAGGGGGTGAACTCCTTGTCAATCCAGCGCCTCGCCGCCGCCTCGTCGGCGCGGCTCACGGAGCTCAGCGCGACGAGGATCGCGGCGCCGAGCCCGAACTTCGGGGTATGCGTCATGCTCGCTCCCTTGCAGGCGTTCGCGCCTGCGTGGCAGACCGACGCACCGCCCATAACAGCGACGCCGGGGCGTGTTCGATGTTTTTCGTTTCGGTTCACCCGTTTTCCCGGGAGGGACCCATCGGAGCAAGCCCCGGGAAAGGCTCAAACTTCTGCTTTTCGGCTCGACTCACCGCGCCACGGCCGCGGCCGGCGCCTGGAAGGCGGCCAGCCGCTCGTCCGCCCCGGCGCCGAACAGCGCGCGGGCGACGTCGCGGAGCTCCGGCGCGCGCGAGAGCGCCGCGCGCGGGATCGACTGGGCGATGCTGGTCCGCCGGCGGAGGAAGTCCTCGAGCTCCACCACCATCTCGCGCTCGGCCATGAGCTCCACCTCGCAGCGCAGGTAGTCCGACCCGGGCAGCGCCGGCGCGGCGGCGTGCGGGTCGCGGCGGATGGCCTCGAGGAGCGAGAGCGCGTGCAGCCCGTGGCGGCGCCAGAGCCGCTCGGCGAGGGCGCTCGCCTCGGGGACGTCGAGCCGCTCGGCCTGGCGGAGGAACTCCTCCCGGATCGCGGCCGGCGGCTCGCCGAACCAGCGGCGCCCGGGGTCGGGGAGCACGACGCCGAGCCGCATCGCCTCGGCGCAGATCTTCTCGCCCACGTTGAGGCAGTCGGTGAGCTTCCCGCCGAAGACCGTGACGTGGCGCGCGTCCGGATCGACGTCGATCGCGTGCCGCCGCGAGAGCTGCATCCAGTCGCGCGCGACCCCGCCCGAGCGCTCGACGGCGAGCGGGCGCACGCCGCAGCGCTCCGCGATCACGTCCTCCTCGCGGAGGGGGCGCGCGAGGCGGAGCCGCTTGTTGATGTTGGCGAGCACGAACCGCCGGTCCTCGGGCGTCACGGCGACGTCGGGATCCTCCACGGGCGTGTCGGTCGTGCCGATGCAGGTGGTGCTCCCGAGCGGGACCGCGAAGAAGAGCCGGCCGTCGTCGGCGAAGAACGTGAGCACGCGCGGCCCCGGCGCGACGCGCGGGACGAGGAGGTGGATGCCCTTCGAGAGCACGTGGTGGTGCGCGGTCCGGATCCCGTTGCGAGCGTTGAGGGCGTCGGCGTACGGGCCGCAGGCGTTCACGAGCACGCGCGCGCGGACCGCGAGCGTCCGCCCGCCGGCGCGGTCGCGCGCCTGCGCGACCCAGGTCTCGCCGTCCCGGCCTGCGCCGAGGACCTCGACGTAGTTGGCCGCGGCGCAGCCCTGGTCGAGCGCCGCCCGCACGAACCCCCACACGAACCGCGCGTCGCCGTCGGGCAGGTACGCGTCCGAGTACTCGAACCCGCCGTCCACGCCGTCGAGCGCGACGCTCGGCTCCTCGCGCTCCATGCGCGCCCGCGAGAGGAGCCGCGGTCTGCGGGTGAAGAACCCGCCGAGCGCCCAGTAGAGCCACGCGCCCGCCGCCAGCGTGACGCGGCCGTACCGGAAGTCGCGCGCGTGCGCGGTGTAGAACCGGACCTCCTTCACCGACGACGGATACGCGCGGAGGAGCTGGTTCCGGGCGCGGCAGAGCTTGCGGACGAGCCCGAGCTCGTACGACTCGAGGTACTTGATGCCGCCCCAGATCAGGTTCGAGGACTCCTGGGACGTGGCCGAGGCGAAGTCCCCGCGCTCGAGGAGCGCCACCCGCGCGCCGCGCGTGGCGAGCGCGGCCGCCGAGACGGCGCCGTTGATCCCGCCCCCGACCACCAGCACGTCGAACGGGTCGCGGGAGAGGCGGTCGAGGACGGACTGGCGGAGGTGTGGAGGCATCGGGGCGGCTCGGGCCGAGAACCGGCGGACGTCCTAGCCGTGCGCTACAATGGTCCGCAACGAGCATTTTCGTTTCGGTTCACTTGGGTTCATCTATATCATGACGCCGCGCCAGCGACAACTTGTGGATTTTGTTCGCAAAAATGGCGACGTCTCCGTCGCGGACCTGGCGAAGCACCTGCGCGTGACGACTCAGACGATCCGGCGCGACCTCCGCGCGCTCGAGGGGGCGGAGCGGGTGGCGCGGTACCACGGGGGGGTCGGGCTGCCCTCGACCGTCGAGAACATCGACTACGAGCAGCGGCAGGTGATGAACGTCGAGGCGAAGCGGCTCATCGCGCGCGGGGTCGCGCAGCACGTGGAGCCCGGGCGCTCGCTCATCCTCAACATCGGGACCACCACCGAGGAGGTGGCCCGTGCCCTCGCGCGGCACCGCGGGATCCGCGTGGTCACGAACAACCTCAACGTCGCGGCCATCCTCGCCGGCAACGAGCAGGCGGAGGTGCTCATCGCGGGCGGGCTCGTCCGCAGCCGGGACCGCGGCGTGGTGGGCGAGGCGACCATCGACTTCATGCGGCAGTTCAAGGTGGACGTGGCGGTGATCGGCGTCTCGAGCATCGAGCCCGACGGCACGCTCCTCGACTACGACTACCGCGAGGTGAAGGTGGCGCAGGCGATCATGGAGCAGGCGCGCGAGGTGTGGCTCGCCGCCGATCACTCCAAGTTCACGCGCCGCGCGCTCGTGCGCCTCGGGCACCTCTCCGACGTCGATCGGTTCTTCACGGACCTGCCCGTGCCGCCGGCGGTGCAGAAGGTGCTCGAGACCGCCCGGGTGCCGGTGTGGGTGGCTTCCCCCGGGGGCCCGGCGCCGGGGTGATTCTGGTAGCATCCTCACGCGGCGCGATGGTGCGCCGGCGGGAGGATATCCAGATGCGGAGCATCGTCATCGCAGCGGCTGCCGTGCTCGCGACCGGCTGCGCCACCGGCCGCGCGGCCCACACCGGCTTCCATTTCCACGGCGACCTGGGGATCGCCGGCTCGACGTCGGAGACGAGCAGCTTCGGCGACGACGCGGAGATCAGCGGCGGCGGCGCCGGGTTCTCGCTGGCCGCCGGCGGGGCCATCGTGCCGAACCTCATCCTGAGCGGCGAGCTCTGGGGGGTCGGCGTCGACGAGCCCGAGATCCGCGACGCCGAGGGCACGGACACGCTCCAGGACACGACCTACAGCGTCTACGGCTTCGGGCCGCGGGTCACCTGGTACCTGATGCCGGCGAACGTGTACTTCTCGGTCACCCCCTCGATCACCCAGCTCGCCCTCGACTACGACGACACCGACGAGACGAGCGAGACCGACTGGGGCCTCGGCCTCCGCGCCGCCATCGGGAAGGAGTGGTTCGTGTCGGATCGCTGGGGCCTGGGCGTCGCCGGCGTGCTGCACGTCGCGAGCAACGAGGACGACGCCGACTTACAGGTGGCGCACCTGGGGCGGCGGGGTCGTCTTCTCCGCCAGCTTCAACTGAACGGGGCGTGCCGCCCCGCCCCGCCCGTGCGCGGCGCGGGCGGCACCACGCGGAACGTCGCGGACAGGAGCTCCTCGCCCACGATCACCCGGAACTCGCCGGGCTCGATCGTGGGCTGGAGCTCCTCGTCGAGCAGCGACATCGCCTCCGGCCAGAGCAGGAGCTCGAGGGTCTGCCGCTCGCCGGGCGCGAGCGCCACGCGCCGGAAGGCGACGAGGGTCCGCGCCGGGCGCGTCACGGAGGCGTAGAGGTCCTCGAGGTAGACGAGCACGATCTCCTCGCCGGCCAGCGCCCCGGTGTTCTCGACCGTCAGCGAGAGCGACAGCGGTTCACCCGACGTGACCGTCTCCTTGACCTTCAGATCCGCGTACGCGAACGTCGTGTACGAGAGCCCGTGCCCGAACCGGAACCAGGGCTCCGCGGGGCCGGCGGAGTGGTGGCCGCGGTGGAAGGCCGAGGGCCGCAGGGCGTAGTGCGTGCGCAGGTGCCCGGCGGATCGCGGGAAGGTGATCGGGAGCCGGCCGGCGGGGCTCCGCAGGCCGTAGAGCACCTCGGCCACCGCCGTGCCGCCGGCCATGCCGGGCTCGAAGGCCTCGAGGATCGCCGGCGCGTCCGCCATCCAGTCGCCCGCGACGGGCGCGCCGTTCACGAGGACCACGACCGTGGGCGTCCCGGTGGCGAGGACCGCGCCGACGAGCTCCGCCTGGCGGCCCGGGAGCTCGAGCGAGGCGCGGTCGAGGTTCTCGCCGCTCGTCCGCGCCGGGTCGTCGCGGAGCGAGTTCTCGCCCACCACGAGCACGCAGGCGTCGGCCTTCCGCGCGCGCCGGGCCACGGCGGCGATCGCCTTCGCGTCGAGCGACGCGATCGTCCCGCACGGCGCGTGCGCGACGCGCGTCCCCCGCGGAGCGAGCGCCCGCAGGCCGTCGAGCACGGTGACCACGTTCTCGCGCGGCTGGAGGCGGGCCCAGTCCCCGAGCAGCGTCTGATCGTCGGCGGCCGGGCCGGAGACGAGGAGCGTGCGCGGCGCGCGCAGCGGAAGGACGCCGCCGTCGTTGCGGAGCAGCACGAGCGACCTCCGCGCCGCCTCGCGCGCGAGCTCGACGTGCGCCGGCGCGAGCACCACCTCGGGGATGCGCGCCGGATCCACGTACCGCCGCTCGAAGAGGCCGAGCCGGAGCTTGGCGGAGAGGACGCGCCGCACCGCCTCGTCCACGCGGGCCAGCGGGAGCCTGCCTCCCTCGACGAGCGACTTCACGTCGTCGAAGAAGGCCCCGCCGTGCATGTTCACGTCGACGCCGGCCAGGACCGCGAGGCGGGTCGCCTCGGCGCGCGACGCGGCCACGCGGTGGACGGTGTGCAGCCGCTCGACGTCCATCCAGTCGCTGACCACGAGGCCGCGGAAGCCCCAGGCGCGGCGGAGGCGGTCCTCGAGCAGCCGCCGATCGCCGTGGCAGGGCACCCCGTTCACCTCGTTGTGCGCCGGCATCACCGTCTCGACCCCGGCCTCGACGGCCTGGCGGAACGGCGGCAGGAACACCTCCTCGAGCGTCCGCGCCGAGACGTCGGCGGGCGCGCCGTTGAGCCCGTTCTCGGGGATGCCGCCGGCGACGAGGTGCTTCGCGCAGGCGAGCACGCTCTCCGGCCCGCCGACCTCCTCGCCCTGGTAGCCGCGGATCATCGCGGCGCCGAGCGCGCCCGCGAGGAACGGATCCTCGCCGAAGGTCTCGCCGGTCCGCCCCCAGCGCGGATCCCGCGTGACGTCCACGTTGGCGAGAAGTCCCAGTGGAAGCCGGTGGCGCGCAGCTCGCGCGCGGTGGCCGCGGCGATCCGGGCCGCGAGGTCCGCGTCGAAGGCGGCCGCGATCCCGATCGGCGTCGGGAAGACGGTCGCCGCCGGGAGGTCCATGGCGTGGCCGTGGATCGCGTCGGTCGCGATGAGCAGCGGGATGCGGAGGCGCGACGCCTCGGCGAGCCGCTGGAGATGATCCGCCTCGCGCCACCCCGGCACCTTGAGGAAGGAGCCGACGAGCCCGTCGCGGACGAGCGCGGCCTTCTCCTCGATCGCGAGTGCGTACCCCGCCACCTCGTCCACGTTGCCGGCGCTCGGGCGCCCCGCCTCGCCCACGTACATGCAGAGCTGGCCGATCTTCTCCGCGAGCGTCATCTGCGCGAGCAGGAGCTCGGCGCGCGTCTCGGGCGGGAGCGTCGGGTCGAGGTAGCGGAGGTCGAGGGGCACGGAGAGGCGCGGCGCGATCGGCGCTCCTTCAATCTACGCCCGGCGGCGGCGCGTCGACGGACGTGCGCCGCGCTGCGGCCCCAGACCGCAGACCCGCTTGGCGCCGGTCGGGTGGAATGGGGGACCCATGACCACCTCGGCGCCCGCCCCCGGGATCCTCGCCCTCATCGGCAGGACCCCGATGATCCGCATCGATCGGCTCAACCCCAACCCGAAGGTCGCGCTGCTCGCGAAGCTCGAGGGGTTCAACCCGACCGGCAGCATCAAGGACCGGATCGCCCTCTCGATGATCGAGCAGGCGGAGCGCGAGGGGACGCTGGTCCGGGGCAAGACCATCCTCGAGCCGACGAGCGGCAACACCGGGATCGCGCTCGCCATGATCGGGGCGGTGAAGGGATACGAGGTCGAGATCGTCATGAGCGAGGCGGTCTCGATCGAGCGGCGCAAGATGATCCAGGCGTTCGGGGCGCGCGTGACGCTCACGCCCGCGCGCCTCGGCACCGACGGCGCCATCCTCCGCGCGCGCGAGCTCGTGCGGGAGTTCCCCGACCGCTACTTCATGCCGGACCAGTTCTCGAACCACTACAACCAGCTCGCGCACTACCGGAACACCGCGGTCGAGATCCTGGAGCAGACGGGCGGGCGCGTCGACCACTTCGTCTCGGCGCTCGGGACGAGCGGGACGCTCATGGGCGTCGGCCTCGCGCTCAAGGAGCGCGTCCCGGGCGTCAAGATCGTGAGCGCCCACCCGGTGCGCGGCCACTACATCCAGGGGCTCAAGAACCTCGAGGAGGCGATCGTCCCGGCCATCTACGATCCGGCCCAGATCGATCGCCACATCATGGTGGAGACCGAGGACGCGTTCGACCTCGCCCGGCGGCTCGCCCTGGAGGAGGGCGTGTTCGCGGGCATGAGCAGCGGCGCCGCGCTCTGGGCGGCGCGGGTGCTGGCGAGCGAGATCGAGGCGGGGACGATCGTCACGATCCTGCCGGACCGGGGCGAGAAGTACCTCAGCACCGAGCTGTTCGGAGTCTAGCGTCCCGAGCCCGAGCCCGAGCCCGAGCCCGGCATTCCGTATTGCCCCAGGCCGCGCCGCCGTGTAACGCTCCTCCCATGCGCCGCGACGCCGAGGTCGTTGCCGGGTTCCTCCGGGTGGAGGAGGCCGAGATGCTGACCGAGCTCCTCTCGTCGGCCGGGATCGACGCGTGGTTCGAGGGCGCGGTGAGCACGCCGCTCGGCGCGCTCATCCCGGGCGCCGGAGGCGGCGCGAAGCTGCTCGTGCGGACCGCCGACGCCGCGCGCGCCCGCGAGCTCATCGGCGCGAGCGGCATCTTCCGCGCGGAGCCCACCGCCGACCGCGAGCCCGCCCGGCCGGATCCGGCCGGCGCGGGCGCCTCGGACGAGCCCGGTCCCGCGCGCGGACGCCTCGCCGCGCCGCTCTACCCGCTGCTCGTCATCGCCGGCGTGGTCGCCGCGACGGCGGCGGTGCTCGCCGCGCGGTTCTGAGGCCCGCCGGCGCGCCGCCGCGGCGGATTGCCAGCGCCCGCGTTCGCGGCTACGTTCCGCCCCGTGTCCGCCCCCGGCACGCCCACGCGCCGCTCCGCGCCGCCCGCCGAGGCGGAGCAGCAGGAGATCACGCGCCTGTGCGTGTCCACCGGCGTCGTGCTCATGCAGCACGGCGCCGAGAGCGCCCTCATCGAGACGTTGATGCGGCGGCTCGGGATCGCGCTCGGGGTGGACCGCGTCGAGGCCGGCATCTTCGCCAACTCGATCGTCCTCGCCACGCTCTGCGGCAACCGCTCCGTGACCACCGTCCGCCGCGTCGAGGATCGCGGCATCAACATGAACGCGGTCACGCAGGTGCAGCGGGCGGTGCTGGACGTGGAGGAGGGCGCGCTGGACGCGGCCGGGTACCGGGCCCGGCTCGCCGCCGCCGTGCCGGCGCACTACGCCCGGTGGATCCTGGCGCTCGCCATCGGCGTCTCGTGCGCCGCGTTCGCGCGCCTCGCGCGCGCCGACCTCCCCGGCTGCGCCGCGGTGCTCGCGGCGAGCGCGGTCGCGATGTACGCGCGGCTCCGGCTCGCGCGGCTCCACTTCAGCCCCGTCGTGACCTTCTTCTTCGCGGCCTTCGTCGCGAGCTCGCTCGCGGGCCTGCTCGCGTCGCCGGTCCGCCTGGGCGCGTGGCTCGCCTGGCCCGGGAGCGCGACCACGAGCCCCGTGCTCGCCTCGTGCGTGCTCTTCCTCGTCCCCGGCTTCCCGCTCATCAACGGCGTGTCCGACATGGTGAAGGGGTACACGAGCATCGGCCTCGCGCGGCTCGCGTACGCGACCCTGCTCGCCGCGGCGGCGGCGGCGGGCATCCTGCTCTCGATGGCGCTCCGGAGCCGGTGGGGGCTGCCGTGAGCACGCTGCTCGGCTTCCTCCACACCGCCGCGCTCGCGGCCGTCCCGGCGGTCGGCTTCGGGATGGCGTTTAACGTGCCCTTCCGCGTCCTCGGGTGGTGCGCCCTGGGCGGCGCGCTGGGGCGGGGGCTCCGCTTCCTGCTCATCGAGGCGGGCCTGCCCGCCGCCTGGGCGACGCTCGTCGCCGCCGCGGCGGTGAGCTGGCTCGGCGTCTGGGCCGCGCAGCGGCTCCGGGCGCACCCCAAGGTGTTCACGGTCGCGGCGGTGATCCCGATGGTGCCCGGCGTCGCGATGTACCAGACGCTGCTCGCGCTGTGGCAGATGGAGCGCTCCGGCGTCACGAACGAGCTCCTCACGACCGCGCTCGAGCAGGGGCTCGAGGCCACCTTCATCGTGGCCGCCCTGGCGGTCGGCCTCGCGGTGCCCGGCCTGTTCGTGTACCGGCGCCGCCCGGTGGTGTGATGACCTCGCCCGATCCGCGATCGCTCGCCCCCGCCGCCGCCCGCGCCCGAGCCCGGGCGCTGCTCGTCCTCTTCTCCGCGGTCGCCCTCGATCAGCTCTCGAAGACGATCGCCCGCGGGCTGCTCGAGCCCAACCGGCGCGTCTCCTTCCTTGGCGACGTCTTCCGGCTCGAGCTCGTGCAGAACCCCGGCGCGTTCCTCTCGCTCGGCGCCACGCTCCCGCCGCGCATCCGCGGCGTCGTCCTGACGTGGGGCGTGCTCGTGCTCGTGCTGGGCGCGGCCTGGGTGGCGCTCGTTCGCCCGGGCGCGGGCCATGTCTCGCTCGGCGCGGCGCTCGTCGCGGGCGGCGGCCTCGGCAACCTGTGGGACCGGATCGCCGCCAACGGATACGTGACCGACTTCCTGAACCTCGGGATCGGGCGCCTGCGGACGGGCGTCTTCAACGTGGCGGATCTGGCCATCGTGGGCGGCGCGGTGCTACTGCTGTGGCCCGCCCGGCCTGCCCCCTCGCCGGCCGAGCCCCCGCCTCCCGATGCCTGAGCCGCGCCCGCCCCGCCGCCCCGAGCTCCTCGCCCCCGCCGGCGGCCTCGAGGCCGGGCTCGCGGCCTTCCAGTACGGCGCGGACGCGGTCTACCTGGGCCTCCAGCGCTACTCGGCCCGGGCCGACGCCCAGAACTTCACCCTCGACGAGCTCGATCGGCTCCTCGGGTACGCCCGCTCGCTCACGCCGCGGCGCCGGTGCTTCGTGGCGGTGAACACGCTCGTCCTCGACGGCGAGCTCGGCGGCCTGGTCGAGACGCTCGGCGCGCTCGCGGACCTCGGCGCCGACGCCGTCATCGTGCAGGACCTCGGGGTCGCGCGCGTCGCGCGCCGCCACTTCCCCGAGCTCGAGCTCCACGCGAGCACGCAGCTCGCGGCGCACTCGGCCGCGGCGGTCGAGACGCTGCGCGACCTCGGCTTCGCGCGCGTGACGCTGGCGCGCGAGCTGACCCTCGCCGAGATCCGCGCCGCGGCGGCGGTCCCCGGGGTCGAGGTCGAGACGTTCCTGCACGGCGCGCTCTGCTACGCGTACAGCGGCCTGTGCCTCTATTCGTCGCTCCTCCTCGGGCGGAGCGGGAACCGCGGCCAGTGCGCGTATCCGTGCCGCGACCGGTGGGAGGTGACGTCGTTCAACGGGACCGCGCCGGCCGTCGCGCTCGCGCCCGACCAGCGCCGCGGCTTCGCCTTCTCGATGAAGGACCTGGCGCTGCCCGACCACGTCGGCGCGCTCCGCGACGCCGGGGTGGCCTGCCTCAAGATCGAGGGGCGGAAGAAGGCGCCCCTCTACGTGGCGGCGGCGGTGGACTTCTACCGGCGGCTGCTCGACGGCGCGCTGCCTGCGGAGGAGCGCCCCGCGCGCGAGGCCGATCTCCAGGCCACGTTCGCGCGCCCGTGGACGACGCTCTACCTCGACGACCACCGCGACAAGGACGTCGCCGATCGCGATCACGTCGGCCACCGCGGCACGCCCGTGGGGACGCTCGACGCCGTGGTGAAGGGAACCCGGGGCGCGGCGGTGCGGTTCCGGACCTCGCGGCCGCTGGCCGTCCACGACGGCCTGCAGATCGAGGTGCCCGGCCTCGACCGGCCCTTCGGGTTCGGGGTCGCGGCGCTGCGGGTCGTCGAGGGCGGGCGGGCGGGCGCGGAGACGTTCGACGCGCCCGCCGGCGCCGTGGTCGAGGTCCCGCTGCCGGACGGCTACCCGACGCTGCCGCTCGGGGCGGCGGTCTCGTGCTCGTCCTCACAGGGCGTGAAGCTCCGGTACCGGCTCGACCGGCCGAACCTCGCCCCGCACCGCGCGCGCCGCGGGATGCGCGTGGCTGCCGAGGTGGGCGCCGCGCGGGTCCGGCTCGAGGCGACCGCCGAGGTGGCGCCGGGGCGGACCGTGCGCGCAGAGGCGGAGGTCGCGGGGCGGTTCGAGCCGGCGCGCGACGCGGGCAAGATGGTCGCCACCGCGCGGGCGGCGCTGGAGAAGCTCGGCGACACGCGCTTCGCGCTGGCGGAGCTCGCCTGGCGCGATCCCGAGGGCCGCTTCGTCCCCGTCTCGCGCCTCAACGACGCCCGGCGGGCGCTCGTCGAGGCGCTCGACGGCGCGCTGCGCGCGGACGTGGCGGCGCGGGTGGAGGCGGCGAAGGGGGAGCTGGGGGAGGGGAGAGGCAGCGTCGAGAAGCCGGGCGCGGGCTCGGGCTCGGGCGCGGCAGGAGCGGTCGCCTGGATCCTCAAGACCGACCGCCTCTCCACCTTCGACGCCTTCCCCCCGGAGGAGCTCGCGGCGGCCGGGGAGCTGGTCGTCGATCTCGGGCGTGAGCCGGTGCGCGACCTCGTCGCGCGGCTCGACGCGCTCGCGGCTCGCGCGGGCGGTCGGGAGAAGGTCCGCCTCGCCCTCCCGCTCCTCGTGCGCGCCTGGGAGGAGAAGGCGCTCCGCGCGGGCATCGCCGCGCTCCGCGCCGCCGGCTTCGAGCGCTGGGAGCTCACCAACGCCGCCTCGTGGGCGCTGCTCGGGCTCCGGCCCGGCGCGCCGCACGGTCTCGATCTCACCTCCGACTGGCCGCTCCACTGCGTGAACCGCGGGGCGGCCGCCGCGCTCCGGGAGCTGGGCGTCCGGCGGGTGACGCTCTCCCTCGAGGACGTCCGGGCGAACCTCGCCGCGCTCCTCGCCGCGCTCGGGGCAGCCGCCGCGGTCGTCGTGTACGAGGACGCACCCCTCTTCCTCTCGGAGTCGTGCCCCTACGCGACCCTCCGGGGCACCTGCCCCGGACCGGCGGACTGCACGTTCGAGGTCATGGAGCTCGCGTCGTCGCACGGCGGCCGCGTCCGGGTCGTCAACGATCGTTGCCGCAGCGTCACCCTGAACGACGCGCCGTTCAGCCTCGCGCCCCGGCTCCGCGCGCTCCTCGACGCCGGCGCCCGCGCGCTCCGCGTCCACTTCGTGCACCGGCCCTACGCCTCGGCCGAGGCGCTCGCGATCTGGCGCGGGCTGCGCGAGCCCGTCCCGGCGGCGCCCGGCCACACCGGGAGCTTCGATCGGGCGGGGTGGTGAGCATCTTCACGGTCACGGTCTGGTGACGACCGCGTGTCTCGGGTAGATCCCCGCGCAACCATGGACGCTCCACGTAGACCGACCCACCGACCGGCCGTCCGCAGGGCGATCGCCTGGGCCGCGTACGGGGCGTCGATCGTCGCCCTCCTGTTCGCGCTCCAGGCGTTCCACGTGGGATCCGTGCGGACGGTGGTCCTCGACTGGCCACGCGTCTATCCCGTCCTCTTCCTCGTGAACCTCGCGATCCTCGCGCTCGTGTTCGCGGGCCTGCACGCGCTCTTCAACTCCGCGTTCTACGCCCTGGCGGCGCTCACGCCGCTCGTGCTCGCGCTCGGGTACGCCGATCGGACGAAGCTGCGCGTCCTCGACCTCCCCGTCCTCCCGAGCGACCTCCTCTTCCTGCGGGAGCTCGCCTCGCTGGAGGGTTACTACGCGCGGATCATCGGGCTCGGCGTCGCCGGCCTCGTGGCGGTCGCGCTGCTGCTCCGCCGCGTCCACCACCGGCTCCCTCACCTGCGCGCGCGCCCGCTCCCGCGGGTCGCGACGTTCCTGTGCGTGGCCGGGCTGCTCGGGTACGCCGCCTCCGCGCCCAGCACCCGCGCCGAGGGGCTCAACCGGACGCTCGGCATCCGGAACATCCACTGGCACCCGTACCAGAACTACAAGCTCAACGGCGTCCTGTACGGGTTCTTCATGTACGCGGAGAGCGCGCTCGTCCGCGCGCCGCCGCGCTACGGACGCGCGGAGATCGATCGGCTCCTCGGGAGGCACCGGCCGGTGGCCGCGCGCGACCCCGCGCGGCGGCCCAACGTGCTCGTCTACATGAGCGAGTCGTTCTGGGACATCCGGAACCTGCCCGGGGTCGAGCTCGGCGTCGAGGTGACGCCGCAGTACCGCGCGCTCCAGGCGGCCGGCTACGGGTTCCGGCTCGTGACGCCCGCCTTCGGCGGGAACACCTGCGATCCCGAGTTCGAGTTCCTGACGGGACTGCCGGTGAAGTACTTCCCCCCGGGGTCGCGGGCGTTCCAGCAGTACGTCCGCCGGCCGCTCCCCTCGATCGCGCGGCTGTTCGAGGCCCACGGCTACCACACCGCCGGCCTGCACACGTATCACCGCTGGTTCTGGGGCCGCGACCGCGTCTACCCGCTCATGGGGTTCGACGTGTTCCGCGGCATCGAGGACATGGCCGGCCCGGAGAAGAAGGGCGATTACTTCTCGGACCGGATGCTCACGCGCGTCGTGCTCGAGGAGACGCGGCGGACGGACGACCCCTGGTTCATCTACGCGATCAGCGTGCAGAACCACGGGCCCTACCGCCCGAACCGCTACCCGAAGCTCGACCACGACGTGGTGGTGCCGGGGCTCTCGGAGAAGGCCGCCGCGGAGCTCCGCACGTACACGCAGGGGCTCGCGGACGCGGATCGATCGCTCCAGGAGCTCGTCCGGTTCGTGGACGCGCAGGCGGAGCCGACGCTGCTCCTCTTCTTCGGCGACCACCTGCCGGGCGCGGACGCGCTCTTCGCCGAGACCGGGTTCCTCACCGAGGGCCTCGATCCGGTCGAGGAGGCGCGCCGGCGATACCTGGAGGGCGGGGTGGTGCACGCCAACTTCCCCATCCCGCCGCCGCGCGGGAAGGTGCTCAGCCCGCAGTTCCTCTCGCTGTACGTCGCCGAGCTTGCGGGGCTCGAGCTGCCGCCGTTCTACGGGTTCCTCGCCGAGGTCCGCGATCGCCTCCCCGGGTTCTCGCGCAACCTCGTCCTCGACGCGACCGGCGCCGTCGTCCCTCCGGACGATGCGAGGGTCCGCGCGACGGATGCGGAGTACTGGACGATCGTCTACGACGTCCTGTTCGGCGCGAACCACGGCGCGAGGTACTACCCGCCGGTGTCGCCGCGCGTCGCGGGCGGCCCGGCGGGACCGGTCGGGAAGCGCTGAGCGTTCGTTGCGGAGCGTGGTTCCTCGGGCGCGGGCGCGGGCGCGGGCTCGGGATGGGGATGGGGACCCCGAGCGGGCAGGGGTGCGCTCGTCTGGTGCGTGATACGTACAGGTGCGTGCGCGCCCTACCCCTCGGGGCCGCGGGAGGTAGCCTCCGGACATGAGGCAACGGACCTACTTCGTTGCCGGGGCCACGGGGAAGCAGGGCGGTGCGCTCGCGCGGCAGCTCCTCGCGCGCGGACAGCGCGTGCGGATCTACACGCGCAGCCCCGGTGGCGCGCAGGCCCGCCTCCTCCAGCGGCTCGGCGCCGAGCTCCACGCGGGCGGCTTCGACGATCGAGGTCCGCTCGCCCTCGCGATGCGCGGTTGCCACGGCGCGTTCGCGGTGGCGACCTCCGCGGAGGCCGGCGTCGAGGCGGAGGTCCGCCACGGGCGCGCGCTCGCCGCGGCGGCGCGCGCCGCCGAGATCCCGCACCTCGTCTACAGCTCGATGGCGGGCGCGGACCGGCCCACCGGAGTGCCGCACCTCGAGGCGAAGGGCGAGATCGAGCGCCACCTCGCCCACGCCGGCGTCCCGTACACCATCCTCGCCCCGGTGTTCTTCATGGAGAACTGGCTGGCCATCGCGCCGTCGGCGGTGGCGCGCGGCCGGCTCGCGTACCCGCTGCCGCCGGCGCACGTGCTCCAGATGGTGGCGGTCGACGACGTCGCCGCCTTCGCGCGGATGGTGCTCGAGGCCCCGGTGGGGTTCCTGAACCGCCGGATCGAGCTCGCCGGCGACGCGCTGCCGATGGAGGAGGTCGCGGCGGTGCTCGCGCGCGCGGTGGGGCGGGCGCTGCCGTACCGGCCCGTGCCGCTCGAGGCGGTCTGGGCGCGCGACGCGCTCCTGGGCCGCGTCTGCTCGTGGCTCGAGCGCCAGGGCCCGCGCGTCGACGTCGAGCGGCTCCGCGCACGTCATCGGGACCTCGGGTGGACGTCGTTCGCCGCCTGGG
>Ga0196976_1000572_pt1 | contig 22483 bp, 17 predicted proteins | sample S3v_513CmetaG_FD_148644 | JGI IMG/M metagenome (GOLD analysis project Ga0196976, IMG submission 148644) | Soil microbial communities from Anza Borrego desert, Southern California, United States - S3+v_5-13C | ecosystem: Environmental > Terrestrial > Soil > Desert | place: USA: California...
GACCTCCTTGCCCGCCGCGTCGCGCAGGCGGAGGTCGGCGAGGTCGCCGCGCGCGGAGGCGGAGAGGAACTCGGGCGGCACGTCCAGGCGCTGCGGGCCGGATCCCGAAGGCCGGAGCTCGAACCGGGTCTTGCGGGCCTCCTGCCCCGCGGCGGGGCGGGCCGCGAGGAGCGCGACGAGCGCGAGGAGCGACGCCGAGAGAGGACGCACGGCGGTCATGGTGCCTCCGGAGGTGCAGCGGGGGCAGGCGGCGGCGCCTCGGCGCGGCGCAGGACGAACCGCTGGAGCACGAGGGCCACGAGCGCGAGGCTCACCGCGAGCCCCGCCAGCGACGCCACGCGGTAGAGGCCCGTCAGCGACTTCAGGTCGTAGAGGAAGGCCTTGAGGACGGTGACCGCGAGGAGCGCGATCGAGGCGACGCGGCTCGCCCGGCTGCGGAGGGCCACGCCGGCGGCCAGGAGGCCGATCGCGAACACCGCCCACCCGATGGTGTACGAGAGGTTCGAGGCGACCGTCGCCGAGAAGCGGAAGACGATCTCGGTCCCCGTGGACCAGGAGTCGGCGATCTCGACGTTGAGGAGGAAGAAGAGGAGGAGCGCCCCGGCGACCGCGGCCAGGTGCGAGAGGCGCGGGCCGCGCCGCCACGGCCGGTCGTCCCCCTTGGAGAGGTGGAATGCGCCGGCGAAGTGGGCGGCGGCCACGGCGAGGTACGTGTAGAGGTACCAGTTCCAGATCGGCGTCCCGCTGCGCGGCTCGTAGGCGAACACCGAGAGGTTGAAGAAGGGGACCAGCCGGACGAAGGACGCGGCGAGGAGCGCCGCGGCCCAGACGAGGAGCCCGCGGTGCGGGACGCGGCGCCAGAGCCACGCGAGCGCGGCGGCGAGGACCGCCCAGCCGATCGTCCACCACTGCTTCTCGAGCTGCAGCGGGATGGCCACGGTGACGAGGCCGAGGATGGACGCCGCCACGAGCGCGAGCCGCCGGAGGTCGCGCTCCGCCGGCCGCTCCAGCTTCAGCAGGAGCCGGAGGTGCGGGACGAGGAGCGCCGCCTGGACGACCGGCAGCGCGCCGATGTACGGCCCCGCCCCGAGCCGGACCAGCGCCGTGCGCGCGGCGAGGAGGTAGACCGCGCTCGCCACCGCGGCGGCGAGGAACGGGAACCACTCCCTGCGGCCGCGCGCACCGCGCAGCAGCGGGTACGCGAGGGCGACGAGCCACACCAGCGTCGCGACGAGGAGACGGTGCGCGGGCGGGAAGACGAGCCCGGGATCGTCCGCAGGCGCGCCGTGGTGCGTGCAGAGCAGGAGCGCGGCCAGGCCGGCGAGGGCCGCGGAGGAGAGCGCCAGCGCCTCGGCCCCCGTGAGCCAGGCGAGCGCGAGGAGGCCGGCGAGGAGCGCGACGTGCGCGATCGCGAGGAAGGCGACCGGGAGGTCCGCGCCGACGAGCAGGAGCAGGAGCTGCGCGAGGTGGAGCGCGACGATGGCCGCCTGGCCGCACCGATCGAGCCCGAGCCGCGGCGCCATCCCGATCCGCCGCGCCGCGAGCGCGCCCGCGAGGAAGAGGGCGCCCGCGCCGATCGACGCGGCCGCGCCCGCCGTGTACGCCGCCACCGCGGACGCGGAGCCGCCGAACCCGAGCACGTGCGCGAACAGGACGGCGCCCGTCGCCAGGGCGGCGCCGATCGTGAGCTCACCGCGCCGCCGGAGCAGGGCGCCGGCGATGAACGCGAGGTCGAGCACGCCCAGGACGGCGAGCCAGGCCGTGGGCGGCAGCCCCAGGTCGTGGTCGGACGCGACCGCGACGAGGAAGACGTGCCCGGCGAGCGCGAGGAACGGGGCCGCCCGGAAGACGCGGGCGGCGTCCTCGCGCGCCCTCTTCGGGGAGACGAGCAGCGCGCCCGCGACGGCCACCGCGGAGAGCACGGCGACCGAGACGAGGCCGGGCAGGAGCGCCGCCGCGAGCCCCGTCACGGCCCAGAGGGCCAGCTCGACGAAGCCGATGAGGACGCCCGCCACCGCGAACAGCGGGTTGCGGCCGCGCGCTGCCTCGAGGAAGAGCGCGGCCTGGAGCAGCGCCGCGAGCACGGTGAGGCCGGCGAGCCCTCCGACGACGGCGCCCGCGAGCGGCCGCGCGAGGAAGACGAGCAGCAGCATGGCGCCGAGCAGGAGCGGCGCGGTCATCGCGCCGGCCAGCGGGCGGCCGCGCCGCTCCGCGAGGAGCGGCGCCCCGAGGAGCAGGCCGCCCAGGAGGAAGTACGCGAGCAGCGCCGGGTAGAGGGTCGCGGGGCCGAGGTGCGACCCGGACCAGACCGCGGCGGCGACGAGGGCCAGGGCCGAGGAGAGGACGTGGACGCGCGCCTCGGACCGGAGCACGGCCCAGCCGGAGAGGAGCGCGGCGAAGGCGAGGAGCGGCGCGAGGAAGTGGAGCGGCGCGGCGGCGGTCTCCTCGGGCGCGGCGCGGACGAACGCCGCGAGGAGGAGCGGCGCCGCGAGGACCGCCGTGCGCCCCTCGGCGCGGAAGTCGCGGCCGAGCCGCGCGAGCAGGAGCGGCGCGCCGAGGTAGACCGCCGCGAGCAGGGCGACGAACGCGGCGAGGAGGGGCCAGTCACCAGCCGTGAAGCCGTGGGCGAGGGAGAGGGCGACCGCCGCGAGCGTCACGCCCGCGCCTGCGGAGTGGAGCCACTCGGGCCCCTGCCGCGCCGCCACCGCCGCCGTCCCGGCCGCGGCGAGGGCCAGGAACCCGAACAGGAACGGCCACCGCACCGCGAGCGCGCCGTTCCCGGCGACGTAGAGCGCGAGCAGCGGCAGGGCGAGCACGGCGATGCGGCCCTGGCCGACGAAGCCGAGCCCGAACCGGGCCAGGAGGAGCGGCGCGCCCACGTACACGGCGACGAGCACGGCGAACGCGGCGAGGAGCAGGCTCGTCGGCGAGCCCGCCGCCCCGCGGGAGAGGACGACCACGGCGCAGACGAGGAGCGCGGCCGCGCCGGCGGTGTGGAGCCCCTCGAGCTTCTCGCGTACCGCCGCGGCGGCGAGGCCGGCCGCCGCGAGCGCCAGGAAGCCGAAGAGGAGCGCCCAGCTCTCGGTCCGCGACGGGCTCAGCGCGACGGAGAGCCCGAGGAGCGGCGCCGCGAGCGCCGCGAGGCGGCCCTCCGCGCGGAACCTGCGGCCGAGCCGCGAGAAGACGAGCGGCAGGCCGAGGGAGACGAGGAGCGTCGCGCCGAACGCGAGGAGGAGCGGGCCGTCGCCGTGCGCCCGCGACGTGGCCGCCGCGGAGACGACGAGCGTCATCCCCGCACCGCCGAGGTGGAGCCACTCCGGCCGCTGCCAGAGCGCGACGGCGGCGAGCGCGGCGCCGAGCAGGGCGACGAAGCCGAGGAGGAGCGGCCAGGGGACGTCGAGCGTCGGGCTCGACACGAGGTAGAGCGCGAGGACCGCGGGGGGAACGCCCGCTGCCGCCGCCCAGCGCGCGTCGCCGGCGCCCTGCCCAGGCGCGGGGCGGCGCCCGCCGAGCCGGAGCGCGACGAACCCGACCACGGTGAAGACGAGGAAGATGCCGAGGGCGAGCGGGATCGGGGGTCCGTCGCGGAAGCGGCCCACCCAGCCGGCCTGGTAGAGCGCGGTGAACGCCAGGGAGAGCCAGGGGAGGACCGTCCAGCGACGCTTGTACGAGACCCAGGCCAGCGCGACGTTGAGGAGGAGGAGGTAGCCGAACAGCGAGAGCGGGCGGTCCTCGCCGGTCGAGACGAGGACCGGGCTCGAGAACCCGCCGAGGAGGCCGAGCACCGCGACGACGAGCGAGCTGCGCTGGATGGCGAGCAGCACCGCGACGACGGCCACCAGCGCGAGCAGGCCGAAGGCGGGGAGCGGACCGTAGAACTTCCACAGGCGGTACCCGGCGAAGAAGGTGGCGAACAGGGTCACGAGCCCGCCCGCCGCGAGCGACCGCGCGGTGATCGCGTAGGCCTGGGCGACGCGCAGCTCGCTCCCGACGACGAGGGCCACGCCGACGCCGGCCAGGATGGCGAAGCGGATCGGAGGCGTGACGAGGCCTTCCTCGATCGAATAGATGATGAAGTAGACCGCCGCGATGGCCAGGACGACGCCGGCGAGGATGGAATAGAGCCGGACGCCGACGAGGCGCTCCCAGTCGAAGCTCCGGAGGCGATCCAGGAGGCCGGGGGCAGGCGGACGCGGGGGCGGAGGAGGGGGAGGGATCGCGCCGCCGGGCGCGGAGCGCGCGGTGTGGGGAGGGGGCGGAGGAGGAGGCGGGGGCGCGGCGGCAGAGGGCTTGGGCGCGCTCACCTCCGCACGAGGCGGTGAGGTCGGGCGCTGCGGCTCCGGAGGCGGAGGCGGGGGCGTGGCGAGCTGCGGCTGCTGCGCCGGCGGTGGAGGAGCGCTCACACGCGCGGGCGCGGTCGCGGGTGCGGCGGCGATCGTCTCGAGTGGCTGCTGCGCCGGCCGCGGCGCAGTGGCCTGGGGGCTCTCGGGGACGCGGGCGGCACGCACCTCCAGCTCGGACACCCTCCGGTCGAGGCGGGACAGCGTCTGGTGCAGCGCCTCCTCCCGGCGCCGCATCCCGACCACCAGCACGATCGAGACGATCGGCAGCACGATCATCCCGAGCCCGAGCAGGATCAGCACCGCGACGACCGTCTCCATGGGGTCCCCCAGCTCCACCACCGTTCCGGACAGGATACCCGACTGGAGTCCGCGGCGGGCTCCTGCTCGGTCGCGTGCTCCGCAGGGAGCCGGCCGAGCGCGCCTTCGCCGGCGCCACGGCGTGCGCCGGTGTCCCGGGGGCGCTAGACGAGCCCCGTGCTCACCACGCCCTTCCAGCCGAGCCTGCTCGGCCGCGAGGCGCCCGGGTTCGACCCGGAGTTCCGGACGCTCGTCCGGATCCCGCTCGACGAGTCCGCGTGGCTCGAGCACGCGCCGGGCTGGGTGCGGGGGGCGGACGCCCTCTTCGACGAGGTGCTCCGCGCCCGGCGCTGGGGGCAGCGCACCCGCTGGATGCACCAGGGCAAGGTCCTCGAGCCGCGGCTCACGTCGCACTGGGAGCTCGAGTCGGGCGAGCCGCTCGTGCCGCCGCTGGTCGAGGAGCTCCGGCGCGCGCTCGGCGACCGGTATGGCGTGGTGTTCGACAGCGCGGGCTTCAACCTCTACCGGGACGGCAAGGACAGCGTCGCCTGGCACGGCGACCACATCGACAAGGCGATCGCCGAGCCCATCGTCCCGCTCGTCTCGCTCGGCGAGCCGCGCAAGCTCTCGTTCCGGCCGAAGGGGGGCGGGAAGTCGCGCGCGTTCCTCCTCGGCCGCGGCGACCTGCTCGTCACCGGCGGCACCGCGCAGCGCACCTGGGACCACGCCGTCCCCAAGGTGGCGCGCGCCGGCCCGCGCATCAGCATCGCCTTCCGCTACGGGCTCGGCGGCGAGTATCGCCGGCTCCCGCCGCGGTAGAGCGCGGTTCAGCTGGTGCTCACACGCCCGGCGGGTTGACAGTTCAGGGCCCGGACCGCATCCTCCCGCGCGCATGAAGCTGCACCACGTCGGCATCGAGGTGAAGGATCTCTACGCGGTCGAGCTCTTCTACCGCCGGGCGCTCGGGTTCACGCTCCGTTACCGCTACGTCAGCCAGAACACCCCCGGGCTGCGGACCGTCTTCCTGGAGCGCGACGGCGTCCAGCTCGAGCTGCTCGAGCGGCCGCGACCGGACGACTTCCTCGGCCGGCGGGCGTTCGCGCCGGATCACGTCTCGCTCGACGTCCCGGACGTGGACGCGGAGCACGCGCGGCTCGCGGCGCTGGGGTGGCCCGGCGTCACCGTGGGCGCGCCGCGGAACACCGGCGACGGGTTCCGGGAGCTCACCCTGCGCGACCCCGAGGGGAACGTCATCGAGCTCTCCGCCCGCGTCGCCCCGGAGCCGCGCTACCCCGTGCGCGCGGTGCTGTTCGATCTCGACGGCACGCTCATCGACAGCGAGGAGAACTACTACCTCGCCGACAAGGAGCTGATGGCGCGGCGGGGCATCGAGTTCACGGAGCGCGACAAGCGGAAGTACATCGGCGGGTCGAACGCGGACATGATGGTGGACCTCGTCCGGCGCTACCGCCTCCCGGACGACCCCGCCGCGCTCGGCGCGGAGAAGAACCGGCTCTACCTCGAGATCGCCGAGCAGCGCACGCGCCTCTACCCCGAGATGAAGCGGTTCTGGGACCTCGTGCGGCGGCGCGGCCTCCCGGTGGCGGTGGCCTCCGGCTCGGCGCCGCACGTGCTCCGGCGGCTGCTCGAGGTGGTGGGGCTCGCGCGCGAGGTGGAGGTGGTGGTCTCGGCGGAGGAGGTGGCGCGCGGGAAGCCGGCGCCCGACGTGTTCCTGGAGGCGGCCCGCCGGCTCGGCGTCCCCGCCCACGAGTGCGCGGTGGTGGAGGACGCCCGGTTCGGCGTGGAGGCGGCGCGGCGCGCGTTCATGCGCTGCATCGCGGTCCCCTACCTCCACGAGAAGCCGCTCGACGACGCCTTCCACGCGGCCGATCTGCTGTTCGAGGACGGCATGGAGCGGTTCGACGCCCTGCGCGCCCTCGAGTGGCTGGACGGGCAGGGGAGCTCGCTCGGCGCCTGACTCCTGCCTACTGCGCCTGCATCAGGCCGCGCGGGCCGAGGACCACGATGTCGCCGGGCTGGAACGGCGAGGAGCCGCGGTACGTGAAGGTCTCGTAGCCGCCGTCCTCGAACCGGACGTAGACCTCGTACCACCGGTTCTCGGCCCCGCTGCCCTGGCTCGCCGCGGCGCCGACGGCCGCGCCGCCGATCGCCCCGACGACCGCGCCTGCGGGGTTGCCGTGGTGGTGCCGGTAGCCCCAGCGGTCGTAGTGGCTGCGCCCGCCGATCGTGCTGCCGATGAGCCCGCCGATGATCGCGCCCGCGACGGCGCCGCCCGCCGGGTTCCCGCGCTGCCGCTGGACGATCTCGCGGACGGAGTCGACCCGGCCGCGGCGCTGGTAGCTCTGCTCCTCTCCGCGGTCGTACCAGGTGCGGCTCTCGGTCGAGGTCGTCACGCAGCCCGGCAGGGTGGCCAGGGAAGCGAGCACGATGAGGGCGATGGTGCGGCGGAACATGGTGCGCCTCCTTCGAACATACGAGAGACCACACGCTGATCGGTTGCATTCTCCGCGCCAGCGGTATGACCCCAAGATCCCAGGGCTTTCCGGGCAAGCCACGGCTCGGCCCCGTGCCCCGGGAGCACGTGTCTCGGAGCCGGCACGGGGGTGAGCAGGCCTGGCGGGAGGGGGACCCAGCCGCCGAGGCCATGCCGGCGCGGCGGGCGCAGCCCCCGTCGAGCTAGACGTCGACCCAGCCGCCGTGCTCCGCGGACGTGGCGACGGCGTCGAGCACGGCCTGGACCGCGGCGCCGTCGCCGAAGTCGGGCGCCGTCGATGGACCCCCGCCGCGGATCGCGGCGAAGAACGGATCGGTGAGCCGCCGGAACGCCTCGTTCCGGTTGGCCTGCGGGTCGGGCCCGTCGAGGCCTCGCTTCAGCTCGTCCGGGATGGGCACGGGGTCCAGGTGCGTCGCCTCGGGCCTCCCGGCGAGGAGCCGCCCCTCCCACGTCGCGTCGAACCCCGGCGCAGCCTCCCACAGGAGCGAGCCCGCGGTCCCGTGCAGCTCGACCCGCTGGTAGTTGCCGCGCCCGGCGACGAGCTTGCTCGCGTGGAAGGTCGCCTGCGCGCCGGAGGCGAGCTGCGCGAGGAAGCTCACCTGCTCGTCGGCGTCGAGCGCGACCCCGTTTCGCTCGCGGGTCACGGTCATCCACTGCCCGTTGACCCGGGTGAACTCGCCCAGCCACCAGCGGACGAGATCGACGAGGTGCGACCCCAGGTCGCCGAGGACGCCGGTCCCGGCCTGGGCGCGCTGCATGCGCCACTCGGCCCCCTTGCCGGGGCGCAGGTGCGAGTTGCTGAGGTAGCTCGCGGCGACGTGCACGGGGCGGCCGAGGTGGCCGGCGTCCACGAGCCGCTTCACGAGCGCGCTCGCCGCCAGCGCACGGTGCGTGAAGAAGGTGAGCGTCTGCCGCCCTGCGGCGCGGGCGCGGTCGCGCAGCTCGCGCGCGTCGGCGGCGCTCATCGCCAGCGGCTTCTCGCAGATCACGTGGCAGCCCGCGTCGAGGCCGGCGAGCGCCTGCTCCCGGTGGAGGACGTTGGGGGTGGAGACGACGAGCACGTCGAGCCGCCCCCGGGCGAGGAGCGCGCGCCAGTCGGTGTACGTCTCCGGGACCTGGTGCTTCGCCGCCAGCGCGGCCAGCCTCTCCGGGTCCCGCCCGCAGAGCCCGGTGACCTCCACGTCGCCGCGCGCGCGGAGCCCCGGGAGGTGCTCCAGGTCCGCCCACCAGCTCGTCCCGATCACGCCCACGCGGAGCTTCTCGCCGGCCATCGATCCCTCCGTGCGGGCTATCTACCGCAGGACCGTCGCCCAGGCCCTAGCTTTTCCGAGCGGGCGGTGCGCCCGGACGGGAGGCGGACATGCGGCGGTGGGGGGTGGTGCTGGCGGCGGTGGCGATGGCGGCGTGCAACGGCGGCGGCGGCGACGACGACGACGGCGATCCGACGGGGGACGCGGTCCTCACGGTGGACGGCGGCAACCCGCTCAACGCCAACAACTTCGCGGCGGTGACCCAGACCGCGACCTGCGGCGTGGAGGAGGTCGACGTGGGGGTCGCGTACGTCGCCCTGATCGCCTCCGACCAGGGCGGGATCTGCGGGTATCTGCAGCGGAACGAGGACAAGGCCAGCGCGCGATCGATCAACGTCGTGATCCTGCGCGTCGACCGCGAGCGCGCCACCACGACCATCGAGCCCGACACCTATCCGATCGTCCCGGACCCGACGGGGCTCGAGTCCGAGGTCTCGTTCCTGTGGGTGTCGAGCAACGACGCGGCCTGCAACTCCGACGACGACGGCGCGACCGGCGGGACCGTGACGGTGACGTCCACGAGCGGCGGCCGGCTGAGGGGGACCGTCGACGCGACGCTCGAGAGCGGCGCGAGGGTCACCGGGAGCTTCGACGCGCCGAGCTGCGCGGTGACGTTCCCGGGCGACGTCTGCCAGGGCGAGATCGGGCCGCAGGATCCCACCTGCGCGCCGTGAGCGGGCGCGGTCCGGCTCCTAGTCCACCACCTTGTTGAGCGGGAACTCGACGATCCCCTCCGCGCCCGCCTCCTTGAGCTTCGGGATGAGCTCGCGGACGGCGTCCTCGTCGACGATCGTGTTGACGGCGTACCAGCCCTCGCTCTGCAGCTTCGACACCGTCGGGCTGCGGAGCGAGGGGAGCAGCCCCTCGACGACGGCGAGGCTCTTCTCGTGCACGTTGAGCATGAGCCCGACCTTGCCGCGCGCCGCGAGCGCGGCCTGGAGCAGCATCGCCATGCGCGAGATCTTGCTCCGCTTCCACGGGTCCTCCCACGCGGCGCGGTTCGCGATGAGCTGCGTCGTGGACCGCATCACCTCGTGGATGATCCGGAGGTTGTTCGCCTTGAGGGAGCTCCCGGTCTCGGTCACCTCGACGATCGCGTCGGCGAGGTAGGGCGGCTTCACCTCGGTTGCGCCCCAGGAGAACTCGACCTCGGCGTCGACGCCGTGATCCGCGAGGAACTGCTTCGTGAGCTCGACCGCCTCGGTGGCGATCCGCTTCCCCTGCAGGTCCTTCACGGTCTCGATCTTCGAGCCGGTCGGGACGGCGACCACCCAGCGGACCGGGCGCCGGAGCTGCTTCGAGTAGACGAGATCGGCCACCTGGACGACGTCGCGCTTCAGGATCCAGTCGAGGCCGGTGATGGCGACGTCGAGCAGCCCGTGCTCCACGTACCGCGCCATCTCCTGGGCGCGGATGAGCATGCACTCGATCTCGTCGTCGTCGATCGCGGGGAAATAGCTGCGGCTCGAGATGGAGATCGAGTAGCCGGCCTTCTCGAAGAGCTGGACGGTCGCGTCCTGGAGGCTGCCCTTGGGGAGCCCGAGCTTGAGCACGCGCATCACTTGCTCCCGTACATCTGCTCGGGCGTCATGAGCCGCTCGCCCTTCGTCTCGAGGCTGCCGTCCGGCTTCACCGTCCGGAAGAAGCAGCTCTTGTACCCCTCGTGGCAGGCCGGGCCCTTCTGGCGGGCGCGGACGAGCACCGAGTCGAGCTCGCACCCCACCCGCAGCTCGACGAGCTCCTGCATGTTCCCGCTCGACTCGCCCTTCTTCCAGAGCTTCTTCCGCGTGCGCGAGTAGTAGTGGACCTTGCCCGTCTCGAGCGTGAGGCGGAAGGCCTCCTCGTTCATGTACGCGACCATCAGGACCTCGCCGTCGTCGGCGTCGATCGTGACCGCGGTGATGAGGCCGCCGGCCTTGGCGAAGTCGGGCGAGAACTGCGGAGTCATGGGAGACCTCTCGGAAGGGAGGACATGCGGTTACCTGCGGGCGAGTCGGATGTCAACTGAGCAACCACGAGCGCGGCGGGCCCCGCAAACGAAGACCCCCGGCGCCGCGGGGAGCGGCGGCCGGGGGTCGAAGAACCGACGAGCGCCGCGAGCCTAGATCAGCCCGTGGGCGACCATCGCCCGGGCGACCTTGATGAAGCCGGCGATGTTGGCGCCGACCACGTAGTTGCCCTTGGCGCCGTACTCCTCGGCCGTCTCGAAGCAGGTCTGGTGGATGTTCTTCATGATGTTGGCGAGCCGCTTCTCGGTGTACTCGAACGTCCAGCTGTCGCGGCACGCGTTCTGCTGCATCTCGAGCGCGGAGGTGGCGACGCCGCCGGCGTTCGCGGCCTTGCCCGGGCCGTACGCGATCTTGGCCTCGAGGAAGACCTTGATGCCCTCGGGGCGGGTCGGCATGTTGGCGCCCTCACCGACCGCGATGCAGCCGTTCTTGACCAGCATCGCCGCGTCGGCGCCGCTGACCTCGTTCTGCGTCGCGGACGGCATGGCCACCTGGCAGGGGACCTCCCAGATGTTGCCGCCGGCGTGGTACTTCGCGTGCTTCCGGTACTCGACGTAGTCCTTGATGCGGCGGCGCTCGACCTCCTTGAGCTGCTTCACGAGCGCGAGGTCGATGCCCTTCTCGTCGTACACGTAGCCGTTCGAGTCGGAGCAGGCGACCACCTTGCCGCCGAACTGGTGGATCTTCTCGATCGTGTAGATGGCCACGTTGCCGGAGCCGGACACGACGCAGGTCTTGCCCTCGAACCCGGCGTCGCCGCGGGCCTTGAGCATCTCCTGCACGAAGAAGGTGTTGCCGTAGCCGGTCGCCTCGGTGCGGACGAGCGAGCCGCCGTAGAAGAGCCCCTTGCCCGTGAGCACGCCCGCCTCGTACCGCGAGGTGAGCCGCTTGAACTGGCCGAACAGGTAGCCGATCTCGCGGCCGCCGACGCCGATGTCACCCGCCGGCACGTCGGTCGTGTCACCGATGTACCGCCAGAGCTCGGTCATGAAGCTCTGGCAGAAGCGCATGATCTCGTTGTCGCTCTTCCCCTTGGGATCGAAGTCCGAGCCGCCCTTGCCGCCGCCGATGGGCAGGCCGGTGAGGGCGTTCTTGAAGATCTGCTCGAACCCGAGGAACTTGATGATCCCGAGGTAGACGGAGGGGTGGAAGCGGAGGCCGCCCTTGTACGGGCCGATCGCGCTGTTGTACTGGACGCGGAAGCCGCGGTTGACGTGGAACTCGCCGCGGTCGTCCTGCCACGGCACGCGGAAGATGATCTGGCGCTCCGGCTCGCAGATGCGCTCGATGATCTTGCGGTCCTTGAACTCGGGGTGCTTCTGAAGCACCGGCCCGATGGTCTCGAGGACCTCGTGGACGGCCTGGTGGAACTCGGCCTCGCCCGGGTTGCGCTTCAGGACGTCCTGGTAAACGGCTTCCAGCCCTGCATCCATCTTGGGTCCAGACATGGTGATGCTCCCTTTCGGTGTTCCGGCGCGGTCCGGCCGTCGGAGGAGAGGGGCGGAGTATGACCGAACTGGGGCGGAAAGGTGGAAGGGATCGCGGCGTGCGACCTTGCGCCCGATGCACGAGACGGCGATCGCCATGCTGCGCGCGGAGCGGCGGGTACACCTCTGCCGGAGGGCCGCGGCGCTCGCACGAGCTTCGGAGCGCGTCGCGTCTTGCCCCCGCGGACGCCGGCCGCGCGCCGCTCGATCGGCGCACCGTCGTCCCCAGGAAGAGGAGTGGCTCTCGCGTACTACAGTCCCGCGCGCCTTGGCAAGGGTACGCCGCCGGGCAGACGCGGCCGGTCGTGCTCCTGCTCGCCGCCCTTCAGGGACTCCGGTCGGAGTCCGGGCGCTTGCGGCCTGCCCGGTGGTAAGGCCACTTGACGACCTGAGCACGATGTCCCTATAACGCGCGACGCCTCATTGTCACACCGCCAAGGCGGCTGCTTTGGCTCGAAGCGCCTCCTGTGGCCCCGGTTTGCGCGGGGGCCCTACCTGTGTACGGGAGCAACCGATGAGGAACACCGCGTCGATCATCGCAGCGATCATCGCGTCGTGCCTGGCCGCGGCCTGCGGCCCCGCAGAGGAGATGGCCGAGGGCGCCGGCGGCGCCGCGGCCGCCATCGTCAGCTACCAGGCCGAGGACGCCACGCTGAGCGGCGGGAACGTCTCGTCCGCGAACCCGGGCTACACCGGCTCCGGCTACGCGACCTTCTCCGCCTCGAGCAGCGCCTCCGTCGAGTGGACGGTCTCGGTCCCGACGGCGAAGACCTACTCGGTCGTGATCCGGTTCGCCAACGGCTCCGGCACCAGCATGACCGGGAAGATGAACGCGAACGGTGGGTCGTACACCTCGTTCTCCCTCGGGACGACCGCGAGCTGGTCCACCTGGACGACCAAGGCCGTCAACCTCCGGCTCAACGCCGGCACGAACCGCGTCCGGCTCGCCGCCGGCTCCTCGCGCGGTCTGCCCAACGTCGATCGCCTCGACGTGAACGACGGCGCGACCACCCCGACCTACGCGCTCACCATCGCCGTCAACGGCAACGGCTCGACCACCCCCACGGTCGGCGGCCACAGCTACGCGGCCGGCACGGTCGTGAGCGTGACGGCGATCCCGGCGTCCGGCGCCACCTTCACCGGCTGGAGCGGCGCCGCGTCCGGCACCGCCAACCCGGTCACCATCACCATGGACGCGGCCAAGTCCCTCACCGCCAACTTCAGCGGCGGGGTCACCAACTACACCCTCAGCATCGGCGTCAGCGGCAGCGGCTCGACGACCCCCGCGGCCGGGACCTACACCTACCCGTCCGGCACGACCGTGACCGTCACCGCGCAACCGGCCGCCGGCGCCACCTTCACCGGCTGGAACGGGGCCTGCGTCGGCACGGGCTCGTGCGTCGTCACGATGACGGCGAACCGGACGGTGACGGCCAGCTTCTCCGGCGGCACGCAGCCCACCGGCGGGCTCGTCGGCTGGGCCACGGTCGGCGGCACGGTGACGGGCGGCGGGAACGCCACGCCGATCACGGTCAGCGATCTCTCGGCCCTGAACGGCGCGGCCGGCGGCACCAACCCGGCCGTGATCCGGGTCTCCGGGACCATCTCGGGCAACGTGACGATCGGCTCCAACAAGACGATCGAGGGCGTGAACGCCTCCGCGACGATCCGCGGCTCCATCCGGATGAGCGGCTCCGCGAACGTCATCCTGCGGAACCTCAACGTCATCGGCTACAACTGCTCCGACAACTCCGACTGCCAGAGCGGGTCGGACGCCATCGGCGTGCAGAACGGCGCGCACCACCTCTGGTTCGACCACCTCGCGATCTCCGACGGCAGCGACGGCAACCTCGACTTCACGCACGCCGCCGACAACATCACGGTCTCGTGGTGCAAGTTCTTCTACACGGGCCGTCCGGGCGGGCACCAGTTCTCGAACCTCATCGGCCACAGCGACGGCAACGCCAGCGAGGACACGGGCCACCTCCGGATCACCTTCCACCACAACTGGTGGGCGGACGGCGTGGGCGAACGCATGCCGCGCGTCCGGTTCGGCCAGGTGCACGTCTACAACAACCTCTACACGGCCTCGGGCAACAACTACTGCGTCGCCCCCGGCGCCGGCGCGAGCGTCCTCGTCGAGAACAACGCCTTCATCGGCGTGAACGACCCGATCGACCTCACCTACGGCGACGGCGCGGCCACGGTGCGCGGCAACCTCTTCACCAACGTGAGCGGCAACGTCACCGGCCGCGGCACGGCGTTCACCCCGCCGTACGCGTACACGCTCGACGCGGCCTCGAGCGTCGAGGCGCTGGTCCGCGCGAACGCCGGCCCGCGGTAGCTCCGGCCGGAGTTCCACCCGAGCGGCGGGCGCCCGGAGGGTGCCCGCCGCTCTTCGTCTTGATCCTCATCTTCCCGCCTCGCGTCGGATCGCGGCGTTCGCCGTACGCCTCGCCTTGTGGCGCGTTGCCGTGGGGCGGCCGTCCGGGCACGCCGGGCTCGCCGACCAGGTAGAGTGCTCGGCGCCCACAGGCTGATCGTAGGGCGCGCGCGTGCCGGAGGTGATCCGGCGGACGCGGCGCCGAAACTCGCCGGCACCCTCGTCGCGCTGGGCACGACAGCCGGCTCAGACATCGGCGCCGCGTGCTCTCGATCCGGTCCGCGCGCGTTCCACGACAGGTCGCATCCGGCGCCTGCGCTGATGGTCGGCTCGCTCCGTCGTGCCCGGCCGGCCGCCTGGGGGCGTTGCTTGTGGCGGCTCGGCTGCGGGTTCGTTCGAGTTCTCACGTACGCACCCGATGAGTGCCGGACTGACGTACACTCCATTCGCTGCGTCGGGCAGGGACGAGCGAGAGATCGACGTCACCGTGGCTCTCTCATCGAGAACGCGCTCGCATGATGATGTTCGCGCGGCAGTTCGCCAATGGGTCAAGTGCTTGGCCCTCGGGGACTACGAGGGCGCATCGAACATGCTGGTACAGGTGGGCCCGGTAGCGTACACCGCAGGAAAGCTGCAGTGGGCCATCGGCATGTACAGTAGACGCTTCCGAGAAGAGAAGGAGGGGAGGGACCGCAGCGCGCTCGTTCCATGCGTCACGGACCCGGACCTGCTGGATACGAGTGGGGAGAAATTGCGCGTATACGAGCCAGATGCGAGCGGTGCGTTCGCAGTCGAATACGACATGCCTCTCGATGGCGCCTGGAGCGATCTTACGGCTTCATTCGTCTTGCTGCCCTCGCCCAACGGTTACGACCTGGGCCTGTACGACATGCACGTATTGTGATGTCAGCAGGTGTTCGTCAGCAGATACCCCCGGCAGGCCAGGTCTCCAATCGCGGCGCTAGACGGGCGTGAAGTCGTCGGAGTGCTACCGCTGCCACCTTTCGAATCGCCGTTGCCACTCGTCCAGCGGGACGAGGGTTTCCTCCTCGGCATCGTCGAATACGATCCAGCCGCTTGCCGCCCCGGAGAGCGCCCTGAGGCGGGCCAACTGCTCGTCGGTGATCTCGAGTCGACCGTACGTACGCGGCCCGCCGATCAGCGCTCTCCAGAGCTCGAACTCGAGGCCATCCATCCAACCCGCGCAGTACGCCACTTCGGAGAGCTCGCTCATGAAGTCGGCAAGTGCTCGGGCATCGGGATCGAGTTGTTGAAGCACCAGGACCTCCGGGGCGTGTCAGGCAGCTTTGCCGATCTGCTCTTCGATTCCAGCAGGCACATGTCGAGAAGCGGCGGTCGGTCCAGATCCCGCTGACACGGAGCACAACGCACGGAACCGCCCCAAGGCGGATCCGGCCTCCGCCGACGGCCGGAGTGTTGTAGAGCCCTCGCGACCACTCCGACGTCACCAAATGGGCAAAGCTGCAACGGGATGGTCGGCTCGCTCCGTCGTGCCCGGCCGGCCGCCTGAGGGCGTTGCTTGTGGCGGCTCGGCTGCGGGTTCGTTTCGAATTCCGTTTCGTGCGGTCCCTTGGCCCACGGAACCGCCACGGGCGGATCCGGCCTCCGCCGCCGGCCGGAGCGCAGCCCTCGCGCCCACTCCACCGTCACCAGTACGGGCAAAGCTGCAACGGGCGTGACAACGCAGCGCGGGCGTCCGCTCCTCAGCACGATCCCGTCCATCGCGCGCGTTGGCACGCACGGCGTTGCGCCTCGCTCCGTGCACGCGCCCCCTTCTCCAGTACGGATCCGGTCCAGGCGCTTGGCGGAGCGACGGTCCGGCGCCGGAGGCCGGAGCCGCCCCTCGGCACCGCCTCATCCACGAGGCGATGCTCAATGGACACGCCCCCGGCACCGCCTCATCCACGAGGCGATGCTCGCGGACACGCCCCCGAGCACCGCACCACCCACGAGGCGGACGCGGGACCCGCCCTACCCCCGCTTGACCGCGAACACCTCCTGGTGCGCCGCGCGGGTGATCGCGAGGACCGCCGGGTTGGCGAGGCGACGCTCGACCGTGATCGCGTAGAACCGCTCGACCACGCCCTCGGCCATGCCGAGGTGCTGGACGCCGTACTGCGCCTCGACCTCGCTCACCACCGCCGCGGGCCCGGGGAAGATGCCGAGACCGTCGGCGCCGAACGTCTTGAGGAGCGCGCTGTCCTCGAACTCGGCCACGACCTTCGGCCGGATCCCGTTCCGCTCGAACCACTGGTTGAGCGCGCGCCGCAGGCTGAGCGACTCCGCGGGCAGGAGCAACGGCGCGCCGTCCAGCGAGCCGGGGAACCCGCGCTTGCGCGGGCCGACCAGCGCGGGGGCGCCGAAGAGCGCGACGCCGCACTCGCCCAGCAGGTGGTTGTGCGCGCGGATCGGGCTGCCGGACGGGACCGGGGAGTCGGCGATGACCACGTCGAGCGCGTGCTGCGCGAGCTCGGCGAGGAGCCGGTGGAAGCTGCCCTCGCGGCAGAGGAGCCGGACACTGTCCGCCATCGCGATCGCGGGCTGGAGCAGGCGGCGCACCAGCAGCTTCGAGAGGACGTCGGTGACGCCCACCTCGAGCTTGGCGGGCCGGCCGACGGCCTTGCCCTGGACCGCCTCCACGAGCTCGTTGCCCAGCCCGAAGATCTCCTCCGCGTAGCGATAGGCGATCCGCCCCACGTCGGTGAGCGCCAGCTTCCGCCCCACCTTCGTGAAAAGCTTCTCCCCGAGCGCGTCCTCGAGCGCGTGGATCTGCGCGCTGAGCGTCGGGTGCGAGAGGCGGAGCACCTTGCCGGCCTGGACGAGTCCCCCCTCGCGCGCGACGACCCAGAAGTAGCGGAGGTGGTTGTAGTTGAGCGAGGTCATGACCTCGCATTATGTCCGTCCGTCCTACGTGTCCAGTTGAAATTTCGTCATTGTCTACGGCTCTGGAGCGGTTACTTCTCGGGCACGGGCTCGGGTCCACCGGCTCGGGAAACGGGAGACGGAAGACAATGACGACGTTCAGGAACCAGCTGAAGACCGTGGTGCTTCTCGGGGCCCTCTCGGCCCTGATCATCGGCCTCGGCGGGCTCGTGGCCCCCGGCCACCTCTACCTGTTCGGCGCCCTGGCGCTGCTCATGAACCTGGGCGCCTACTTCTTCTCCGACCGCATCGTGCTGCGCATGCACGGCGCGAGCGAGGTCGGCCCCGCGCAGGCGCCGGAGCTGCACGCGATGGTCGCCGAGCTCGCCGGCCGCGCCGGCATCCCCAAGCCGCGGGTGTTCGTCATCCCCGAGGATCAGCCGAACGCCTTCGCCACGGGCCGGAACCCGTCGAAGGGCGTCGTGGCGGTGACCCGGGGCATCATGGCGCTCCTCGACCGGCGTGAGCTGCGCGGCGTCCTCGCGCACGAGATCGCGCACATCAAGAACCGCGACATCCTCGTCTCCAGCATCGCCGCCGCGGGCGCCGCGCTCATCTCGTACGTCGCGAACGCGCTCACCTTCGGCGCGCTCTTCGGCGGCGGGTCCAGCGACGAGGGCGAGGAGGGCGGCAGCGCCGCCGGCGGCCTGCTCGCCGCCTTCGTCGCGCCGATCGCCGCGATGCTCATCCAGATGGGCATCTCGCGGTCCCGCGAGTACATCGCCGACGCCACCGGCGCGCAGCTCTCGGGGGATCCGGAGGCCCTCGCCAGCGCGCTCCTCAAGCTGGAGCACGCGGCGCAGGTGATCCCCGCCGAGACCGCGCCCGCGACCGCCAGCCTCTTCATCGTGAACCCCTTCGGCGCCATGCAGAACGTCGCCCGGTGGTTCTCGACGCACCCGAGCACCGCGGACCGGGTACGCCGGCTTCGGGAGATGACGCGCTTCACCGCCGCCGGCGGCTCCGCCCGCACGGCGTGGGCGCGCGGCGAGTGGTGAGCGGCACCAGCGAGCACCTCGACACGGAGACCAACACTTGAACGTGGACACCATCGGTTCCCCGCTGCTCTGGATCGGCTTCCTCCTCTTCGTCCTCGCGATGCTCGCCGTCGATCTCGGCGTCTTCCACCGGAAGGCGCACGAGGTCAGCCTCAAGGAGGCGGGCATCTGGAGCGCCGTCTGGGTGGCGCTCTCGGCCGTCTTCGCCGCCGGCGTGTACGGCCTCTTCGGCGGGCAGAAGGCGCTCGAGTTCACGACCGGCTACCTCATCGAGAAGGCGCTCGCGGTCGACAACATCTTCGTCTTCGTGGTGATCTTCACCACGTTCGGGATCCCCGCCATCTACCAGCACCGGGTGCTGTTCTGGGGCATCCTCGGGGCGCTCGTCATGCGCGCCGCGTTCATCCTGGCCGGCGGCGCGTTCCTGGCGCGGTTCCACTGGGCCATCTACGTGTTCGGCGGCATCCTCGCGCTCACCGGCCTCAAGCTGCTCGTGCAGCGCAACCAGGAGGTGCACCCGGAGCGGAACCCCGTGGTGCGGGCGTTCCAGCGCTTCTTCCCGGTCACCCCCCGGCTCGACGGCGAGCACTTCACCGTCAAGAAGGACGGCCGGCGGTTCGCCACGCCGCTCCTCCTCGCCCTCGTGGCGGTCGAGGTGACGGACCTCATCTTCGCGGTGGACTCGATCCCGGCGATCTTCGCGGTCACGCGCGACCCCTTCATCGTCTTCACCTCGAACATCTTCGCGATCCTCGGGCTCCGGTCGATGTACTTCCTGCTCGCCGGGATCATCCACCGGTTCGTCTACCTGAAGGTCGGGCTCTCGTTCGTCCTCATGTTCGTCGGCGCGAAGATGCTCCTCGTCGACGTGTTCCCGGTCCCGATCGTCGTCTCGCTGGGAGTCATCGCCGCGATCCTCACGATCTCGGTCGTCGCCTCGCTCCTCCGCCCCGCGAGCGCCAGCCCACCCGCCCGCGAGCGGGCGGCCTGAGCGGGCCTCGGGCGCGGGGCAGGCGTGGCTAGCTTTCGCTGGTGCCGCCGCCCCGCGCCCGGAGCCGCATCGCCCTCGCCTTCCTCGCCTGCCTCGTCGCCCTGGTCTGGTTCCAGCGGCCCGTCCAGAACCCCAACGAGAACTCGCGCCTCGCGCCGGTGCTCGCGGCGTTCTGGAACCGCACGCTCCAGATCGACCCGTACCACGCGGTCCGCCCGACCTGGACCTCCGACAAGAGCATCCGCGAGGGCCACGTCTACTCCGACAAGGCGCCCGGCAGCTCGCTCCTCGCCGCCATCGGCTACGCCCCGGTGTACGCGTGGGAGCGGTTCACGGGCCGCGAGATCTCGTACGTCGCCGGCAAGCAGGCGATGACGGTCGCGGCGGTCGGGATCCCGCTCGCCGCCGCGCTCGCGGCGCTGTTCGCCCTCGTCGCGACCGCTCTGGGGGCGCGGCGGGCCGCCGGGGCGACCGCGGTCGCGCTCCTCGCGACGCCGCTGCTCCCGTTCGGCTCGACCCTCTTCGGCCACGCGCTCGCGGGGGCCCTGCTCTTCCTCGCCTTCGCCCTCGTCCGGCGCGCCACCGAACGCCCGCCCCCGACCCGCCGGCGCGACCTCGCCGGCGCCGGCGCGCTGCTCGGCCTCGTCGCGATCACCGAGTTCCCCGCCGCGCCCGCGGGGCTGCTCGTGGTCGCGTACGGCCTCCACCGGCTCGCCCGCCGCGGCGAGCTCGGCCGCGCCCGGACGTGGGTCGCGCCGCTGCTCGGGGGCGCGCCGTTCCTCGCCGCGCTCGCGCTCTGGAACTGGGCCTGCTTCGGCTCGCCGTTCTCGATCGGCTACGAGAACCTCGCCGTGCCGGGGTTCCGCCGCCTGCACGAGTCGGGGCTCGTCGGCGTCCGCCTCCCCAGCCTCACGACGGCCTACTACGTCACGCTCCACCCCGCGCGCGGGCTGTTCGTGAGCGCCCCCATCCTGCTCCTCGCGTTCCCGGGGCTCGTGGCGATGGCCCGCCGCGGATGGAAGGTCGAGGCCGCGCTCTGCCTGGGCGTCTTCCTCTCGTTCCTGCTCGTGAACGCGGGGTTCCCGCTCTGGTGGGGCGGCTACACGTACACCGCGCGGCACCTCGTCCCCGCGGTGCCGTTCCTCGTCCTGCCCCTCGCCTTCCTCGGCGGACGCTGGCTGTGGGCCGCGATCCCGCTGGTCCTCCCCTCGGCGGTCCAGACGCTCGCCGCCGCCGCGGGCGATCCGTTCGCCCGCGACTGGGCGCTCGTCCGGCTCATCCTCGCCGCCCGGCGGACCGGCGACGCCGTGATCGCCTGGGGCGCGTGGAGCTTCACCGGCGACGTCTGGCCCCGCCTCATGGCGCGCGCGCCGGACGGCCGCTGGATCGGGTTCTCGCCGAACTGGGGCCGCCTGCTGGGGCTCACCGGCCCGGCGAGCGTCCTCGCCATGGTGTTCGCCTCGCTGGCGCTCCTCGCCGCCGCCGGCCGATCCGCGGGGACGCGCGTCCTCCGGCGGCCCAAGGAGCGCCCGGCGCTCGCCACGCGCGAGGCGCGCCAGGGAGCGACGTAACGCGGGGGCTGCGCCCCGCCCGGGTGACGTCCCCTCCCGTTCACCCGCCGTCGCGGCCGAGCGCCGTTACCATTGCCGTGTGCTCGAGCACGCCCAGGCCGATCCCGCCACGACCCCGCAGGTGGTCATCGGCGTCACCTCCGACCCCGACGCGCTGGCCGCGAGCGACGCCGCCCTGGCGCTCCGCACGGGCCTCCGCGACGCGTTCGGCGGCGAGCGCACGCTCGCCGTCGTGGTCACCAAGGACCCGCGCGGTGCCGTGGGCCCGGGCGAGCTCCTCCCGTCCGGCGCCGACGGCGCCCCGCCGCTCGTCCTCGCGCCCTCGACGGCGCCGGCCGGCGCGCTGCCCGTGCTGCTCGAGCTGGCCGCGGACCTGGGCGCACCGGCGTGCGCGCTGCTCGAGGCGCTCCCCCGGCCCCCCGATCCGGGCTGGCTCCGCGCGCTGCTCGATCCCGTCCTCTCGGGCGGCTTCGACCTCGTGGCGCCCGCGTACGCCCGCGGCCGCTTCGACGGCGTGCTCGTCACGGGCATCGTCTACCCGCTCACGCGCGCGCTGTTCGGGCACCGCCTCCGCCAGCCGCTCGGCTCGGAGGTGGTGGTCTCGGCGCGGCTCGGCGAGCACCTCCTGCGCGACGACTCGTGGCGGCACGCGGACCCGTCGGCCGGAGATCTCTGGGCCATCACGCTCGCCATCGCCCGCGAGTGCAAGATGGCGCAGGTGTTCCTCGGTCCGCGCCCCCGGCCGCCGCGCCAGCCGGCCGACCTCTCCACCGCCCTCTCCCAGGTGCTCTCGGTCGTGTTCCGCGAGATGGAGCTGCACGCGCACCGCTGGATGCGCGTGCGCGGCTCGCGCCCGGTCCCGACGATCGGCGAGGAGCACCCTCTCCTCGAGCCCGCCCCGCCGCCCGCGCCCGGACCGCTCGTCTCCGCCTTCACGCTCGGCTGGCAGGACCTCCGCCGCCTGTGGAGCGAGATCCTGCCGCCGCAGACCCTCCTCGCGCTCCAGCGCATCCCGCGCGATCCACCCGAGGCGTTCCGGATGCCGGACGCGCTCTGGGCGCGCATCGTCTACGACTTCGCCGTGGGCTGGCGCGTGAAGGCCATGGACCGGGACCAGCTCCTGCGGTCCCTCACGCCCATCTACCTGGGCTGGGTGGCGGGGTTCGTGAACGAGGTGACGCCGCTCGGTCCGACGGAGGCCGACGCCCGGGTGGAGCGGCTCTGCGAGGCGTTCGAGCAGGAGAAGCCCTACATCATCTCGCGGTGGCGCTGGCCGGATCGGTTCAGCCCTTGAGCGGAGTCACTATGTGGAATGAGGTCGGCAGGGTGCTCTCGGAGGCGTTCGCCCGGCTCGGCGCGGTCCTGATCTCCGACCTCCCGGCGCTCGTGGCGATGCTGCTCGTCCTCGCGGGCACCCTGATCCTCGCGGTCGCGGTGCGCGCGCTCCTCCGGCGCGGGCTCGCGCGGATGGGGTTCGATCGCCGGGCGCGCGAGTGGGGCATGACCACGGGGCGGAGCCTCGCCCGCCACCACGAGCCCTCGTGGCTGGTGGCGCGCGGGGCGTTCTGGTTCGTGGTGGTCGCGGGGGTCGCGGTGGCCCTCGACGTCCTCGGGTCGAGCACCACGACGGCGCTGG
>Ga0196976_1000573_pt1 | contig 22474 bp, 21 predicted proteins | sample S3v_513CmetaG_FD_148644 | JGI IMG/M metagenome (GOLD analysis project Ga0196976, IMG submission 148644) | Soil microbial communities from Anza Borrego desert, Southern California, United States - S3+v_5-13C | ecosystem: Environmental > Terrestrial > Soil > Desert | place: USA: California...
CGAAGAACTTCCCGCTCGTCTCCCCGACGCGCTGGCTCGCCGCGCTGCTCGTGCACTTCGTGCACGACATCGTGCTGCAGTCGGCCCTCATGCTGTTCCCCAGGTACCGACCGGTCCGTGCCGATCGCTGACTCCGCCTTCGTGCATCCGCTCGCCGACGTCGCCGATTGCACGATCGGCGAGCGCACCCGCGTGTGGCAGTTCGTGGTGATCCTCGCTGGCGCCACGATCGGCGCCGACTGCAACGTGTGCGCGCAGACGCTCGTTGAGGGCGACGTCCAGGTCGGCGATCGCGTCACGCTGAAGTCCGGCGTGCAGCTCTGGGACGGCCTCCGCGTCGAGGACGACGTCTTCATCGGCCCGAATGTGACGTTCACGAACGATCTCTTCCCGCGCAGTCGCGTGCGTCCGGAGGCCTTCGCGCAGACCCGCATCTGCCGGGGCGCCTCGCTCGGCGCCGGGGCGGTCGTCCTCCCGGGGGTCACGATCGGTGCCGGCGCGCTGGTGGGAGCGGGGGCTGTGGTGACGCGCGACGTGGCACCGGGTAGCGTCGTCGTCGGCAACCCGGCGCGCCACCTTCGTTGGGCCGCGGACCGCCTGCATGGGTGACGTGGCCAACTGCCATCTCGTGAGCCTGCCGCGCATCAGTGACGGGCGCGGGAGTCTCAGCTTCATCCAGCCTGGCCCGCTGCTCCCCTTCGGAATCCAGCGCGTGTATTATCTCTACGACGTGCCGATGGGGCAGGAGCGCGGCGCACACGGTCACCGAAGGCTCGAGCAGTTGATGGTCGCGGTTGCCGGTGCGGTCGACGTCGAGTGCGACGACGGTCGGAAGCGGCGCACGTTCCGCCTTGCCTCGCCCGACGTCGGTCTTTACGTCAGCCCAATGATCTGGCGGAACCTGACGGGGTTTCAGCCCGGAACCGTCTGCATGGTGCTTGCCTCCGAACCGTACGACGAAGGCGACTATTATCGTCGGTACGACGACTTCCTGGCCGCTGCCACCGCACGATGACCATCCCATTTCTGGACCTCAAGGCCGCGTACGCGTCGCTCAAGCCCGAAATCGACGACGCCGTCGCGCGAGTCCTTGCGAGCGGGATGTACATCGGGGGGACCGAAGTCGAGGCGTTCGAACGCGAGTTCGCGGATTACGTCGGTGCATTGCACTGTGTGGCTGTGGCGAACGGACTCGAGGCACTTCAACTCGCGCTGCTAGCCGTAGGCGTCCAGCAGGGTGACGAGGTCGTGGTGCCCGCACACACCTTCGTCGCAACGTGGCTTGCGGTCACGCAGTGTGGGGCGATCCCGGTTCCAGTTGACGTGCGAGCCGATACCTGCCAACTCGACCCATCACGGCTCGAGGCGACCATCACTCCTCGCTGCCGAGCGATCGTGCCGGTGCACCTCTATGGAATCCCTGCGGACCTCGATGCCATCCTTGCGGAAGCTTCGGCCCGGGGCATCGCCGTCGTCGAGGATGCGGCGCAGGCGCACGGCACGACCTACCGCGGCCGGCGGATTGGCGCTCACGGCGATGTCGCGACCTGGAGCTTCTATCCGGGCAAGAACCTCGGTGCCTTCGGCGACGCCGGTGCCGTGACGACCGACGATCCGGGCCTCGCCGCCCGGCTCCGCCGGCTCCGCAACTACGGCTCGTCGGTGCGATACGTGCACGAGGAGCGCGGCTTCAACAGCCGAATGGATCCGCTGCAGGCGGCCATCATCCGCGTGAAGCTCGCGCACCTCGACGCGTGGAATGCGCGCCGACGCGAGATCGCCGCGCGGTACCTGCAGGAGTTGGCCGGCGCCGACCTCGTGCTTCCCACCGTCCCCGAGTGGGCCGAGTCGTCGTGGCACCTCTTCCCGGTGCGGCATCCGCGGCGCGACGCGTTCCGCGATGCGCTCACCGCCGCCGGCGTCGAGACGCTGATCCACTATCCGATCCCGCCGCACCTCCAGCACGCCTACGCGGATCTCGGTTTCGCACGCGGCGCCTTCCCGGTCGCCGAAGAGGTCGCCGACACGGTCCTCAGCCTCCCCATCGGGCCGGCAATGACCCATTCGCAGGTCGACGCTGTGGTTGCGGCAGTGCGGCAGGCGCTGGGTGCGATGGAGCTCGTCGCGTGAGCGGTGCGGGCGGCGCCGAGGTCGCACTGCGACCGGCGACGGAGGGTGACCTGCTCGGCATGGCGAAGGTGCACCGCGCCGCGTACGGCGCCGGTCACTTCCTGGCTCTTCTCCCCGAATCGGCGCTCGTCGAGTACTACCGCCTCTTCCTCGGCGGAGGGTCCCGCATCCTCGTAGCCGAGCACGTGACGGCCGGCGCTACGCCGACCCTCGCGGGGTTCGCCGTGTACGGCACCGGCATCGAGCCACGCATCGCGCAGTTCAAGCGCGCCCAGCGGTCCACGATCCTCCGCACCGCGCTCGCGAACCCGATGGTGGCCGGGCGCAAGGTCGCACTCGGCGTGCTCATGGGCCGCGAGCACGTGCCTCATCGGCCCGCGTCGTGGCTGCTCCTCTCCATCGCCGTTGCCGGCGCTGGGCGCGGCGTGGGTTCGCGCCTGCTGCGGGCCATGCTGCGTGACGCCACGGAAGTCGGCGAGTCGACGCTCGGCCTGTACGTGCGGCACTCGAACGTGGTGGCCGTCAACGCTTACCTGCGGGCAGGGTTCCGCATCGTCGCGTCGATGTCCGACCAGTACTACATGGAGGTCTCCTTGCCCTCGTCCACGCCGGCCGACATGTCCTGATGTCCGCACTCGAACACACCTTCCTGGCCTTCGCCGCACCCGAGATCGGCGAGGACGAGATCGCCGAAGTCGTCGATTCGCTCCGGTCCGGCTGGGTGACGACGGGCCCGAAGGCGCGACGGTTTGAGGAGGATTTCACGGCGTACCTCGGTGGCGACGTCGAGAGCGTCGCAGTCAACTCCGCGACGGCGGGACTGCATCTCGCCCTCGAGGCGCTAGGCGTCGGGCCGGGTGACGAGGTGATCACCACCACGCATACGTTCACCGCGACGGCCGAGGTCGTGCGGTACATGGGTGCGACGCCAGTCTTCGTGGACGTGAAGCCGGACACGCTCTGCATCGACGTCAATGCGGTTCGCGCGGCCGTGACGTCGAGCACGAAGGTGATCATGCCTGTCCACTATGCCGGGCTCGCCGCCGACATGACGGCGCTGCTCGCCATCGCGAAGGAGCGTGGCATCGCGGTCGTCGAGGACGCGGCGCACGCGTTCCCGGCCACGCACCGGGGGCGGCTCGTCGGCACCCTCGAGAGCGACGTCACCGTCTTCAGCTTCTACGCCAACAAGACGATCACGACCGGCGAAGGCGGTATGCTCGTGACTCGCCGCCCGGAGATCGCGCAGCGTGCGCGGACGATGCGCCTCCACGGCATCAATCGCGACGCCTTCGACCGCTTCACTGCGAAAGTACCGAGCTGGTACTACGAGGTGGTGGCGCCGGGCTTCAAGTACAACCTGACCGACATCGCCGCCGCGCTCGGAATCCATCAGCTACGCAAAGCGGAGGCGTTCCGGCAGCGCCGTGAGAACATCGCGAGTGCCTTCAACTCTGCATTCGCCGATCTGCCACTGTGCCTTCCAGCGGTCGCGTCCGGTGGTGACTTGCATTCGTGGCACCTCTATGTCGTCAGGCTTGGCGACGTGGAGGTCGCCCGCGACGAGTTCATCGAGCGCCTATACGCGCGAGGCGTCGGGTGCAGCGTCCACTATATCCCTCTTCACCTTCATCCCTACTGGCGAGATACCTTTGACCTGAGAGCAGAGATGTTTCCCGAAAGTCAAGCAGCGTTCGAACGCATGGTCTCTCTGCCGATCTATAGCAAGATGACCGACGGCGACGTGCAGCGCGTGATCAACGCGGTAGTCGAATCGCTAGCCTGATGGCCAAGAGGGCCCTGGACGTCATCGTTTCTGCCATCGGCCTCGTGTTGCTCGCCCCGCTTCTTGCAAGCGTCGCCGTGTTGATCCGAATCGGTTCCCCTGGGCCGATCTTCTTCCGCCAGGAGCGCGTGGGTCAGCACGGCCGCCGCTTCCGCATTCATAAGTTCCGGACGATGTACGACGCGCGGACTGAGGCGGGGCGGTCGATCACCGTGGGAGCTGATCCCCGTATTACACAGATTGGTGCGTTCCTTCGACGCTACAAGCTTGATGAGCTGCCACAGCTCATCGACGTGCTCCGCGGGGACCTTAGCCTCGTTGGGCCGCGTCCTGAAGTGCCGGCGTATGTGGAGTGCTACTCCGACGCCGATCGAGCGGTGGTGCTTTCGGTGCGACCGGGAATCACGGATCGCGCCTCTATCGAGTTCAGCAACGAGAGCGAACTGCTGGCGACCGCCAAAGACCCACACAGCTTCTATGTAAACGAGGTTTTGCCGGTGAAGCTTCGCTACTACCGCGAATACGTAGCATCGCGCAGTATGCTGGGTGATCTCCGAATAATCCGGGATACCTTCGGCAAGGTCTTCTTCGCGAGGTCAAGAGCAACAGGTAGGGGCCTCTAATGCTGCTGCGCTGATGCCCGCCTTGCCCACTGGGTAACGCACTGAAGGTGTCGCGACGACGATGCTCATGTCGGGGAAGGAGAATATTGGCCGCCTCTGTTCAGGCCGTCTCGTGCTGACCCACCGGGTCAGGCCCCTGGCAAATGGAAGGCAAGCGCTTTGCACGGAACCGAGGCACTCTTCAGGCACTGTCGTGTCTGAAGGCACGAAAGGCAGAAGGCACAAGATGCAGACGAGTTCGTTACGTGACGCCCTCTTTGACTCACGCGAAAGCAAGCAACATATGTTTCTTTTCGACGCAAGCGAGCTTCCTAAGCACTGATAAGCTCGTAAATTACGTAGGCTTAAGGTTCTGAGATCCGCCGCTAGCCCCGTCATGAAAAGCTTTCGCAACCGATTCCTGATCGTAATCGACGCAGTGTTGCTCACGGCCCTGCCAACCGTGATGTACGCGCTGCGTTTCGAAAGCTTCAACCTGCAGCCGGATGACGCGCGGACCGCGGCGGTCTTCACGCTGGTCATGGTGCCGGTTGAACTCGGGATCCTACTGTTGTTTGGGCTATACCGTCGTTTGTGGCGGTACGCGAGCGTGTGGGAACTGGAGCTGATTTTCGCCGCTGGGGTGGTCGCAGCCGCGGCCGCGTGGGCCATCGGGGCCGTCCTGCTGCCGTGGTCCGGAATAACGCCAGTGCGCGTGCCGCTGTCAGTGCTCGCGATGTACTCGGCATTCAGCATCGCGGTCGTTGCCACGCCTCGCCTGTTGCTGCGCGTGACGGGCCGGCGATTCCCGGCGCGGCGTGCGAGTGATTCCGACCGGCGGGTGATCATCGCTGGCGCCGGTGCGGCCGGTGAGATGGTCGTCAAGGAGATTCAGTCGAACCCGCAACTCGGGCTCACGGCCGTGGGATTCGTTGACGACGATCACTCCAAGGTCGGGCTGCGCCTGGTGAACCTGCCGATTCTTGGCACGCTGGAGAACATCCGGGAGCTGGCCGAGCGTGAGCGCGTGGCGGAGTTGATCATCGCGATGCCGCGGGCGTCGGGGACGGTGGTGCGTGACGTCGTCCGCGCGGCATACGAAGCGGGCTTGCGCACGCGAACGGTGCCGGGCCTCTTCGAGATTCTCTCTGGCCGTGTGAGCGTCGGTGCCCTTCGCGAAGTGCGCATCGAGGACCTGCTGCGCCGTGATCCGGTCCAGACCGACCTCGAAGCCGTGCGCCGCCTTGCGGAAGGCAAGACGGTTCTCGTGACGGGCGCGGGCGGCTCCATCGGCAGTGAACTCTGCCGGCAGCTCGTGGCACTGAAACCCAAAGAGCTCGTCCTGCTGGGCCACGGCGAGAATCCAATCTTCGAAATCCTGCATGAGCTTGTCGCCGATCCTCCAGCCGTCGCACTGACCCCGGTGATTGCCGATGTGCGTGACAGACATCGGGTGAAGCGCGTGCTGGAAGCGCACAGGCCCTACGCGGTCTTTCACGCCGCGGCGCACAAGCATGTTCCGCTGATGGAAGAGAACGTCAGCGAAGCGATCACGAACAACGTGATGGGCACCCGGAATCTTGTCGACGCCGCGATTTCCTGTGGCGTCCAGCACTTTGTGCTGATTTCCACCGACAAGGCCGTCCGCCCCACGAACGTGATGGGCGCCACGAAGCGAATCGCGGAGGCCGTTGTCCAGAACGCTGCGCACGCCCACAACAGGCATTTCGTTTCAGTCCGGTTCGGCAACGTGCTGGGAAGCAACGGCAGCGTGGTGCCGACCTTCCTCCGCCAGATCCAGCACGGCGGTCCGGTCACCGTCACGCATCCTGAAATGCGTCGGTACTTCATGACCATTCCTGAAGCCGTCCAGCTCGTGCTTCAGGCTGGCGCACAGGGAATGGGCGGCGAACTCTTCATGCTCGACATGGGCGAACCGGTGAAGATCGTCGATCTCGCCCGGGACATGATCCGCCTGTCCGGTCTCGAAGAAGGCAGTGACATCGAGATCAAGTTCAGCGGCATCCGGCCCGGCGAGAAGCTGTACGAAGAGATGTTCTTTAACGACGAGATTGCAGAGCCCACGGAGCACCCGAAGGTCCTGCGGGCGCGCAACGGAAAACGCGATCACTGCAGCGACCTCGAAATTGCGGCGCTGATCGACTCCGCGCTCGGCGAGACGTCGGAAGAGCAGTTGCGGCAAACCCTGAAGGCGCTCGTGCCGGATTACGTCAACGGCAACGGGACTCCCCAGAACGGTCTTCCCTCGCTGACGGATCCCCCGACACCGACCCGACGCAGCCAGCCTTCCGGCGAGCGCCGTCGGGTGTCAGCGCCGCCCGTCCTGCACGCCGCGCCGCGGCAGGAAGACTCGATTTAGCCAGCGGTACCGGTGATGGAATCGATGTACTCCATCACGTCGAGCGTTGGCTTCCAGCCCAGCGCGCGCGCCTTCCGAACGTCATTCTTCGCCTCGGCGCGCCCGGGATACCCAGCGATCAGCTTCACCTTGCCGCCAAACGCCTTCGCGATCTCGAGCACTGAATACGTCTTGGTCTGCCCCAAGGCATAACCATCTCCGTTGCCCCTCGCGCCAACGAGGACAATGCCTCTCGCCAGGTCCTTCACATACGTGAAGGCTCGCCGCTGGGTACCGGGTCGCACCACCGTCAACGGCTCCCCGCGCCTGAACTGCTGCTCGAACTTCGCGATCACCGTCGCGTACTTGCCATCCCCGCACTCCCGCGGACCGAAGCCGTTATAGAAGTAGCAGATGGCATACGGCAGCTTGTACCACCGACCGTAGTCGTTGATCAGGTCCACGTTCAGCGCCTTGGTGAACGAGTATGGGTTCTGATGCCGGCCATCGCCTTCCACGGCGAACTTCGTGCTCGACGCCGCGTAGACGAGCTTCTTCACCTTCCGCGCCCGGCAGTACTCGGCCACCGCAAATGTTCCGGTGACATTCATGTCGTACACCTGCTTCACGTCATCGAACGACGGCGCGATCCGGGCATACTCGCCGAGGTGGTACACGATGTCAGGCGTCTCTGGCACGAGACGGTCGATGTCTTTCGTGTGTCCCTCACGATACTCCGCACCGGCAATGTGATTCTCGACTGACCCATTGAAGTAGTTGTCGAGCGAAATGACCCGATTTCGCTCGTTTGCAACGAGCAACTCGATGACGTGCGAGCCGACATGGCCGGCCCCGCCGGTGACCAGAATCGTGCGCTGTGCCATGCACGGTATGTTACACGGAGTCGTGTGCTGGTCCAACGAGTGGGCGCCCCACGACGTAAGAGCCGGTGAGATCCCAATGGGCGCGACGATGCGCATCGTAACCGGAAGTCTGATACCGCTATTGCTGGCCAGCACCCTGTACTCTCAGGAGCCTGCAATGCCGCCGAGTGCATTGATGACCGGCGGCTTTGTCGTCCCCGGAAGCCAGGGAGAGCGGCCTGAGACGCCGGTTATCCGCATGCGCGCGCGGATCAGGTCATACGACGGGCGGGTGCTGGTCTCACGCGGTACCCCTAGCGCGGCCCTGGCCTGGCTGTCCGACTCGGTCGCTGCGCGCCGCGACACGCTGGCGACCACCGTCTTCGACGTCGCCGTGGTCGGCCGATCCCTTCGCATCACGAACGCCAAGGGCGAATGTCTGATGCTGACACCCAACGAATCTTCCATCCCCCTAGCGTTCGGCAGCTGCGACCGGGAACCGCTCTGGACGCATCCAGCCGCCAATGACGCCATCACGGCCGGGGAATCGGGTTTCTGGATACTGTCGCGATTCGGCGTGGTCGGCCCTTCGATCGTCAGCCCCCTCCTGATGCCGCGGTCGAACCTCAAGGTCTGGTTCCGGCTCGAACCGCTCTTCTAGACCGGCCAGCGTTGCCATAAGTCGTTCTGGCGCGTCTCCTTAACGCGCCATGGCACCTCCAGATTCGCTCCCCCTGAATGGGGCTACCATCCTCGTCACCGGAGGCGCGGGCTTCGTCGGCGGAGCGCTCGCCACTGGCCTGAAAACCGCCTGCCCGGACGCCCACGTCATCGCCCTCGATAACCTCAAGCGCGCCGGCAGCGAGCTGCGTCGCTCCTCGTTGAAGGATGCCGGCGTCGAGTTCGTCCATGGCGACATCCGCAATCCGGACGACCTCCACCTCGCCGGTCGCCCGATCGACGTCATCCTGGAATGCTCCGCCGAGCCTTCGGTGCTCGCGGGGATGGACGGCTCGCCACGCTACGTCCTCGACACCAACCTGGGCGGCACGATCAACTGCCTGGAGCTCGCGCGGCAGCGCAAGTCGCGCGTCGTCTTCCTCAGCACGAGCCGGGTCTACCCCACGGCCACCTGCAACGCGCTGACGTTCGCCGAGAACGGGACGCGGTTCGAGCTCACGCCGAAGCAGCAGGTTCAGGGTGCGTCCGCGAAGGGGATCTCGGAAGAGTTCCCGCTGGACGGCGCGCGGACGCTGTACGGCTACACCAAACTCGCGTCGGAAATGCTGCTGCAGGAGTACGCGGCCGCGTATGGCCTGGAGCATTCGACGATCCGCTTCGGCGTCATCAGCGGCCCCGGGCAGATGGGCAAGGTAGAGCAGGGAGTGTTCGCGCTCTGGATGGCGCGGCACCTGTGGGGCCACGCACTCACGTACAAGGGCTGGGGCGGCACCGGCAAGCAGGTGCGCGACGTGGTGCATATCGACGACGCCCGCGACCTGGTGTTCGCCATCCTGGGCAACTGGGAAAAGGCCAGGGGACGCACGCTCAACGCCGGCGGTGGTCGCGCGATCAGCGCCTCGCTGCTCGAAGCCACGGCGGCGTGCCGCGAGATCACGGGTCGGACACTGAAGTTCGCGTCAGTGGCGGACACGCATCCGACCGACATCCGGATCTACCTCACGGACAACTCCGCCGTCGAGAAGAGCCTCGGCTGGACACCCCGCCGGAGCGTTCGACAGCTGTTCGCGGATCTGCACGATTGGATGGTGGTAGACGAAGCCCGGCTGCGACCGATTCTCGCCTAGTACGCCACTATGTCCAGGGATGAAATGGAATTCAGGAATGCAGGAATCAAGGAATCAATTCATTTGATTCCTGCATTCACGCATTCCTTGTCATTCCTGAACTGTGAAGCCATGAAAGGCGACGAAAGATGTCGGTAGCCATAATCACGGGCTCCTGCGGCCTGGTCGGCTCGGAAGCGGCGCGCTTCTACCACCACAAAGGTCTGGACGTCGTCGGCATCGACAACGACATGCGCGCCTACTTCTTCGGCAAGGAAGCCAGCACCGGCTGGCAGCGCGAAGCGCTCCAGAAGGAGCTGCCGCGCTACACGCACGTCCAGGCGGACATCCGCGACGAAGCCGCGGTGCATTCGCTGCTCCAGAAATACGGCCGAGACATCGCGCTCATCGTGCACACGGCCGCTCAGCCGTCGCATGACTGGGCGGCGAAGGAGCCGCTGACGGACTTTGGCGTCAACGGCACCGGCACGCTCGTGATGCTCGAAGGGCTGCGACGGTACGCCGCCGATGCCCCGTTCATCTTCACGTCCACTAATAAAGTCTACGGCGACACGCCCAACCGGCTGCCGCTTGTCGAGCGGCAGACACGGTGGGAGGTCGCGTCAGAGCATCCGTACTACGTGGGAATTGACGAGGAGATGAGTCTCGATCACTCCACGCACTCGGTGTTCGGCGCATCCAAGGTCGCGGCGGACGTTCTCGTCCAGGAGTACGGCCGGTATTTCGGGCTGAAAACAGGGACATTCCGCGGCGGATGCCTCACCGGCCCGAATCACTCCGGCACCATGCTCCACGGGTTCCTCGCCTACCTGGCGAAGTGTGCCGTGACCGGCCGGGAATACACGGTCTTCGGGTACAAGGCGAAGCAGGTGCGCGATAACATCCATTCGGCAGATCTCATCGCCGCGTTCGACGCGTTCTTCGAGAGCCCACGCGCCGGCGAGGTCTACAACATGGGTGGTGGACGCGACAGCAACATCTCCATGCTCGAGGCGATCACCACCTGCGAGCGCGTCACCGGGCAGCCGATGAAATGGTCGTACAAGGACGAGGCGCGCATCGGTGATCACATGTGGTACATCACGGACTTCGCCAAATTCCAGATGCACTATCCGCAGTGGAAGATCACCTACGACTGCGATCGCATCCTCACTGAAATCATCGGGGAGAACCGGGACCGGTGGCTGACAGCCTGACGACGTCGCCACCCCAGGTGCCGGTGGCAGCCGGTCCAGACGCCGCGACCGCGGTGCGCTGGGCGGGGAAGCTCACGGTGCTGATCCCGGCGCACAACGAAGAGGCGGGGATCGCGCGCACCATCCACGCGATCTACGGCACGTTGCGTGGTGAGTCGGTGCCGCACGAGATTCTCGTCGTGCTGGATCACTGCACCGACAACACCGCGGCCGTGCTGAACGCCATGCGATCGGACGTTCCGGTGCTGCGAACTGTCGTGAATCGCGGCGCCGGCGGCTTCGGCCTGGCCGTGCGTCGCGGCCTGGACTCGATGCAGGGGGACGCGGTCGCGATCGTGATGGCGGATGCCTCCGACGATCCGCGCGACATCGTGCAGTACTATCGCAAGCTCGAGGAAGGCTACGACTGCGTCTTCGGCTCGCGCTTCGCCGCGGGGGCGTCAGTGCGGAATTATCCACCCCTCAAGCTGTGGCTGAACCGGATGGGGAACCAGGCGATCCGGCTGCTGTTCCGCACGGGCTACAACGACACGACGAATGCCTTCAAGTGCTATCGTCGAGAGGTGGTCGAAGGGCTGCGTCCCTTCCTGTCCAACCACTTCAACCTCACCGTGGAGCTGCCGCTCAAGGCCATGGTGCGGGGTTACACCTGGACGGTAGTGCCGACGAACTGGCTGGGGCGCGCGACAGGCGAATCGAAGTTCGTGATCAAGGAGATGGGGAGCCGGTACCTCTTCATCATCCTGTACTGTTTGATCGAGAAGTATTTCTCGCGCGGGGATTACGTGCGGCCGTCGAGCTCTCCCGAACCCGTGGTGAACTCGAAGGCGGAGAGGGCCTAGGCCTTACCCGGCAACGAGCGCCTGCACAGCAGCCGCAATCCCCGGCGCGCTCAGGCCGTGGGCGCCGCGCAGTGCGTCCTGAGTACCCGCAAGCGCTGATGGCGCGCCATCGAGGCGTATAGCACGAAAGCGGGGGCGTTCCACGCATTCGGCCAGCACTTCGGCGACTGCGCTCCCCAGCCCGCCGATGCCATGCTCCTCGACGGTCACGATCGCCCGGGTCTCCCTCGCAAGGCGCTCGATGAGGTCCCGATCGATGGGCTGGACTGTCGGCATGCTGATCACGCGCGCTTTCACCCCGTGCTGTCCCAGCTCGTCCGCCGCCCGCAGGACAGTGCCGAGCATCCCGCCGGTCGAGATCATTGCGACGTCGCCCTCCGGTCGCACGACGATCCCCTTGCCGATGGCGAATGCCGGGGTCGCGGTGTGCAGTACCGGCTCGCCGGCCTTTCCAAGACGGATGTAGCAGGGTCCCTGGTGCTGCACCGCGGCGCGGGTCACGAGTTGCGTCTCCACAGGATCCGCTGGCGCGAACACGACCATGTTCGGCAGCGAACGCATCACCGCCAGGTCCTCCACGGCGTGATGGCTGTAGCCGGCAGACCCGTATGCCAGCCCCCCGCCAACAGCGACGACCTTCACGTTCAGGTTGTGGTAGCAGACGTCGTTGCGCACCTGCTCGAGGCAGCGAAATACCGGAAAGTTCGCGATCGAATACGTGAACGTCGTCTTCCCGGCGAGCGCCAGACCGGCTGCGATCCCCGTCATGTTCTGTTCGGCGACACCGGCATTGAGATAGCGCTGTGGGTATTTCTCGGAAAACGCCTCGAGGACTGAATAGCCAAGATCGCCCGCCACGAGCCAGACATTGTCGTTCTCCGCGGCGACCTCGATCAGCGTCCGTATGAATGTGGTTCTCATGACGGCACCAGCGCTGCACGACGCGGCTGGCTAGCCGTCATGCGTCACCCAGCTCAACGAGCGCTGAGCGCAACTGATCTGTACTCGGAGACCGATAATGCCAGGCGAGATCGTTCTCCATGAAGGAGACGCCTTTGCCTTTGACCGTATGCGCGAGGACGACGACAGGTATGCCGGCTCGCGACGGCTTCCGCAGCGCGCGCGCGATCGCTGTGTGATCGTGCCCTTCGATCTCGCGGACTTCCCACCCGAACGCGCTCCACTTGTCCACGAGAGGCTCGAGCCCCAGCACTTCCTCGACCCGGCCGAAGCTCTGGATCTTGTTGTAGTCCACGAGCACGAACAGGTTGTCGAGCTTGTGATGCGGGGCGAAGAGGATGGCTTCCCAATTGGAGCCTTCATCCAGCTCGCCATCGCTGAGCTGCACGAAGACGCGATTCTTCCTGCCGTCGCGCTTCGCGGCAAGCGCGATTCCGCAGCCGACGGGCAGCGCGTGGCCGAGTGAGCCGGTGGAGAGCTCGACTCCCGGGACGTGATGACTGGCATGCCCGAGCAGCGGTGAACCTTCGTCTCCATAGCGATGCAGTTCTGTCACCGGAAAGAACCCGCGCTCCGCGAGCACCGCATACAGTGCGGCTGCGCCATGCCCCTTGCTCAACAGGAACCAGTCGCGCTCGGCCCAGGTGGGATTGTTCGCATCGTGCTTCAACACCTTGGCGTACAGCACCGCGAGGAGATCGGCCATGCTGAGGCAGGTGCCGATGTGCGACGAGCCGGCGTGCGAGCACATGCGCAGGGCGTGTCCGCGGATTGCCCGCGCCAGGTGAACTGTGTCAGTCACGGCTGTCCTCCACACCCAGAGTTCATCGCGGGTCTCCGTGCGTGAACAGGAAGTTCGTGCTCGTGGTCTCGTCGTCGATACTCGCGATGGGCACGAGCTCATCATCACCGATCGCGAAGCACTGGTAGCCCACCTTGGCGAGCAGCGCGATCACATCATTGGGATGGTAGCCGTACACCTTGCTCCACTTTCGCAGCAGCTCGAGGAAGATCACGGGACGAAAGCGCGCGATGCTGTCCATGCCGCCGCGCAGCATGAGCAGCTCCGCACCCTCGATGTCGCACTTGAGCAGGTCCAGTCGCTTGATCCCTTTCTGCGCGATGAATTCGTCGAGGCGCACGATCTTCGCCGTCACCTTCTCGTTCTCCTGCTGCTCGAACAAGGGCTTCTGCGAGGCCGCGACGCTCCCTGTTACCTTCGGCAGGTAGAACTCCACCTGCTGCTCCGCGTCGCCGAGCCCAACGTTCGACAGGGTGGTGCAGCTCTGGAGCGCGTTGAGGCGCACATTGTACTGCAGGGTCGCGAAGGTCCGCGGGATGGGCTCGAAGGCGTACAGGTGTCCGCCACGCCGCGCGATGGCTCGGGCGATGTTGATCGTATACCAGCCGACGTTTGCGCCGACGTCGAACACGATCTGCGCCTGACGCGCGGCGTCCAGCAGCACCTGCAGCTCGCGGCTCTCGTACTCGCCGTGATTGAGCAGCATGTTCGGCGCGGTGCGCATGTCCTCGATGTCCCAGCGCATGCGGATGCCGTCACGCAGCTCGACGATCAGGTCATCATCCACGCGGCGAATGCCCTTGACCGCGCCGTTCGACGGGAGCGACGAATGCTCGCGCGTGCGGCGGTACTCTTCCTGCGCCCTGAGCCAGAACTCGTCGCGAGGCAGCTCGCCCCGCTCGTAGGCGCCCCGCAGCTTGGCGACATTCATGAGGCAGCCACCGCGAGGCGGGACCGATGCCAGTGGATGGTGCGCTGCAAGCCATCCTCGAGACTCACCATCGGGACCACGCCCAGCCGATCGCGGATCTTCGCCAGGTCGGGTCGCACGCGATCGGGCGCGCCAGCGAGATGCGCGGCGCGGGTGTCCGCACCGACGCGAACCGGCTCTGTGCGGCCGAAAATCCGGGACACGATGGACGCCAGCTCCTTCATCGACGTCTCGGGATTGTCTGCGCCCACGTTGAATGCTTCTCCATCTTCATTGCTGAGCAGCACCTTCAGGAATGCGAATGCGGCGTCGGAGATGTAGCCATAGGTCCGTGTCGCCATACCGTTTGACTTGAGCTCGAAGGGGAGCCCCTCGATGCCCATCCGGATGAGCTCTGCGACAATGCGGCCGTCATTGAGTCGCAGCCCCGGTCCCTGGATGTGGAACGGCCGCACGATCTTCACGGGCGTGCGATGCTGCTCCCACGACGCGGCGCAGAGGGCCTCGCCGAAGCGCTTTCCCTCCACGTAGCAGGCGCGGCCGCCGAGCCATTGCGTGGCGCCAACGTACGTCTCAGGCGTCGGGATGTTGGCTGCATCGGGGCTGCCATACACCTCACTCGTGCTGAAATACAAAACGCTTTCGGCGGCGTCACGCTTCGCCAACTCCAGCACGTGGCGAGTGCCTGGCCCATTGACCTCAAGCGTCCCGACCGGGTCTGCACGGTACGCGGTAGGCGACGCAGGCGACGCGGCATGAACGTAGAAGTGCACCCGTTCCTCCACTTCAAACGGCATCGCGGCGTCCGCGAGAATGAACTGCACGTCCTTGCGGCCGCGCAGATGACGGAGACGGAATTCGTTCGAATCCGGTGAGCGGACGACGGCAAGGATCTCGACAGGCTTCGCCAGGCGCTTCGTGTCGTTGAGATGCGCCAGCACATCCACGAGATACGCCGGAAGCATCCCGGCGGCGCCGGTGATCAAAACCGTCTTCCCGGCAAACCGCTGCACGTCGTCGCCCAGCCGCTCGGCGATGGACTGGCAGTCATCGCGAACGACATCGAGGGGATTCGCGCCGAGCTCGGAGACGTGCGTCACGCGGCGGAGTGAGCAAGTGCGACGGCCTCGTGAATGCTCTGGCTCACGAACGCGAGCATCTCTTCGGTGAGGCCAGGGTAGACGCCGATCCAGAAGACGTTGTTCATGACAAAGTCCGAATTCTTGAGCGTGCCAACCACGCGATGCTCGACGTTCCTGTACGCCGGCTGCCGCACGAGATTGCCGCCGAAGAGCAGGCGAGTCGCGATCATGCGGCTCTCGAGGTGGCGAATGATCGCCTTCCGTGTCACGCCCGCGCCCGGACGAATGGCCAACGGAAAGCCGAACCAGCTTGGCTCACTGTTTGGCGTCGCGCGCGGCAGAATGAGCACGTCGTCCAGGTCGCCCAGCGCGTTGTGCAGGTATTCGAAATTCCGGCGGCGCGCATCGATGAAATCCGGAAGCTTCTCCAGCTGCGAGACGCCAATGGCAGCCTGCATATCGGTGAGCTTCAGGTTGTAGCCGATGTGCGAGTAGATGTACTTGTGATCGTACCCGTGCGGGAGATCGCCGAGCTGCCAGTCAAAGCGCTTCCCGCAGGTGTTGTCCTTCCCCGGATCGCACCAGCAATCGCGTCCCCAGTCGCGGATGGACTCGACGATGCGCTTCATGGACGGCGTGTTCGTGAGCACCGCGCCCCCTTCACCCATCGTGATATGGTGCGCGGGATAGAAGCTGACGGTCGCGAGATCCCCGAAGGTGCCGACGGATTTGCCGTCGTACTTCGCGCCGACCGCGTCGCAGCAATCCTCGATGAGCCACAAGTCGTGCGCTTTCGCGAACTCGGTGATCGCACGGAGGTCGAACGGATTGCCGAGGGTGTGCGCGACCATGATCGCCCGGGTCTTCTTCGAGAGGGCGCGCTCGAGCTGGGTGACGTCCGGGCCGTAGGTCGCAAGCTCGACGTCGATGAAGACAGGGACCATCCGGTTCTGGATGATCGGGTTCACGGTCGTTGGGAATCCCGCGGCGACCGTGATGACTTCGTCACCCGCCTGCAGCTCGTCGCCCTCGAGCAACGGCGACGTCAGCGTGGAGAATGCGCAGAGATTCGCCGACGACCCGGAATTCACGAGCATCGCGTGACGAATGCCGAAGAACCGCGCGAACTTGCGCTCGAAATCGGCAGCGAAGCGTCCGGTGGTGAGCCAGCCGTCAAGCACCGCCTCCGTCATCATCTGGAAGTCGCGGGCATCGAGCACCTTCCCGCTCACCGGGATCGGCGTCTCGCCGGGCACGAACTCGCCCTTCTGGAAAGCCGCCCCATGATACTCGGCGACGAGCTTCAGGACCGCTTTGCGCAGTTCCTGGGGGGATCGCGTGGTCACCTTTCCACCCCACGCAAGCTCCACCGACGAAGGGACTGATTGAATGAGTTCCCTTTTCGCATGAACGTCTGTGCCTGTTCAGCCAAAGAAATCACGGTACCACGCGATGGTGCGGTCGAGTCCCTGGTCGAGATTGAACAGGGGCGTCCACGCGAGCTCCTGCTTCGCCTTGTCCGCCGACAGGTACTGGTGCCTGATCTCGTTCACGGCGTCGTTGCGGATGTCGAGCTCGAGCTTCGAGTCCATCCGCTGAAGGATCCGGTTCGCAAGATCCCGCACCGGTATCTGGATTTCATTCGAGAAATTGTACGCCTGTCCGCGAACCGTGGGGTTCGACGACATCTTCTCCGCGAGCAGCATGTAGGCCGCCGCACCGTCCTCGACGTAGAAATAATCGCGGATGTAGGTGCCGTCAGAGCGGATGACCGGGCGCTGGTTGCGCAGCACCGAGCGGATGGTCCCCGGTACAATGCGATTCCAGTTCAGGTCGCCGCCACCGTAGAAATTGCCACAGCGCGTGATTGCAACGGGCAGCCCGTAGACCGACGCATACGACTGCGCGATGAGATCAGAGCAGCTCTTGCTGACGTCGTAGGGATTGCGTCCCTGCAGCGGCGCGTCTTCACGGTACGGAAGGTTCTCCTGGTCGCCGTACGCTTTGTCCGACGATGCGATCACCACCTGCTTCACCAGCGGACTCCGCCGGCACGCCTCGAGGAGTGCCCAGGTTCCCTGGATGTTCGACTCGAAGGTCGACACCGGATTTCTGTTCGCGATCCCCACGATGGTCTGCGCGGCGAGATGTATGACCGTGTCCACTTCGTACTCGCCGATCGCGCGCTCCAGTACCCGCTGGCTGCGCACGTCGCCACGAACAACGTTGACCTTCTCGAGCGTTCCCGTGCGCACGAGCTCACTCTGCGGCACCCAGTCGCGCACGAGACACACGACCGATGCGCCGTGCTCCACCAGTCGCTTGACAAGCCAGCTGCCGACGAGGCCCGTGCCGCCTGTGACGAGGGTTGGGCGGTCGGTCCAGAAATTGGCCTCGGCTTTGAGCCTCGGCCTCGGCTCTCGGCCCTCGGCTCTCGGCTTCACTTCCAGACCTTCCAAGGGGCGGTGCCGGTGTTCCACAGCTCGTTGAGCTGCAGGTATTCACGATAGGTGTCCATCGCAAAGAAAAATCCGTCGTGGCGATAGGCCATCAGCTGCTTCTCCTTCGCCAGCTGCTCCAGTGGCTCGCGCTCGAGAACGCAGTCGTCGCCGCCAAGATAGTCGTAGATCTTGCGGTCGAAGATGAAATATCCGGCGCTGGCCCAGCCATCCACCTGGGGTTTCTCCGAGAAGCGCTCGACGCCAGCGCGATCGTCGAGCTCGAGAATCCCGAAGCGCGACGTGGGACGCACGGTGGTCACGGTCGCGAGCTTGCCATGCTCCTTGTGGAAGGCCATGGCCTTGGCGATGTCGACGTCCACGAGACCGTCGCCGTATGTCACCATCACGAGATCGTCCTTGACGTAGCCGCGCGTGCGGGCGACGCGGCCTCCGGTTGCGGTATCCTGCCCGGTGTCCACGAGGGTGACGCGATAATCCTGCTCGCCATGCGGCTCGTGGTACTTGATCGCGTGGTGCTCGCCGAGGCTGATGGTGAAATCACTGTTCATCGCCTCGTAGTTCAGGAAGTACTCCTTGATCATCGCGCCCCGGTAGCCGAGGCAGAGGATGAATTCCTTGAACCCGAAGTGTGCGTAGAACTTCATGATGTGCCAGAGCACAGGGCGTCCGCCGACGTCGACGAGTGGCTTCGGCCGGAACTCGGTTTCCTCGCGCAGTCGTGTGCCCTGGCCACCGCACAGAATGACGACTTTCATTTTATCGGTTCTCGGCTCTCGGCCTTCAGCTCTCGGCTCTCGGCTGACAGCTAACGGTTTCGGCCTCGGCGCTCCGCCTCGGCCTCGGCGCTAAGTGCTTGGGCCTACAGTGAATCCAGCCCCCATAGGACGATTCAGAGGGCCGGGCGTCCCAGAGGGCAGGCGGGCTCCCCCGCCCGCATGACAACAGGGACGCAAGCGTTTCGTTCTGCATCGGCTAATCGTTATCTGAGGCAATGCGCCCACCGCTGACCGAGACGTGAAAAAGCTCATTACGATCATCATCCCTGCCCGGAACGAGGCGGGGAACATGGCGCGCGTCGAGGCCGAGGTGACGGCGCTGGCGGCGTCCCAGCCGGACGACTTCGAGTTCATCATCGTCGACAATGCGAGCACCGACGACACCGGCCGGCTCGCCGCCGAGCTCTGTCAGCGAGACAAGCGATGGAGATACATCCGGTTCAGCCGGAATTTCTCGGTCGAAGGCTCGATCACCGCCGGCTATGAGCACGCGAATGGTGACGCGATGGTTGTGCTGTATTCGGATCTGCAGGATCCCCCTGAAGTCATTCCGCGGTTCATCGAGAAATGGAAGCAGGGGTATGACGTGGTCTACGGCGTGCGCACCGTGCGCGCCGGAGACCCGAAGTGGCGCAACGCGGGCGCGTGGCTCGCGTATCGGATGATCGCGTGGCTCTCTGACGTCCCGATCCCGAAGGACACCGGCGATTTCCGGCTCATCAGCTCACGGGTCCGCGACGCCGTGCTGCGAATGGGTGAAGTGAACCGCTACATGCGCGGGATGATCGCCTGGGTCGGGTTCAAGCAGATCGGCGTGGAGTACGAGCGGCGTCCCCGTACGACCGGACGCAGCAACGCGCCGCTCGCGGACATCCTGCTGTTCACGTTCAACGCGATCACGAGCTTTTCCCTACGGCCACTGCGCCTGTTCACCCTTTTCGGGTTCATGGTGCTCGGCGTGTCGTTCCTGCTCGCGATCGTGTACGTGACGCTTTGGTTGCGCGGCTCACCACCGCCAGGTCTCACGACGCTGATCGTGCTGGTGCTCGCCGGGCTCGGCGTGAACAGCCTCGGCATCGGCATCCTCGGGGAATACATCGGGCGGACGTTCAGCGAGGCGAAGCGACGGCCGATCTATGTCATCGAGGAGTCGCTGAATTTGAAGTAGCTGGCAACGGGCTTGATGGCTTATCTGCTTGACGGCTTCTCAGCTTCTCAAAACATCGAGAAGCCTACCATCCGACAAGCCGACTAGCGGCGCCTAGCGCCTCACCGTCTCAGCAGCGCCAGATTCCTTTCGAGTCGCGTCACCGTGTGTGTCGGGAAAAAGACCTGCGCGAATCGCTCGACGTTCTTGTAGCCCGGGGGCAGGCTCGCGTCTGAAGCCAGCAGCAGGAATTGGGACGTGGTATCCAGCTCGGCCTGGGTTCGCACCGGTGGAAAGCGATAGACGCGATGGTGTAGCAGCGCGGCCTCGCGCTCGAACCGGAAGAATGCGTTCATCAGCCGCAGCGGGCCACGCACGTTGAAGGCGGCGTTGAGAGTGGAGTCCGGCAGCACCAGAAATGCCATCCGTTCGCGCCCTGACGGTTTTACGGCAGCGATGGGAAGCTGGACATGCCGCGCCTGGAAAACGATCGGAAGGTCGGTGCGGGAGACGGCAGCGTTCCACGAGCGCAAATCGGCGTCGAACACCCGCTGGTAACTCTGCATGCCGCCGGCAGCGCGACGGTAGTTGAGTGCGCCGAGGCTGAGCAAAAGGAGCGAGAACAGCACACCGGCGCGCGCGGGAAGCGCTTGAGTCGCGCAGGCGACGAGGGGCGCCCATGCCAGCAATGCAACCGTTGAATACCGGTCGAGGAGGCTGGGCTGCAGCACGACGGACACCATGTACATCGCGACGGGCATCAAGGCGAGCGACGCGAGTGCCACGATGCTGCGGTTCCATAGCGCCCTCGGCTCTCGGCCGTCCGGCCTCGGCTCCCGGCTCTCGGCTGTCAGCTCTCGGCCCTCGGCTGTCAGGTCTCGGCTGTCAGCTCTCGGCCGGAGTCGCTGAGCGAGCAGAATCAAAACGGCGAGCACGGGAACGAGCGCGACGTAAAACGTTCGCGTCATCTCCCATATCTGTCCTGAATTCGGGGCGGGGATCCAGGTCGGCGCCGTCACGGCGGCGCGTTGACCGAGCAGCACCGGAATGGTGAAAAGCAGGGCAATGATGCCTGCGGCGGCAGGGACGATTGCGCGGAGGCCGACACGCCATGTCCGCCAGTGCACCGTCATCACTGCGACGCACATGATCCCCAGGGAGATGACGCCAAACCAGTGAATGGTGCAGAGCAGGATCGCGAATACACCGACCAGCAGATCGCGTCCGCGCGATGGCTCCCGACCGATTGCGCATGCGAATCCTGCCGCGAACATGAGCCACAGCCCGTAGAACCGTGCCTCATACGTCATCTGGACGACCAGGAGGGTCGTCAGCACCGCGAGCGTTCCCGCGCTGGAAGCGATGACGCCAAAACGCCGGCGCAACGCCGCGAACAGGAACACATGCCCCAGCCACACGGCGACGAGGGGGACGAGATGCAGCACGACGGGCGAGAGCGATACCACCCTGCCGATTGACCACATGAGGAGGTGCATCAGGCCTGGCGCAGTATCGACGCCACCGGTAAGGTCGGACAGGACCAGCGCCGCGGTGGGGCGCTCTGCCACGATCAGCGTGTGGACTTCATCGAGCCAGAGCGGCCGAGTGAGCAGGATGTTCCACACGCTCACCGCGCAGCCCAGCAGCGCGAGCATGACACCAGCAACGATCAGCGTGTCACGCCGGGACGACAGTTGCGTGCTCAACGCGCCTGACGCTCGAGAATGGACACCAGGGGGCTCACGCGTCGCACGGAATGATTCGGCAGCAGACGCCTGGCCCATTGCTGCACGCTTCCGTACTGCGGCGGAAGACTCCCTGCGTCGGCGACGAGCGCGAAGGCGGGCGTGGTGTCCAGGGTCGCAAGCGCAACCGAGGGAGGAAAGCCGAACAGCCGTTCATGCTCCGCGGCAATCTCGCGCTCCAGATGCAGGTGTCGGCGGACGTAGGGGGCGTAGGGTCCATCGTACATGCCGGCTATCGCGGAATCGGGGACGGAGATGTACCGAGCTGGTGGTGGCGCGCCCGGTGTCGGAAGCGCGGCGTAGTACATCGGGTGAATTGCCTGGAGCACAACGGGCAAACGTGTGCCGCCCGCTTCACGGACCGCGGACTGCAACGCGGCAGCACGGCGGGCGAAGACCTGACGCACATCCGTTGCATCGGCGAAAGACAGGGCAGCGACGAACGAAAAAACCGTCACGAGCGCGACCCGGAAACGCACATCCAGCAGATGAATGGCGAGCGCGAAAATCGCCGGCCATCCCAACACCGTAACGACTGCATAACGCGGCAGCATCGACGGCTGCAGCAACAGCGACACCAGAATCAACACCAGCGGCATCAGAACGAGCGAGGTAAGCGCGGCGATACCGGGGTTGAGCGGATCAGGGTTCGCTTCAGCCGACGCCGATTCGCGCCATGGAACAGATGCGACGGCCGCAATCGCCACGATTACCATCGCTGCTGCCGGGAGGAAGAAGCGCAGCAGGACGGTCGTCTGGTCGAGGGTGATCTCGGGCACCCAAAGGATGCCTGACGCAGCGCGCCGTTGTGCCAGCACGAGCGGCGACAGGGCGATCAGCGCGATGATTCCGGCAGCGCTGGGAACGACGAGCCGAATGCGGTCCCGCAGCGCACCAGTCCGCGCCAACAACGCTCCGACCGCCATCAGGCCAAGTGAGAGGATGCCGAACCAGTGTACGGCGACGAGCAACACGGCCGCGAG
>Ga0196976_1000574_pt1 | contig 22469 bp, 16 predicted proteins | sample S3v_513CmetaG_FD_148644 | JGI IMG/M metagenome (GOLD analysis project Ga0196976, IMG submission 148644) | Soil microbial communities from Anza Borrego desert, Southern California, United States - S3+v_5-13C | ecosystem: Environmental > Terrestrial > Soil > Desert | place: USA: California...
CTCGCCGCTCGCGACCATGCGCCGGAACCCGTCGTCGAGCGCTGCGCCCGGGAAGCCCGGGAACAGCTCGGCGGGCGTGCGGTTCCGGTGCGCCTCGGCCGCCGCGCCCGCGAGGCGCGCGAACCGCTCGCTGGTGCGGATGACGCGCCCCTCGCCGTCGAGGAGCGCGAACCCCACCGGCACCGCCGCCAGCGCGCCCTCGAGGAGCGCGGCGAACCACTCCGCGGCGCGGTGCTCCTGGGCGGCCGCGTCCGTGAGCCGGGTTCGCTCCAGCGCCTGGGCGCACGGCATCGCCAGCATGCGGAGGTAGAGCCGCTCGTCGGCGTCGAGGTGGCGCGGCCCGGCGAACGCCACGACCAGCACGCCGCCCGGGCGGCCGCCCGACAGCAGCGGCACGGCCGCGAACGCCGCCTCGGGGCGCGCCGCCGCGAGCTCGGGGTACCGGCTCGTGAGCTCCTCGCGCGACTCGATCCAGAGCGCCCGGCCCGACTGGATCACCTCCGCCGCCGGGTCCGCCGCCGGGGCCACGTCCGACGGCGCGCCCTGGCCGGCGACGACCGCGAGCCGATCGGGGGCGACGAACGCGTGGATCTCCACCGCGCGCGCGCCGAGCACCCCCACGGCCGCGAGCGCCGCCGTCGCGACCTCGGCCGGCGTCACCGCCCCGGAGAGCGCCGCCGTGGCGGCGTGCAGGTCTCCGAGCCGCTTGGCCTGGAGCCGCTGGGCGTCGTAGAGACGCGCCCGCTCGAGCGCCTGCGCCCCCTGCTGCGCGAGGGCCGCGACGAACGTCCGGTCGTCCGCGCCCGGGACCCGGTCCGGCGGGAACGCCACCGCCAGCCCGCCGACGTCGCGGCCCTCCATCCGCAGCGGCACGATCCCCCACGCCCCGTCGGCGCGGCGGCTCCACAGCGGCACGAGCCCCGGCAGCGCGGACGCGACCGCCGCCTCGTCCTCGAGCCAGCGCGGCGCCGCGGCGCCCGGGGACGGCGTCGCCGCGAACGCGTCCTGCAGCTCCTCCGCCTCGTGCGCGTAGAGCGGCGCGAGCCGCCCGTCGGTCCCCGGCGCGAGCACGACGCCGCCGCGCGCGCCCAGGCCGAGCAGGTGCCGCAGGAGGACGGCCGCGACCTCGCGTGGGGTGAGCGCGGCCGAGAGCTCGGAGGTGATCGCCTGGAGGCTCGCGATCCGGTCCGCGAGCCGGCGCTGCGCCTCGTACAGCTGGGCCCGCTCCAGGGCCTGCGCGCACTGGCGCGCCACCGCCTGCAGGAAGTCGCGCTCCTCGGCGCTGAACTCGCGCGGCGTGTCGAAGCGCAGGCCCAGCGATCCGCGCGAGCGCTCGATGACGAGCGGGATGGCCGCCCACGCCGCGATTCCCTCCTCGGCCGCGAGCTCCGCGGCGAGCGGGAAGTGGCGGGCCAGGGCGTCGGGGTTCCCGAGCCACACCGCCTGTCCCGTGCGGTAGACCTCGCCGCTCGGGATGGGCGTGCCGGCGTCGATCCGCCGGTACCGCTGCACGAACTCCTCGGACACCCCCAGCCCGTGCACGAGCTCCATCTGCCCCGGCGTCCGCTCCCAGTAGAGCGTCACGACGCGGGCGCCCACGAGCGAGAGGCCGCGCTCGAAGATGATCCGCGCGACCTCCTGCGGCGTGGCCGCCGCGGAGAGCTCGGCCGTGAGCTCCTGGAGGCGCGAGAGCCGGGCCAGGCGGACGTCCGCCGCCGCAGGGAGTGGGGGTTCACCCATGACCAGAGGTTTACCAGCTTCGGGGGCCCCGCGGGCCCCGTCCGAGCGAGAGGCCCCCACTGGCGCGCGCCCGGGGACGCGCGGAGAGTATGAGCCGCAGCATGTTCGAGCTCGAAGCACCCCGCCCCGGCAACGCCTACCTGGACGACGCCCTCCTCCGCGAGTACCTCTTCCGCGCGCTGCCGCGGCCCGTGCTCGCCGCGCTCCAGGCGGATCTCGCGTCCCTCGGCGCGCTCTCGTCCGGCGCGCTGTACGACCGCCAGCTCGCCACCCTCCGCGACGCGCCCGTCCTCGTCCAGTGGGACCCGTGGGGACGGCGCGTCGACGAGATCACCCTCGCCCCATCGTGGCGGGAAGCGGCGGAGCTCGCCGCCCGGGAGGGGCTGGTCGCGACCGCGTACGAGCGCCGCCTGGGCGCGCTCTCGCGGGTTCACCAGATGGCGATGGTGCACGTGCTCGAGCCCTCGCTCGACGTCTACTCCTGCCCCCTCGCCATGAGCGACGGCGCCGCCCGGACGCTCCTCGACAGCGGCAACGCCGCCCTCGTCGAGCGGGCCGTCCCGCGCCTCACCTCGCGCGATCCGGTGCGCGCCTGGACGAGTGGGCAGTGGATGACCGAGCGCGCCGGCGGATCCGACGTGTCCGGCACCGAGACGATGGCGCGGCGCGAGGAGGAGGGCTGGGCGCTGTACGGCCGGAAGTGGTTCTCGTCCGCCACGACCTCGCAGATGGCTCTCGCCCTCGCGCGCCCCGAGGGGAACCCGCCCGGCTCGCGCGGGCTCGCGCTGTTCTACGTCGAGACGCGGACCCCGGACGGCGCGCACAACGGCGTCCGGGTGGAGCGGCTCAAGGACAAGCTCGGGACGCGGAAGCTGCCCACGGCGGAGCTGACGCTCGAGGGCGCCCGGGCCGTGCCGGTGCGCGGGCTCGCCGACGGGGTCCGGACCGTCGCGCCGATGCTCACGGTCACGCGCACCTGGAACGCGGTCGTCGCCGCGGCCGGGATGGCGCGCGCCCTCGCGCTCGCGCGCGCGCACGCCCGGCGGCGGATCGCGTTCGGGGGCCCGTTGCGCGAGAAGCCGCTGCACCGGGACACGCTGGCGGGGCTCGAGGCGGAGCGCGAGGCCGCGTTCCTGCTCGCCTTCCGCGCGGTCGAGCTCCTCGGCCAGGCGGAGGGGCCCGGCGCCGACCGCGGGCTCCTCCGCACGGTGAGCGCGCTCGCGAAGCTCACCACCGGGAAGCAGGCCGTGGCCGTGGCGTCGGAGGCGCTCGAGTGCTTCGGCGGCGCCGGCTACGTCGAGGACACCGGGCTCCCGCGGCTGCTCCGCGACGCGCAGGTGCTGCCGATCTGGGAGGGGACCACCAACGTCCTCTCGCTCGAGCTCCTGCGGGCGCTCGCCGCCGGCGGCGGCGCCGGCGGGCGGGAGCTGCGGGAGGAGGTGGCGGGGCGGTTCGCCCGCGCGCGCCACCCGGAGCTCGCGACGCCCGCCGCGGCGGGCGGCGCGGCGCTCGAGCGGGCCACGGCCGCGCTCGCGCAGGCTGAAGGCGAGGCGAGCGAGGCCGGCGCGCGGCGGCTCGCGCTCACGCTCGGGCGCACGCTCGGGCTGGCGCTGCTCGTGGATCACGCGCAGGCGATGCTCGACCAGGGCGGCGGCCTCCGCGCCCTCGCCGCCGCCCGGCGGTTCGCGCGAAATGGCGTGGACCTGCTCGCGGAGCCCGGGACGGCCGCCGAGGACGAGCGGCTCGCGGACGGGTTCCACGGGTGACCGACGGAACACGAGAACGGGAGAGGGCTCCACCGGTGGACGGGGGCGCAGCCCCGTTCAATGCGCCGCCGCGGGCCCGCCCGTCTCCTCGCCGAACAGCATCTTCACCCACGCGCCGTGCTCGGCGAGGGCCGTCCGGAGGGCGCGCACGCGCGCGGGGCCGAGGCCGAGCGCGCGGGCGCTCCCGATCACCTCGGCCGGCGCCGCCGGCGAGAGGCCCGGCGCCGTCCGCAGCAGCTCGAGCGCGGAGGTGAGCCGCACGACGTGCAGCTCCGTCTGCTCCGGACCGGCGGCGATGTCGGGCAGGTGGTGCCACTCGGCGATCGCGGCGAGGTTCGCCGGCAAACCCCACTCGCGATGCGCCTCGACGCCGATGGGGACGTGGACGTCGTGGAGGACCCGCTCGACCGCGGGGAGGTCGAGCTGGCGGACCTCGTCCTCGAGGAGGAGCGCGGCGAGCGAGCGGAGGGCGAGGGACTTGCCGACGTCGTGGAGCATGCCGCCGATGAAGACGCGGTCGGGGTCGCCCAGCTTGCGCAGGCGCGCGAGGTCGGCGCCGGCGCGGGCCACGGTCACCGCGTGATAGAAGAGCCGGTTCCAGATGGGCCCGAACAGCTCGAACTCGGTCTGGACGCTGCGGTAGAGCGAGCGGGTCGAGAGGGCCGCGGCGGTGCGGGCGACCTCCCCGAGGCCGAGCCGCGTCACCGCCTCTCGCAGCGTCTCGACGCGCGAGAGCCCGCGGAACACGGCCGAGTTGGCGAGCACCAGCAGGCCCGAGGAGAGCGCCGCGTCCATCTCGATGGTCCGCGCGAGCCCGGCCGCGTCCACCCTCGGATCGCGCACCTGCTCGAGGATCTTGAGCGCGATCGACGGGAACGAGGCCGGCCCGGGGCGGTGGTCCTCGAAGTGCTCCAGCACCGCCTCGGCGGTGGCCGCCTCCTCGGGGAAGAGCGGGGGCCCGACGCCGTCGAGCGCCTCGGGCGCGAGCTCCATCGCCTTGGCCCACGCCTCCGGCGGCGCCCCGGGCGCGTCGGGGAGCCGCTCCTCCGGCAGAGGCGCCGCGTCGAGCTCCGCGGCGGACTCCTCGAGGATCTGCTCCAGCGTCTTCTGCTTCGGGCTGCCGAAGAAGCGCGCGAGCCAGGACACGGAGGCATTGTAGACGGGCGGGAACCGGTTGGAAACCGGCCGGCTCCGCGCCGGATCCACGCCGCGCGGGGGCCGTCGGGGACGATCCCTACGTCCCGCGACGGGCAGGCCGAGGGCGTGGAGGAGCTCGACGTCCCAGCGGCGGTCCGCGAGCACGGTGGAGACGCCCGGGCCGTGGCGGCACGGGGCCTTGCGCAGGCCGGCGGCGCGGAAGTGCGCGCAGGCGCACTTCGCCTTGGAGAAGGCGCCGTCCGCGTCGAGGATGGCCTCGCACGCGACGCGCTCGGCCACGCCGGCCACCAGGCGGCGACCGCCGGACAGCTCCTCCGACCGCTGCAGCTCGACCCTGCCCTGCGCGTGCAGGCGGCGCCCCTCGGCCAGCTCCGGGCTCTCCGGACCGAGCGCGGCCTCCGAGATCGCCACCGGCATCACCTGCCGCCACCGGTAGCGCTGCGCGCCCACGTCGTGGACCACCTGGCCCTGCCGCGCGAGCGTGAAGAGCGCGCCGAGCGGCGCCTCGCGCGAGAGGCCCAGCTCGCGCTGCAGCTCGGCGGCGCTGGCGCCGCGGACGGCGTCGAGGTGACGGGAGACGACCCGCGTGGCGTCCGCGTCGGCGCGGTAGGTGCCGGCCCACGAGCAGGCGCGTCGGGCGGTAGGTGCGGAGCGTCTGGAAGTGCTCGTAGAGCGCGAGCGAGTTGTCGACGCTGGTGGTGCCGAGCCCGGCGTCGCCCGCCCCCCGGATGGCGCCCACGTGGCGGGTCACGATCTCGCAGAGGAGCGGCAGCGCCTCGGGGTTGTCGATGGCGAGGGGAGCTCGAGCCACTCGGAGATGGGCAGGCGCTCGAGCCCGGTCGCGTTCCCGAGGAGGCGCGCGCCGAACGTCTGCAGCTCGGCGTGCGGCGCTTCACGAGCAGCCGGTGGCGCGGGCGATCGCAGCCGTCGAGCACGTACGCGACGAGCGCCTGCCGGGTGACGGGCCGCGGGTCGCGGTACCAGGGCGCGGCCAGGTTGCCGAGGAGGCGGTCGGCGCGCGACGCGAGGACCTCGTCGAGGAAACGAGGGTCGCCCGGGTTCTCCAGCGGAAACGCGCTACTCGGTCCGCGCGCCCCCCGGCTGCCGCGGCTCGCGCTGCACGACGACGGTCTTCACGTTGACGAACTCCCGGATCCCCTCCCGCGAGAGCTCGCGCCCGTACCCGGAGCGCTTCACGCCGCCGAAGGGCAACCGGGGATCCGAGATCACCATCCCGTTCAGCACGGTCATGCCCGCCTCCAGCTCGTCGACGAAGCGCGCGCGCTCCGCCGGATCCTCGGTCCACGCCGCCGAGCCGAGGCCGTAGGGGACCTCGTTGGCGACGTCGATCGCCTCGTCGAGGCTCCGCACGCGGACGACGAGGGCCACCGGACCGAACAGCTCCTCGCGGTAGGTCGGCGAGCCGCGCGGCACGTCCACGAGCACCGTCGGCGGGTAGAACGCGCCCGGCCCCGGCTGCGGCTTCCCGCCCGTGACCGCGCGGGCGCCGTCGCGCACGAGCGCGTCCACCTGCGCGGCAAGGCGATCGCGCTCCGCGGTCGAGGCCATCGGGCCGATGTCCGTCTCGGGGTCGAGCGGATCGCCGACCTGGAGGGCGCGCATGCCCTCCACCATCCCCTGCACGAACCGGTCGTGGATCTCGTCGTGCACCACGAACCGCTTCGCGGCGATGCAGGACTGGCCGGCGTTGACGATCCGGGCGGCGATCGCCGTCTGGACCGCCTGCGCGAGCTCGGCCGAGGGCATCACCACGAACGCATCGCTCCCGCCCAGCTCCAGGACGGTCTTCTTGAGCGCCCGCCCCGCCGCGGCGGCGAGCGCCATCCCCGCGCCTTCGCTGCCGGTGAGCGTCGCGGCGACGACCCGCGGGTCGGAGACGATCCGCTCCACCCGGTCCGCGCCGACGAGCAACGTCTGGAACACGCCGTCGGGGAAGCCGGCGAGCCGGAACACCTCCTCGATGGCCAGCGCGCACTGCGGCACGCTCGAGGCGTGCTTGAGGAGGCCGACGTTCCCGGCGACCACGGCCGGCGCGGCGAACCGGAACACCTGCCAGAAGGGGAAGTTCCAGGGCATGACCGCGAGCACCGGGCCGAGCGGGAGGAAGCGCCGGTACGAGCGCGGCGCCTCCGTCTTCACCTCCTCGTCGGCGAGGAACCGCGCGCCCTGCTCCGCGTAGTAGCGGCACGCCCAGGCGCACTTCTCCACCTCGGCGACCGCGGACTTCAGCGTCTTCCCCATCTCCGCGGTCATGATCCGCCCGTACCGCTCCTTGCCGGCCTCCAGCGCCTCGGCGGCGCGCGCCGCGAGGTGCGCCCGCTCGGCCACCGGACGGCGGCGCCACACCCGGAAGACCTCCACGGCGCGCGAGAGCCGTCGCTCCACCTCCGCCTCCGTGTGCTCCTCGAAGCGGGCGAGCACCTCGCCGGTCGCGGGGTTCACGGAGGTCGGAGCAGGCATGGGGGTCACCTCTCGCCGGTGTTTCACTAAATGTGCGTCCACGCCGGACCGTAGACCACGAGCGGGGCCGGCGGCTCGCCCGGGGTCGCGGCGGGGCCGCCGACGGCAGCCTGCCTTCAGACGCACGCGCCGTCCAGCGGCGAGCCGAGCTGGCCCCCGCCCCCGCCGAACCGCGCGAGGTGCCGATGGAGCTTCAGCCTCTTCCGCGCGCGTTCGGACGACATGAACCGGACCGTCCCGAAGATCGGCCGCTCGGGGCCCATCCGCGGCAGGAAGAACGCCGGGTAGTCGTCGGCGGCGACGGCGCAGGCGTGGCGTGCGATCGCGGCGAGCAGCCCCTTCCCTTCGCCCGGCCGACGCTCGATCCACCCGTGGTGGAGCGCCTTGCCCGCGAGGCGCTGCGCGTTCTCGGCCATGCCTTGCAATCACGAACGCGTGGAACCGGTCGCTCGCCCACGGGTAATCGCAGCGGAGCGCCTCGAGCACCAGGACCGGCTTCCCGAGCGCGCGCCCCAGCTCCGCCGCCCGCTGCAGCGCCGGGTTGGAGCGCGCGCGCCGGTTCATCCTCATCCAGTGGACGACGAACGACCGCTCCGGGCGGAGGGGCGCGTCGGTCAGGAGGCGGATGCGTTCGAGATCGACGGGCATGCTCTCCCCGGGCTCGGGCTCGGGCTCGTTCACGGGCGGTCAGACGTGGTTCCGCAGACAGAGCTCCTTCGGATCCGGATCGAGGTACACCTGCCCCGCCAGGTAGGCGACCCCGGACCGGCGGACGTGGTGGCGCACGAGCGTCAGCGGCACGACCAGCGGGACGAGCCCGCGCCCGTAGTCGGTCACCACCTGCTCGAGCTCCTTGCGGTCGTCCGGGGCGAGGACGTCGCGGAAGTAGCCGAGCATGTGCTGGAGCACGTTGGTGTGCCGGCCGCGCGTCGCCGGCACCTTCAGCGCCTCCATGAACCCGCGCCCGTACTCGTCCGCCGCCCCGGCGATGGGGCCCTTCGCGAGCCCGCCCACGAGCGCGCCGAGGCGGCGGTACGCGGCCGGGCTGTGCGCGAGCAGCGTGAGTTTGTGGGCCGTGTGGAACGCGACGAGCCCGCCGCGCGTCATCCCGGGGCGCGCCGCCTTCCACCGCGCGTACGCGAACACCCGCTCCACGAAGCTCTCGCGCAGCGCAGGGTCGTGCAGCCGTCCCTCCTCCTCGACCGGCAGGAGCGGCAGCCGCGCGAGGAGCACGCGCGCGAACGCGCCGACGCCGTCGCGGCGGGGCGGCCCGCCCTTCGGGCTGTGCACGCGCACCCGCTCCATCCCGCACGACGGCGAGTCCTTCTTGGTGACGTAGCCGTCCAGGTCCTCGCGGGCGAGCTCCGCCACGCGCCGCTCCGCGTACGCGCGCATCGCCGCCGTGTGATCCGCGCCGCTCCGCTCCGCCACGAGGCGCGGGGCCTCGGCGCGGCCGACGAGGCGGATCGGCTCGCGCGGGACCCCGAGGCCGAGCTCCAGCTCGGGGCAGACCGGGACCCACTCCGCGAACGGCGCGAGCACCTCGGTGAGGAAGTCGTCCCGCTTGTGCTGTCCGTCGAAGCGGACCTTCTTGCCGAGCAAGCACGAGGAGACGCCGAGCCGCAGCCGCGCGCGGGACATGTCCATTACACTAGGCGCGAGACGCCTCGGATTCACCCCGGAAGGAGCTCTCGTGTCCCGCCTGCTCGGCCTCGCCGCCTCGCTCGTCGCCGCATCGCTCCCCGTCGCCGCCTCCGCCGCGGACGGCGGCCTCCGTCCGTACCTCGACCTCGAGGCGGGGCTGGGCTGGGCGAGGTACAACGACGTGCAGGTCCCGGGCGACGCGGGGACCCGCTTCTCGCTCTCGGACGGTGCCTTCTCGACCGAGACCGCCCCGATCCTCCGGGTCCAGGCCGGCGCCCGCTGGCGCCGGCACGCGCTCTCGGCGACGTTCGCGCCGGTCCGGCTCCAGGGCAACGGCAGCAGCGGGGAGACGGTGGTGTTCCGCGGCGAGTCGTTCACCGCGAGCGAGGATGCGTCGGCCCGCTACAGGTTCGACAGCTACCGCCTGACCTACCGGTACTTCCTCGTCGACGCCGCGCGGTTCGAGCTCGCGCTCGGCGCCACCGGCCTAGTCCGGAACGCCGAGATCCGGCTCTCCCAACCCGGCCGGTCCACCGCCGAGAAGAACGTCGGCGTCGTTCCGCTCGCGTCGCTCCGCGTGGCCGGGAAGCTGGGCGGCCCCGTCTGGCTCGCGCTCGACGGCGACGCGCTCGCGTCGACCCAGGGACGCGCCGAGGACGTCTCGCTCGCGCTCGAGGTCCGCTCCGGCGAGCTCACGTTCCGCGCCGGGTACCGCCTGCTCGAGGGCGGGGCGGACGACGACGAGGTCTACAACTTCGCCTGGATCCACCAGATCACGGCGGGGGTGCGGTACGAGTTGTAGTGACGATCACCTCCACCCAACCCAGCTGCCCCGGGCGCCAGGCAACCACCCCCCGCAGCAGCCGCCGGAGCGCCGGAGCCCGGGCACCGCGCAACGGTACACCGAGGTCGCGCCGAACGCGCCAGCACATACTCCGCGCGGGCGGAGGCGCGGAGGCGGCGTACGCTACGCGTGCTCCCCGCGGCGCCCGAGCAGCACCCCCACCGCGAACGCCGCCGCGGTGATCCCGACGCCGCGGCTCCGCCAGCTCGGGCGCGGGCCGCGCCCCGGGCGCATCGTCACGGGGCGCCCGCGCGGAGGCGCTTCGCCGTCGGCGCGGGCCATCCCGTGCGCCTGCCCCTCCGCGTGCGCCGGGGTCGTCCCGGTGTCCGCCTCCGACTTCGCGCCCTCGCGCTTCCCCTCGGGCGAGCTGTGCTCGATGAGCGCGTTGGCCTCGGCGCCGACGAGGAGCACGAGCGCGGAGATCCACATCCAGAAGAGCAGCACGATGATGCCGGCGATCGAGCCGTACGTCTTGTCGTAGCTCCCGAAGTTGCGGACGTAGAGGCTGAACCCCCACGAGGCGAGCACCCAGACGACGACGCCGAAGATCGAGCCCGGGGTGATGAACTTGAAGTTCTGCTTCACGTCGGGGAGCACGTAGTAGATGACCGCCCACAGGAACATCATGACGAGCCCGGCGATCGGGAGCCGCAGCCAGGTGATCGCCGTGCCGATCGGCCCGCCGACCGCCTCCGCGACCGCGGGCGCGGCGATCGCCGCCAGCGCCGCGACGAGGCCGAGCGCGCCGGCGAAGAGCGTCATGAGGATGGCGATGCCGCGGGTCTTCCAAAACGGGCGGCCCTCCTTGACGTCGTAGGCCACGTTGAGCGCCCGCATGACGCCCATCACCGCGCCCGACGCCGCCCAGATCGCGCCGACCGCGCCGAACGTCAGCAGGCCGACGTTCTGCTGGGTCCCGAGCTGGCGGATCCGGTCGCCGACGATCCGCGTGACCTCCGCGGGCGCGACCTGCGAGAGCTCGTTCACGAGCTGCTCCGCCTGCTGTGGCGTGATGAGCACGCTCGCGAGCGCGACGAGGAAGAGGAGGAACGGGAACAGCGCGAGGAACCCGTAGTACGTCACCGCGCCCGCCCAGTCGGTGACGTTGTCCTTCGCGATCTCGTCCTTCATCCCGACGAGGAACTCCTTCCAGCTCATGCCCTTGCCCGGGAGGCGCATGGCCCCAATCTGCGCAGCATCCCGGGCCCGAGCCCGACCCCGAGCCGGAGCCCGATCAGGGGACGAGGATCGCCGCCCCGTCGGCGGGCAGCGCGACCTCGAGCGTCCGCGGGCCGAGCGCCCGCACCTCCGCCCGGCGCTCGGCCAGCACGTCCCACGTCGGCGTGCGCGGGAGCTCCACCGGTAGCTCCAGCCGCAGCGGGCGCGCGGGCCCGAAGTTCAGGACGACGAGCGCGCGCCCCGCCTGCCCCGCGTCGCGCACGAAGGCGAACGCGGAGTCCGTCCCCGCCACCCGGACGCGCCGGTAGGCGCCGTCCCGGAGCGCGGGGAGCGCCTCGCGGAGCTCGGCGAGCCGGCGGTAGTGCGCCCGCAGCCCCGCCCGGTCGCGCGACCAGTCGACGGGCGGCGGGTCGTCGTACGGCCGGTACTCGGCGCCGAGCTCCTCGCCGGTGAACATCCCGGCGACGCCCGGGAGCGCGTGGACGAGCACGGCGGCCTGCCGGGTGCGCGCCGGCCCGTGGCGGGTCACGAACCGATCTCCCGTGTCGTTGTTGTCGATGAACCGGACGACCCGGTGCATCGGCGTCGCCGTGGACGCGAGCGCGCCGTCGAGCGCGGGGCCGATCCGGCGCGGGTCGTCGAACAGCGCCTCCCAGGACCAGCGGCCCAGCTCCTCGGTCCAGTCGTACGCGGCGTCGAACCCGGTCGCGACGTAGTAGGGATCGCGCGCGCTCGCCTCCGCGACGAGGATCAGGTCGGGCCGCTCGCGGCGGAGGGTGCGCACGAGCTCCGGCCAGAAGTCCGGCGCCCGCTCGCGGACGCCCCAGGCCGCGTCGACCCGGAACCCGTCCACGCCGTACTCCCGCACCCAGTGCAGGAACGCCTCGGTGACGAGGCGGCGCACCGCGGGGTTGGCGTAGTCGAGCTTCTTGAGGTGGGCCCAGTCGAAGTCGTGCTGCGCGACGCCGTTCGCGTCGCGCACGTAGTGGTTCCAGTACGGCGAGCCGCGCCCGCGGGCCTGCGCGTCGGCGTAGAAGGGGTGGCCGACCGAGGTGTGGTTCGGGACGATGTCGAGGATCACGCGCATGCCCCGCGCGTGGGCCCCGCGCACGAGGGCGCGCAGCTCCTCGGGGGTGCCGTAATCCGGGCGCAGGCGCAGGTAGTCCGTCGTGGCGTAGCTGATCGCGCCGCGATCGTCCGTGTCCATCACCGGCGAGAGCCAGAGGACGTCGACGCCGAGCTCGTCGAGGGCGTCGAGCCGATCCGTCACCGCCGCGAGCGGCCGGTCCCCGAAGAACGGCGGGACCACGCCGTAGACCACCGCCCCGCGGAGGTCGGCCCGGGGCTGGAGGGCGGTACGGGAGCTCGGCGGGCGGGCGGCCGGGGTGGCGCAGGCGAGGCCGGCCGCGAGGAGGAGGGCGGAGAGGCGACGATTCACGGTGGGGCAACGTCGCGCCCGCGCCCCTTGTTCCTGGTGATTTCACGGGGCGTGCCGCCCCGCCCCGCGGGCGGAGCCGTCGGGGCCCCACCCCTGCTTCGCGGGGCCCTGCGCCGTGCTCGCCGCTGCGCGGCTGCGCGCGGCTACCCCGCGGCGGAGGGGCTGCGCCCCTCCCTTGCGAGAACGCTGCCTTATCGGCGCCGCCGGCGCTGCTCCCAGAGGAACCAGACGACGAACACGACGAGGAGCGGGACGAGGAGCCGCGGGTTCCTCGCGACGAGGTAGATCGAGACGCCGAGGAGGATCGCGAGCGGCCAGCTGATGCGGAGCATGCAGGCGCATCCTAGCCCGTCCCCCGCCTCCCCGTCCCCGTCCCCGCTCCCGCCGCCGCACCCGCTCCCGGTTCCGCACCCGGCCTCGTTTTCAGGGCTCGGGCTGGGTTCCCCCGGGCTCGGGCTCGGGCTCGGGCTCGGGCGCGGGCTCGGGCGCGGGCTCGTTCACGGGATCGGCCCCGAGCGTGAGCCCCGGAGGCAAGCTCTCTCCGAAGATCCGCTGCTCCTGCTCGTCGGACGTGGCCGCGACCTCCTCGACGGCGTGCACCGCCTCGGGCGCCGCGTTCGCGCCCCTGAGGAAGGTTGCCACCTCCTCCCGCAGCCCCTCGGCGACGTCGCGCGCGCGGTCGCCGCTCCGGCGCGCGAGCTGGGCCAGCGGGAAGGCGAGGGCCCCGCGATCGGCGTCGAGCGCGAGCAGCCGCCGGATCCACTCCTCCGCCGCCGCGGGGGGGACGACCTGGTGCACGCTCCCGTGGAACGGCACCCGCGCGCCGAGCCGCCCGAGCGCCCAGAGCGCGTGCGCCGAAGGGCCCTCGGCGGAGATCCGGTCGAGGAGCGCCTCGCCGACCGCGAGCTTCCGCGCGGGCGGCACGCGCTCGAGGCTCCCGGCGAGCCGCACGAGCTCGTCGAAGGCCTCCGGCTTCACCCCGGGCACGCGCGGGGGCGGCTTGCGCGGATCGCGCCGCGGGACGAACGGCGCGACGGCGTCGAGGATCCGCTCCTGCGCCGCCGCCTCGAGCCCGCCGGCGATCCGCCGCCAGAGCACCCACCACGCCTGCCACGCGTGGGGATCGGCCTGGTACTGGAGCCCCTCGCCGAAGGCGGCGAACGTCTCGGCGGCGCGCCAGGAGTCGAGCGGGGCGCCGAAGCCGGGGCGCAGCGTGAACCCGGTGAGCTGTGCCCAGACGCGCTCGTGATCGGCGCTGCGGCGCCGCCGCGCCGCCCCGGCGTGGAGCGCCGCCCAGAGCGCGCGCACCACCGCGGTCGGCCACGCCTCGCGCGGCCCGAGCACCTTCTCCAGCGCCCGGAAGAGCCCCTTCACCTCGCGCCGCTCCACGGGCGCCTTCTTCCCGTAGAACGTCTCGACCAGCGCGATCGCCTCCGCGAGCCGCCTCGGCGCCGGGCCGAGCGCCCCCCGCGGCTCGGCCCGCTCGCCCGGCGCGCCCCGCAGCCCGAACTCGAGCTTCCAGCGCGCGTCGCGATCGGCGGCGACGCACCAGAGCTCGAGCGTGCCGATCTCCGTGAGCGCCGCCTCGAGCCGCACCGGCACCTCGGCCTTCGCGGCGCGCCCCGGCTCCGGCGCGTCCGACGCCCGGAGCACCGCCTCGAGCGGCGGCAGCGGCGTAAGGTCCTCGGTCGCGGGCACCACGTCCCCGGGCCGCTCGAGGCGCGGACGCACCGAGGCGAAGAGCGGGAACCGGACCGGCCGCCCCAGCGCGAGCGTGAACGGGCGCGGCACCGCGACCCGGCTCCCCTCCTCCAGGTGCCGGGGCACGACGCACAGCGCCTGCTCGCCGGCGGGGGTCGCGATCCCCACGTAGAACGCGCGCGCCGAGCCGCCGCCGATCCGTTGCCCGATGCCGCGCCGGGCGAGGGCCGACGCGGCCGCACCGCGCGCGACGGCGAGATCGAGCGCCGGCGCCGCGAGGAGGCGGACCGGCGGCGCGCCCGGGAACAGCGCAGAGACGGCGTCGGCCAGCCGGCGGCGGACGTCGGCCGGCGTGAACACGCCCCCGTTCACGAGGATGGCGTCGGGCCGCGCGAGCGCCGCGCCGCGTTCGGCGTTCGCGGCGAGGAAGGCGGCGACGTGCCGGGTGATCGCGGGATCGGGCTCGTACGGGAGACCGAGCTCGGCGAGCCCGGCGGTCCGCGCGCCGCGCCGCGGGCGGTCCCCCGGGGCGACCGCCGGGAAGAAGCCGTCGAGGACGAGCGCGCGGACCTCGTCGCGCCCGAGCGCGGCCGAGACGGCCCCGCCGACGAGCTTGCTCCCGCGCCCCGCCACCGCCACCGGCACGGACGGTGGTGCGTCCTCGGCGAGCAGCCCCTCCTTCGCCGCGCGGCACGCCAGCACGAGCAGCCCGAACCGCGCGGGCTCGAGCCGCTCCGGGAGGCGCGTCTCGGCGAGGCGCGCGAGCGCGAGGTCCATGTTGTCGCCGCCGAGGAGGAGGTGGTCCCCGACCGCCATGCGCGTGAACGACGGACGGCCGTCGCGGACCTCGGCGCGCACGAGCGTGAGATCCGTCGTGCCGCCGCCGACGTCCACGACGAGCACGAGCGCCGCCTCGCCGCCGAGCGCGGCCGCGAGGTCGGCCCGGTTGCGGCTCGCCCAGTCGTGGAACGCCGCCGCGGGCTCCTCGAGGAGCGACGCGCGGGGGAGCCCCGCCGCCCCCGCCGCCTCGAGCGTGAGCTCGCGCGCCACCTCGTCGAACGACGCCGGCACGGCGAGCACGAGCTCCTGCTCCTCCAGCGGCGCGCCCGGGTGGGCGGCGTTCCACGCGCGGCGCAGGTGGTCGAGGTAGCGGGTGGAGGCCTCCACCGGCGAGACGCGCGGGACGCCGTCGGGCGCGCCCCAGGGGAGGATCGGCGCGCGCCGGTCGGCGCGCGGGTGCGCGAGCCAGCTCTTCGCGGAGACGACGAGCCGCCCCGGCACGCGCGCACCCTGCGCACGCGCGAGCTCGCCCACGACGGCGTCCGGCGCGCCCCACGGGAGCCGGCGCTGCTCCTCGGGGAGCTCCGGACCGGGCAGGTAGAGCGACGACGGGAGCAGCCGGCGCTCGGAGACCTGCCCCGGCGCGACGAGCTGCGGGATCGGCCACACCTCGACGGCGTCGATCAGATCGCCGGCGCGGAGGAGATCGACCGCGGCGAGGGCGGAGTTGACCGTGCCGAGATCGAGGCCGACGAGATAGCGCGCTTGCATGGTGCCTCACCCCGTGAACGAGCCCGCGCCCGAGCCCGAGCCCGAGGAGCTCCCGCCGGCCGTCGCGCTCAGCCCGGCGGCGCCGCCCCCTCCTGCTCCGCCGCCACCGCCGCCCCCGTGTCGCCCCCACCGCGAAGGTTCCACTCCAGCCGGTGCCGCCGGCCGCCTGCGCCCACACACTCGAGCTCCAGCGTGCCGATCTCGGTGACGTGCGCCCGGAGCCGGACCGGGACCACCATGCCCGGAGTGCCGTCCCCGGCCGGGACCGTCGCCTCCACCGGCGGGAGCTCCTCGAGCTCGCGCTCGTCCGGCGCCGCCTCGCCCGCGTGGTCCTCGCGGCGGACGGACGACGCGAAGAGGCGGAACTGCACCGGCTCGCCGACCACGAGCCCGACCTCCTCGCCCGGGAGATCCACCGAGGTCCCCTCCTCCATCCCCATCGGCGCGAGGCAGACTGCGCGGACCGGCGGTGCGAACCCGGGGACCGCCGGCGTCGAGGCCTCGACGCCCACGTAGTACGCGCGCGCGGTGCCCCCGCGGATCCGGAGCCCGTGCCCGGCGCGGACCCGGCCATACGCCGCCGCGCCGCGCGCGACCGCGAGGTCGAGGTCGGCGGCGGGGAGGACGCGGACCGGCGGTGAGCCCTCGGCGGCGAGCCACGCGTCGAGCACCTCGACCACGCGCCGCGCGAGGGGTCCGGCCTTCATCACGCCGCCGTTGAAGAGGACGGCCGTCGGGTGGAGGAACCTCTTCCCCGAGAGGTGTACGCCCGGCAGCTCCCGGCCCGAGAGCGCCTCCCGGTGGCGCGCGAGGAACGCCGCGAGGTGGCGGGTCACCGCCGGATCCGAGGCGTACGGGAGGCCGAGCGTGGTGAGCGCCGTCCGGCGCGCCGCGGCGGGCCGCTCCCCGACCTCGACGCGCGGGAAGAACCCCTCGACGAGGAGCGCGTCGACCTCGGCCCGCCCGAGCGACGTCCGGATCGCCCCGCCGATGAGCGACGAGCCGCGGCCGGCCACCGTGACCGGCAGCTCGGCGAGCGCCGGATCGGCGAAGAGCCGCTCCTTCGCCTCGCGCGCGCCGTGCGTGAGCCCCTGGAGCTGCCAGCGGTCGATCCGGTGGCCGGCCTCGCCCAGCTTCTCGGCGAGCGCGTGGGCCAGGGCGAGATCCATGTTGTCGCCGCCGAGGAGGATGTGATCGCCGACGGCGACGCGCGTGAGCTCGAGATCGCCGGCCCGATCGACCGCGGCGATGAGCGAGAGGTCCGTGGTCCCGCCGCCCACGTCCACGACCAGCACGAGGTCGCCGGGCCGGAGCGCCTTGCGCCAGCCCTCGCCCATGGCCTCCAGCCAGGCATAGAGCGCCGCCTGCGGCTCCTCGAGCAGCGTGACCTCCTCCAGCCCCGCCTTGCGCGCGGCCTCGACCGTCAGCTCGCGCGCGACCGCGTCGAACGACGCGGGCACGGTGAGGACGACCCGCTGCGCCGCGAGCGGACCGTCGGCGTCCCCCCGGAGCGCGTCCCACGCGGCGCCGAGGTGGGCGAGGTAGCGCGCCGATGCGTCGAGCGGCGAGACGCGCGGGACCTCGGCGGGCGCGCCGGCCGGGAGCGTCGCCGCGCGCCGGTCGAGCGTCGGGTGCGAGAGCCAGCTCTTCGCGGACGAGACGAGCCGGATGGGGGTCGCCGCGCCCAGGCTCCGGGCGAGCTCTCCCACGATCCCGTGCGGCGCCGCGGCGTCGGGCCACGGGAGCCGCGTCGCGCCGGCCGGGAGCTCCGCCTCGTGGGGGAGGTAGAGGAAGGACGGGAGGAGGGGCCGCGGCTGCACGTCGCCGGGCCGGACGAGCTGGGGGATGGCGAGCGCCTCCGCGGGCGCGTCGCCGTCCACCGGCCGACGCGCGAGCGCGGTGTTGGTCGTGCCGAGGTCGATGCCGATCGAGAGCTGGGTCACAGCTCGACCTCCGCCGGCGCGACGATGGCGGGGTCCATCCCGTCCGAGGCCTGCGGCAGCCTCACGTCCTGCGCGCGCCAGCCGTGGTGCCGCAGCGCGCCCTTGAAGGGCGGCGCGCCGACGACGTTGCCCGTGAGCCGCACCGCGGCGGGATCGAAGCCGGAGCGCACCTCGACCGTCGCCCCCTCCGGCTCGCGCAGCACCGGCTCCAGCCGGAAGTATTCCTGGATCGCCTTCTTGCACCCGGCGTGAACGGCGCGCGCCGCCGCCCCGACGGTCGCGTCCGGGTAGCCCGCGAGGTCCTCCTCGATGAAGTCCACGAGCCGCCCCTCCCGTTGCAGCGCGGCCAGGAGCTGGAGCGCCGCGCGCCGCGAGACCACCTCGGGCGAGGGGCCTGCCGGCGCAGCGGGCGCCGGCTCGGCCAGTCGCGCCGCGGGCGGGCCTCCGGCATCTCCCTCGGCGGAGCCGGCGCCGAGCCGCCGGCGCTCCCGTGCGGCATGGACGGCGCGGGCCACGTCGAGCCGGAAGAGCACGGTGAAGAACGCCCAGAAGGCGAGGATGAGACGCTGCCACAGCGTGAGCTCTGGACCGTTCATGGCTGCTCCCGGATCGAGACCGTCGACCGCCGCGGACGCCTGCCCGCGAGGGCAGAGCTTTAGCGTCGGACGCGCGCGGGTCCACCCGGGAAGGTGGGGCCGGCGCGCGCCTCCTTCAACCTGCGACACCCGGTCGGTCGCCCGGCGGCGCGGCGATGCGCAGCGTGCAGCCGAACGACTCACGAAAGGGAGGGACCCAATGAACCGATGGACCAAGCTGCTCGTGGCCGCGCCGGCGCTCGGGGGGCTCCTGCTCGCGGGGACGCCCGCGCGGGGCGAGGAGTCCGGGGCGGTGAAGAAGGACCGGGCGCGCGCGGAGAAGATCGAGGAACGGGTGGAGGAGCGCCGCGAGAGGGCGGACGCCGACGAGAAGCGGAGCGCCAAGGAGCGGGTACAGACCGGCGCGGATCAGGCCGCGGACGCCACTCGCGTCGGCGGCGCGAAGGCGGCCGAGAAGTGGCACCAGGGCGTCGACGCCGCTAGGGAGGGCACGAACCGGGCGGCGAAGAAGGTGGAGGAGGAGACGAACTAGACGATCCCGCGTGGCATCCCGTGCTCGAGCCCGAACCCGAGCCCGCGCCCGGCTTCTCGTCGGGCTCGGGCGCGGGGGCGGGCTCGTTCACCGGACGCCCGACCGTCAACGGTTCCTACCGACCCCGCAGCTTCTTGTGCTGCTTCACGAGCCGCGCGATCACCTTCCCGCGCTGCTTCTCCGCCCGCGCCGGTCCGAGCTGCTTCCGCGCCTCGTAGCTCCGCGCCTCCGCCTCGAGCTTCTGGAGGCTCTCGAGCCGCGCGGGATCGAGCGCCCCCTGCTCCACGGCGGCGCGGACGGCGCAGCCGGGCTCGTCCTCGTGGCGGCAATCGCGGAACCGGCAACCGGCCGCGAGGGCGGCGACGTCCTCGAAGGCGGCGTCGATCCCCTCCCCGCTCCAGAGCTTCAGCTCGCGCAACCCGGGCCCGTCCACGAGGAGCCCGCCGCCGGGGACCTCGACCAGCGCGCGCCCCGTGGTCGTGTGGCGCCCGCGCCGATCCCACTCGCGCACCTCGCCGACGGCCTGCTCCTCCCGGCCGAGGAGCGCGTTGAGGAGCGTCGACTTCCCCGCGCCCGACGGCCCGAGGAGCACCCCGGTCGCGCCCCGCGGCAGGAGCCCGCGCACCTCCTCGAGCCCTTCGCCGCTCTGCGCGGAGGACACGATCACCGGGACGCCCGGCGCGGCCGCGACGGCCTCGGCGCGGAGCCGCTCCGGGTCCTCGCACAGGTCCGCCTTGGTGAGCACGATCGCGGGCGCCGCCCCGCACTCGTGGACTGCCGCGAGCGTCCGTTCGAGGCGGCGCGGGGCGGCGCCGGCGTCGAGGCCCTGGACGATGACGGCGACGTCCACGTTGGCCGCGAGCACCTGCTCGGCGGCCGCGCGGCCCGCGGCGCCGCGCCGGAGGGCGGACCGGCGCTCGAGCACGCGCACGACCTCGGGCTCGTCGCCCGAGGCCGACGCGCGCGCGAGCACGAAGTCGCCGACCACCGGGAGCTGCCCGGCGTCGCGGAGGCGGCCGGGGATCACCACGAGGCGATCACCGTCCGCGAACCGCACGAGGAGGCGCGGCCCCCGATCCGCGACGGCGCGGCCGGGGACGAACGAGGAGAGCTCTTCTTCGGAGAGCTGCGACGAGAAGTACGGACCCCAACCGAGGGTCAACAGGTCGAACACGACTGCACCTCGAAAGCACACGAGTGGAGAGCGGCACCTCCCTCGGCGCACACGCGCGTCCGGGGGAGATGCGGGACTCCGCCGCAGACCGCCGGGGATCACCGGCGCGGGCGGAGACTCGGGCTAGAGGGCACGATCGGCCACGCGCGGCGTATAGCGCGGCCGGGACCCTCGATCAAGCGACGGGAACGGGGCGCGGCGTTCTCGCCACCGGCCGAACGGCGTACACTCGACCGGGCGATGGCGCAGGGGACCGTCAGGATCGGCTCGACCGCCCGCGACGCCGGCGGCACGCCACCGCTGGTCGAGCGCCCGGGCGCCCTCGCGCCCGGGACGGTCCTCGACGGACGCTACCGGATCCTCTCCCTGCTCGGCACCGGCGGCATGGGGTCGGTCTACCGCGCCGAGCACGAGGCCATCGGCCGCGTCGTGGCGGTGAAGGTCCTCCACCCCGAGCACTGCGCCAGCCCCGCCGAGCGCGAGCGGTTCCGGCGCGAGGCCCGCGTCGCGGTCCGCCTCCGCTCGCCCCATGTCGTCGAGACGCTCGACTTCGGCGAGGACGCCGAGGGGCGGCTCTTCCTCGTGATGGAGCTCCTCGAGGGCGAGCCGCTGCGGGCGGTGCTCGCGCGCGAGGGACAGCTCGCGCCGGAGCGGGTCGTCCGGCTCCTCCGGCAGCTCCTCGCCGGGCTCGCCGCCGCGCACGCGGGCGGCATCATCCACCGCGACCTCAAGCCCGAGAACCTGTGGCTCGACGGCAGCGGCCCCGCCGAGCGGCTCCGGCTCCTCGACTTCGGGATCGCGAAGTGGACCGGGACCGCGGCCGGCAGCGAGACGCAGGCGGGGCTCGTGGTCGGCACCCCGGAGTACCTCGCGCCCGAGCAGGCGGTCGGCGGCGAGGTGGACCACCGCGCCGACCTCTACTCCGTCGGCGTGCTCACGTTCGTGCTGCTCACCGGGCGGCACCCGTTCGACACGCGCGACGTCCGCGCCCTGCTCGCCTCGCACGCCTACCGCGCGGTGCCGAGCCCGTCCACGCTCGTCCCCGAGCTGGCCGCGTACCCGCGGCTGCTCGAGATGGTCGCGCGCGCGACCGAGAAGGACCGCGAGAAGCGGAGCCGCACCGCGGGCGAGCTCCTCCAGGTCCTCGAGGGCGCGGAGTTCCCGGTGCGCCTCGCGCGGCCATCGCCCACGCAGACCACCCTCCCGCCGGTCACCGCGCTCGCCGCCGCGCGCGCGAGCCTCCTCGGCATCCCCGCGGCGACGATGCCGGACGTGGAGAACCTCACGCTCGTGCACGTGCGCGTCGCGGGCTGGGACTCGTGGTCGGCCGCGACCTCGGCCCGCTTCCGCGCCCTGCACCTCGCCGCGCACGACGCGCGCGTCCTCCCGGTCGTGCGCGCGTACGGCGGGAAGCGGATCCTCGCGCGCGGCGGCGCGTCGGTGTTCGCGTTCCGCTCGCCGACCGACGCGGTCCACTGCGCGGCCGCGCTCCAGGCGACCACCGCCCGCGGCGCCGAGACCGCGGATGAGGTCGATCGGCTCGAGCTGCAGATCGGCGTGCACCAGGGCGAGGTCCACCTGTCGCGGCGCGGCGCCGCCGGCGCCCCGCTCGCCACCGCGCGGGCGCTCTCCGAGGCGGCGCGCGTCGGCGAGGTGCTGCTCACGCGCGGCGTGTACCTGACCATGAGCCGCAGCGAGGCGCCGGCCCACGAGCTCGGTCCGCGGGCGCTCGCCGGGCTCACCGAGCCGGTCGCGACCTACCGGCTCGTCCACGAGCCGCGCCACGACGCGCCCCGCCCGCCCACCGGCACCGTCCGCGCCGGGAACGGCTTCGTCTTCGCCACGAGGAAGGGTCGCTCCGGCGTCGCCGCCGGGCTCCTCTCGATCCAGATCGCGGGTGAGACCGAGGGCCGGCTCGCCGCGAGCGTCCGCGTCGTCTCCACCGCTGCCGCGCTCGCCGTGCTCCGCGCCGTGGAGCGGATGCTCGGCGGCCTCCACCTCCTCGCCTGGCGCGCGCACCGCTGGCTCCGCCCCTTCGACCCGCGGCCCGCCGCGCTCGAACGCGCGCTGACCGCGCTCGAGCGCGCGCGCCGGCTGGCGGCGGCGCACGAGCCGGAGCTGATGCTGACGCTGCGGCGGCCGGTGCAGCGAGGCGGCTGAGCCTCCACGACGGTCTCCGCTCGCGCCACCCTCACGTGACCCGCTCGACCTGATACGTCATGCCGACGTCGGCGACGGCGCGCTTCGCCTCCGGGCCGAGATCGACCCGGAGCTCGCCGCGCGAGTCCCAGGTGTCGAAGACGATCACGATACGGTCTGTGTGCGGACCGCCCAGGATCCGCGCGCGGGTGCCCTTCGCGAGGTCCCGGCCCTCCCAGCGCCGGGCCACGCGGACGCCCACCAGACGAGGTGGTACACCACGACGCCGCACACGGCACCGGCGAGGGGCGAGGCCGCCAGGTTCATGAGGTCCAGCCACGCCGGCGCGCGCAGGTCCCGGCGACGTACGCGAGCAGCGCCACCACCGCCGAACCGCGGACGCACAGCCGGAACAGGTGTTAGCGAACGAAGTCGAGGGCTGCGCTCCGCACGCCGCCCTCCTCACCGCGCCCGCAGCGCCTCCAGCCCCTCGCGCGCGACGTCCCCCGCGCCGCAGCGGTCGGGCTCGGGCAGGAACCCGAGCAGCCCCGACGGCGGCTCGACGCGCGCGATGATCTCGAGC
>Ga0196976_1000575_pt1 | contig 22443 bp, 24 predicted proteins | sample S3v_513CmetaG_FD_148644 | JGI IMG/M metagenome (GOLD analysis project Ga0196976, IMG submission 148644) | Soil microbial communities from Anza Borrego desert, Southern California, United States - S3+v_5-13C | ecosystem: Environmental > Terrestrial > Soil > Desert | place: USA: California...
TCGCGGGAGCGGTCGATCTGGATCCGTGAATAATCTACTATCTCGCGATCGGCGCCCATCCATCGGATGTAGACGAAATCCGCGGTCGGGCGCTGCGCGAGGGCCAGCATCTGCTTGCGCGGAATCCATCGCGCGTCCGTGAGTGCCAGGGCCACGTTGTGTTCCGACAGCAGGGCGATCATGCCATCGTGAATCCATCCGCGGTCGCGGAATTCGATCGCAAACGCAATATCGCTGGGCAGTGCCGGAAGGAACTGTGCGAGCGCGGGAAGTTCCACCGGCCGAAAGTCGGGACCGAGCTGGATGAGCACCGGACCGAGTTTGTCTCCGAGCTCGCGCGCGCGGTCAAAGAATTCCGCCGCGACCTCCTGCGCGTCGCGAAAGCGCCGCTCGTGGGTGATTTCCTGGGGCATCTTGAGCGCGAACACAAATCCCGGTGGAGTGCGTTGCGCCCATCCGCGGATGGTCTTCGATGGCGGTACGGCGTAAAACGTCGAATCCACCTCTACGGTGTCGAATGCGCGTGCGTAGGTCGACAGGAAATCGACGGCACGGGTGCCATCCGGGTAAAAGGGCCCGATCCACGCGTCGTAGTTCCACCCCTGGGTGCCGATGCGGACAGGCGCTGGCATTCTCCAATCGGTGTGGTTGGTACTGCGCTGTCAAGCGACGCAGGGATCCGCCGCCGGCGGCTCGTGCGAGCGTACGATGCTGGCGTCCAACTTGCCACCCTGAACACCATGGCAGACGAGAATACCGGGCCAGGCAAAGCCGATCATATCGCCCAGGCGGCGGGCGGCATCCTTGGCGCGCTCGCCGGCGCTGCAATCGGGATGACCGCTGGCCCGATGGGCGTGGTGCTTGGCGGAGTCGCGGGCGCGATCGGCGGCTGGTGGACCGGACGCGCTCTCGTCGAATCCCGCGCTAACCGTCGGCGAGTGTAATCGACGCGCGCGTCTCCGGCATGGAGAAGAGCGCCTGCGCGAAATCATGCAATCCGCGTCGCACGAGCAGGAATCCGACGACGACCTCCAGCGCCCCCGTCACGAGCGCGCCGACCCAGTAATTGTCGTTCGCCAGCCGACCCATGAGCGTGGCAAGAAACAAGGTGAATGCAACCGCCGTGACGATCAGAAACGCGAAGGCGACGATCATCCATAGTCCGCCCCGGCTCGCGCGGCCGATGCTCTCCTTCGTCTCGAGCTTCGCGAGCCGAAGCTCGTGTTGCAGCAGCTGTTTCGAATCCGTCGCCAGCTGTCCGACGAGATCAGGAATCCCTTTGTCGGGATCTATTGGTACCCTGTGCGCCACCGTCGTCTCCCGTGAACCCCGCACGTCGCGGTACTGCTGTGCGCGCAAGGAGCGCGCCGCCGTTCAGTTGCGTGGCGCGGGCGTGGGGGCGACCAGGATTTGCGACGCGAGCTCGGGCCCGATTGTCCGCGGCAAGTCGGCGACACGCAGCGCGATCGGACCGCCAAACGGCTCCCGCGCCACCACCTGCACCACGATTCCCGGCACGATGCCGAGCTCGGCGAGGTAGCGCAGCCGCTCCGCATTGCGATCGCTCACGCGCTCCACGCGTGCAGCGTTTCCCGGCTCCAGCGACGCGAGCGTCACCAGCGATCGTTCGCGAAGCGTGCCTTCCCGCGTAGGAATTGGCGCACCGTGCGGATCGGTCTCGGGCTCGCCAATGGCGGCGGCCATCCGGTCGATCAGCTCATCGGACGCCGCGTGCTCCAGACGCTCGGCTTCATCGTGGACGCGGTCCCACGAATAGCCCAGCGCGGTCGTGAGGTACGCCTCGATGACGCGATGACGACGCAGTGTCTTCAGTGCTGCGCGCCGGCCAGCCGCCGTGAGCCGCGCGCCGCGGTACCGTTCGTGGCTGATCAGCCCCTGTTCCGCCAGTCGGCGGACCATGCCGCTGACGGACGCGGGCGCGATGCTCAGCGCCTTGGCGATCGCGTTCGTTTCCGCCGCCTGGCCCGTGCGCTCCAGTTCGTAGATGGCCTTGAGATAATCCTCGACCGGTCCGGTGAGTTCGGGTGCCTTCGATGCGCGCGACGGACTCACGTTGGCGTCGCTCCACGCCGTGCGCGTTCGTGTCGTCGGGCATCCGCTTCCGGACCGCCGCGCACGAGGAGCACGGGCACGTCGGAGATATGTCGCACTTCGTTCGCCACGCTTCCATAGAGCAGGTCCTTGACGAACCGGTGCCCGTGCGTCGACATCGCAATGAGGTCGCAGTGCTCCCGCTCCGCGGCTTCGGCAATCTCACGCGAGGGCTCGCCCGCCGCGAGCACGCTGTCCGCTGGAATGCCATCGCGTTGCATCTGCGCCGTGAGCTCTTCGATGTACTGGAGGTCCAGCCGCATTTCTTCGGATTCGCGCAGCTGCAGCTGCTTCACGTTGCGTGCGGCAAAGCCATCGGCCACGTGGATCAGTACGACAGAGGCGCCGCACAGCTTCGCGAGGTCGCGCACATGCTCGAGGATGGCCGTGTCGTACGGCGAGTTCTCGACCGGGACGAGGATGCGCTTGTAGGTCATGTCAACCAACCTCGCAAAGTCTGGAACAGCAGCCACGCGTTCAGGCCACCGATGATGAAGGCGATCGTATAGGCAAGCACCTTCACCCAGAGGGGATTCACGAACTCACCCATCTTCGCCTTGTCCGACGTGAACATCACGAGCGGAAAGACGGCGAACGACAGTTGGAGACTGAGGATGACCTGGCTGAGAATCAGCAGTTGGGCCGTACCACTCTCGCCGTAGATAATAGTCACGATGATGGCCGGGACAATCGCAATCGCCCGCGTGATCAGCCGACGCAGCCATGGACGCAGCCGGATGTTCAGGAAGCCTTCCATGACGATCTGTCCCGCCAGCGTCCCCGTCAGGGTGGAGTTCAGCCCCGATGCGAGCAGCGCGAGCGCGAACACCGTGCTCGCACCCGCGCCGAGCAGTGGGGTGAGCAGCTGATATGCGTCCTGGATCTCGGCGACTTCCGTGCGTCCGCTGGTATGGAAGGTCGCGGCCGCGACGATGAGGATGGCTGCGTTGATGAACAGCGCGAAGCTCAGGGCGAATGTCGAGTCGATGAATGCAAACTTGAATGCTTCCCGCTTCCCCTCACTTGTCTGCTCGTACTTGCGCGTCTGCACAATGGATGAATGCAGATACAGGTTGTGCGGCATTACCGTCGCGCCGAGGATGCCAATGGCGATGTAGAGCATCGTGGGATTTTGCAGGATCTGCGGGGATGGCAGGAAACCCGCGAACACCCCGGCGACATCCGGCTTTGACAGGAGGATCTCGAAGAGGAAGCAGACGCCGATCGTCGCGATCAACGCGATGACCAGGGCCTCGAGTAGCCGGAAGCCCTTGTTCTGGAGGTACAGCACGAGCATGACATCGATTGCGGTGATCGCGACACCCCACACGAGGGGAATACCGAACAACAGGTTGAGCGCGATGGCGGCGCCGATGACTTCCGCGAGATCACAGGCCGCGATGGCGATCTCGCAGAGCACCCAGAGCGCAAAGTTCGTCTTCCTGCCATAGTGATCGCGGCACGCCTGGGCGAGGTCGCGGCCAGTGGCGATCCCCAGCTTTGCGGACAATCCCTGCAGCAGGATGGCCATCAGGTTGGAGAGCAGGATCACGCTCAGGAGCGTATACCCGAACGCCGAACCACCAGCCAGATCGGTGGCCCAGTTGCCGGGATCCATGTAGCCCACGGCCACCAGATAACCCGGACCCGCGAACGCGAACATCTTGCGCCACCACGTCGCGTGCGCCACGGGAACAGTGCGGTACGACTCCGCCAGGCTCGGTGCGAGCCGCGCGTGCCTCCAGCCCGGTTCAGCAACAGGCGTGGACGGCACAGCAGCGGGTGAGTCAATCTCTGGGTGCGCCATGAATCAGACTAAATCCAAAGTTAGGGTCACCTAACTTATGGACCCACCCGCACGACCGCAAGATCCGATTAATCCATGCGTTCGAGGAGTTGCTTCAGGACCCGTTCAGTGAGTCCCCAGACGGTGTAGCCGCCGTGGGTAAATGTGGTCACCTCACGCGGGACCCCTCGCACGTTCACGGTCCCGATCCCCCACGCGGCGCGTTCCCGCAGGGCGGACAGCGGAACCCAGAAGGCGGCGGCTACCTCCTGACTCTGGCCGATCTCGATGTCGGAGGGAACGACCGCGACGAATGGGCGGATGATGATCGGGGGGAGTACTGGCGTCCGCGGGCTGATATCGTCGAGCGTCCCAAGCAGCCGACCCACCCGCGAAAGCTCGATGCCGGTTTCTTCCCACGTCTCCCGCACTGCCGTCTGCGCGAGATCGATGTCGCCGGGCTCCATCCGACCGCCGGGACAGGCGACGTGTCCGCTCCAGGGATCGCGCTCGACCTCGGCACGCTTGATCATCAGCAGCTCGGGCTCGGCCGTCTCACCCATCCGCAGGACGAGAGCGATCGCCGCCCGGCGCATGGGCTGTTCGGGCTCGATCACGCGCCCCGGATTCGCCTCGAGGGCCTGTGCGAGCTTCGCGATATCCGGATGCGCCAGGAGAACGTCGAGTGTCATTCCGCGTTACTCAACGTCCCCGCCTTCCGCCACCCAGCCACTGAATCCCTCGCGGAGGGATCGAACGTGTTCGTATCCCATCGTGCGCAACGTATCCGCGGCCAATGCCGATCGATTGCCGTTGGCGCAGTAGATGACGACAGTCTTTTCGCGTGGCACATGCGCCTCCACGTTTTTCTCCAGGTTCCCCCGCGAGATTGTGATCGCGCCCGGAATTTTGCCGAGGTTGTATTCCTGGGGGTCGCGGACATCCAGGAAGACGGTATCTCCCGTCGTGTGCCGCAATGCCATGGCGTCTTTCACTCCCATCTCCTGCACGCGCGATTTCGCGTCAGCGAGCAATTCCTCGTAGGTCTTCATTCCATCATCACGGTTATGGACTTGGCGTCCGCATCGAGCTCGGCTTCCATCCCCAGCGGAATGCTCCACTGATCGTCGATGTGGCCCATCGGGATGTTGCTCAAGGTAGGCACCCCGGCAATGTCCGCTGCTTCCTGCAGGACAGCCGCGAGGCTCCGTGAACCGCCCAGGCCGGAATCCTTTTCCCCGGTGTTGGTGAACGCACCGAAGGCGATCCCGGCGCACGATTGCAATGCCCCGGACAGCCGCAACTGCAGCAGCATCCGCTCGATCCGGTACGGCGCTTCGTTCACGTCCTCGAGCACGAGGATGCTTCCGTCGTACCGTGGTTGATATGGGGTGCCATGCAGCGCGGCGAGCAGTGCGAGGTTTCCTCCGACGAGATGGCCGCGTGCGCGCCCACCCACGAGTGTTTTCGCCCGTGACGCAACGCCACACGGATTCTCGGTGCGCAGGACCGCCGCGCGCAGGGAGCGTTCGCTGAAGGGCGTGAGCTTGCTGCGCGCCGTGGGCCCGTGGATGCTCGACAGCCCGCAGCGCGTGGCGATCGCGCAATGAAAGGCAGTGATGTCGGAATAGCCGATGATGACCTTCGGCTGATCGCGCAGCGCGGCGTAGTCCACCCCTTCGAGCAGCCGCATTGCGCCATACCCGCCACGCAGGCACCACACGACGTCGATGCTATCGTCCCGAAGCGCGTCGTTCAGATCCGACAGACGTTCGTCGTCGTGGCCGGCGAAATAGTTGTGCTTCTCACGCGCGTGATCGCCGATGACCGGCTCCCAGCCCAGCACCTTTGCATTGGCTGTGGCGCGTTCGATGTCCGCTGGCAATGAGAGTGGTCCCGCAGGCGCAATAAGCGCGACACGGGCTCCTGGCTTGACGGACGGGTAGGGTCGCATGAAGGGCGGCAACGTATGAAGGCAGACTGAAGCGGTCAATCGCACGGGAGCGCACGCGGTGGCATTGCTCCTGCCCGATAGCCGGCGTGCGCGCGTTCGCGCGTTGAATGCCCAACTTAGTAGGAGGACACGATGGCGGATCGTAACAACAACCTCGGCGGCAGCAACGGCTCCAATGACTCGATCGAGAATCCCGATCTCGGACGCGACCGTAACAGCGGAATGAGCGGCTCCGGAAGTGATCGCGGCTCGAGCGGTGATCGCAGCCAGAGCGGCACGGGTTCGAATCGCGAATCGCAAAGCGATCGTGATCGCTCGCAGACGAGTGGCGACGAGCTCGGCGGCATCAGTGAACAGGGCCGCAGTGGCTCCGGATCGGGGAGTGGTTCGGGCAGCGGGCTCGGCTCCCAACAGGGCGATGGACAGAGCGGACGTAATACCGGCGACCAGCAGTCCGGTCGGTCCGGGAACACCAGTGGATCCGGTGGCTCGCAGAGCAATCGTTAGTCCGTCGTCGCTCACATAGCAGCACCGAGGCGTCCGGCACTGCCGGGCGCCTCGTCGTTTTTGGGCAGGGCTGCGCGAAAGTGGTGGCGGTCCTGCGCATCATCGACCATAGCATCGGCAGGTGCTCACGATGCGCACCGCCGCCGCTATTCTGTCCGAGGCAACCACGCCCGCGGGACTGATCGCCGTTGCGCGCGCTGCTGGCTTGTGTGAGCAGGCAGACCCGTTGGAGGCCGCGACGGTCGACGCGCTTGGCCTGGACGCCGAGCACACATCACTTGGCGCAGCAGCCGGCCAGGTGCGCGTGCTGGTCCTCCAGTTTCGCCAGACCGCTTCCCTGCGGGACCTGATCCAGCCTTCGCTCCGTCGACTCGTTTCACGGGCGCCGCACGTGCTCTGGTTCGTTGCCGCCACCAATGGCGATGGAACGGAAGCGGGCGTCTTCGCGCTCGCCGCGGAGAGTGGGCCGCGCGTTGCGTCATTCCTGTGGCAGCCGGACCACGTCGTCGATTCTGACGCGGAAACGCTTTGTGCGCTCTCGGCGCTCCCCGCAACAGATGACATCCTGTGGCACGCGCGTGGGAGCGAAGTCCTCGGCCGTGATGCGCTGACGCGCCGATTCTATCGCGCGCTCGAGCAACGCATCACGGCGTTGGCAGCCACGGCGCCAGCAGCGGTTGCGTCCGCGGACGCGCGGGGCGTCAGCCTGCTCCTGCTCTCTCGCCTGCTTTTCCTTCGGTTCCTGGAAGCCAAGGGGTGGCTGGACGGGGACCGCGCATTCCTCTCCCGTCAATTCGACGCGTGCATGCGCAACGGTGGTCAGTATCACCAGCGCGTGCTGCTTCCGCTGTTTTTCGGAACCCTCAATACTCCGGTGCACCACCGCGCAACCCGCGCACGTGCACTTGGGCAGATCCCGTTTCTGAACGGCGGGCTCTTCGCCCGCTCCGCGCTGGAACGGCGCACATCGGCGTGGCGGTTTCCGGATGAGTCGCTCGGCGACCTTTTCGACAATCTGTTTGCGCGCTTCCGTTTCGTCGCGCGTGAGGACAGCGCGACGTGGTCCGCGGCATCCGTCGATCCCGAGATGCTCGGACGCGCCTTCGAGTCGCTCATGGCGAGCGCCGAGCGAAAGGCAGGGGGGGTGTTCTACACGCCGCATGCGCTCGTCGCTCGTGCCGCTGATCATGCGCTGCGGGCCTGCACCGCCGCAACGCTCGAGGAAATCACTGCGCTTCGGGTGCTCGATCCCGCGTGCGGATCCGGTGCGTTCCTCGTGTACCTGCTCGAGCGGCTCGCCGAGCGACGCAGAGAGCTCGGCGATGTCGGAACGACCGCGTCGCTCCGCCGAGCCGTGCTCGCCACCAGCATCTTCGGGGTCGATCTCAATCCCATGGCCGTGTGGTTATGTGAGCTAAGGCTCTGGCTTTCGGTCGTCATCGAGAGCGAGGAGGCCGATCCCATGAAGGTGCCGCCCCTGCCAAACCTCGATCGCAACATCCGCGTGGGTGACGCACTGGGTGGCCATGGCTTCGCCGACGGCCGCGTTGCGGTGGTGGGCAGCGCCCGGCTCGAGCGATTGCGCACGGCATACGTGCGCGCAACGGGCAAACGCAAGCGCAACCTCGAGAGTGTCCTGGATCGTGAAGAGCGGCGCCGGCTGATCGCCCAGATCGACCGCGATCTCGTCCAGGTGCAGCATGCGCGTCGCGAACTCCTGGTCGCGCAGCGCTCCCCGGATCTCTTCGGGAAACGTTCCCGAGTGACGCCGGATTCGCGACGCACATCGATATCGCTTCGGAATCGTGTGCGCGAGCTCACGGCGCTGCGGCGCCGGATCATGGATGGCGCTGCACTTCCCTTCTCGTTCCACGCCTTTTTCGCCTCGGCGCAGGTGCAGGGTGGGTTCGACATCGTCGTCGGGAATCCACCGTGGGTGCGCCTGCACCGCGTGCCGGCAGCGGTGCGTGTCCGGTTCCGTCAGAGCTTCGAAGTGTTTCGTGCCGCATCGTGGCACGACGGTGCAGCCGCGGCAGGGATCTCGTCCGGGTTCGCGTCGCAAATCGACCTCGCGGCTCTCTTCATTGAACGGTCGGTGCATCTGCTGCGCCCGCACGGCGTGCTGTCACTGCTCGTGCCGTCGAAGCTTTGGTGCTCGCTGTCCGGAGGCGGCGTCCGGGACTTTCTCCTGCGCACGACGCGGCTCGAACGGCTGGAAGACCTCGCGAACTCCACACACACCTTTGACGCCGCGGTATATCCATCGCTCGTTGTCGCCCGAGCCGATGCAGGTCCGGCAACCGGAGTGGTGCTGGCGCTGCATGACCGGACGTCGATTCGCGAGTGGACAGCGCCGCCATCAGCGGTGACGTATGATGGATCCCGCGGAGCCCCATGGCTCCTGCTTCCCCGCGACGCCCGCAACGCCTTCGATCGCATTCGCGCGGCGGGCGTCCCGCTCTCGACGACGGCGTTCGGTCCTCCTCGTCTCGGCGTCAAGTCTGGCTGCAACTCGGCCTTTGTGGTGCGAGTCGTCGACGCGGCGCGTGGCCTCGCGACCGTGCGCGACGCGAATGGGGAAACGGGGACCGTCGATTCCGAGCTCCTGCGTCCCGCCCTCCGGGGGGATGGCGTTGCCCGGTGGAAACGCCGTCCCTGTGACGACTGGATTCTCTGGACGCACGATCAGCATGGTGCGCCACTGGCCTCCCTTCCCGACCGATCCCGTGCCTGGCTGCGGCGCCACTACTCCACGCTCACCGCGAGGAGTGACGCGGTACGGGCGCGCCGGTGGTGGTCGCTGTTCCGCGTCGAAGCCGCCGATGCGTCGTCGTCCCGCGTCGTGTGGGCGGACTTCGGCAGGCGTCCGAGCGCGTCGGTGCTCGCGGCGGGAGACCCCACGGTGCCACTCAATAGCTGCTACGTACTCCGCTGTCATGACGAACGCGACGCCTGGGCCATCGCGACCATCCTCAACTCGCCACTCAGCGCCGCGTGGCTCAATGCCATCGCTGAGCCCGCGCGTGGCGGCTATCGTCGCTACCTCGGTTGGACCGTTGGGCTGCTTCCCATCCCCGTCGACTGGCCACGCGCGCGCGATATCCTCGCCGACGCAGCTGGCGGAGATGACGATGCCCTCATCGAGGCCAGTGTACGTGCCTATGGTCTGAAACGACTGACCGTGACTCCGCTACTGCTGTGGAAGCATTCCGGCTGACACGCGCCGCGTCCGTTCGTGGGGCGATGGCCGCGCACCTCATTGGCATCGACGGGAGCGCGGCGCTCGGGGACATCGTCCTGCATCCCCACCAGGTCGACGCGGTCCGGCGCCTGGCCCGCATGCTCGCCGAGCGACGCGGCGCGCTGCTCGCGGACGACGTGGGCCTGGGAAAAACCTATGTTGCGCTCGCCGTGGCGCGTGAATGGGCGTCACCTTTGATCGTGGTTCCGGCAGCGCTGCGAGCGTCATGGCATGCGGCCATGGCGCAGACTGGCGTTCGCGCGATGACCTGCTCGATCGAGTCGCTCTCGTACTCGCTCGCGCGATTCGAACCGGACCTCGTCATCATCGACGAAGCGCACCATCTGCGGAACTCCGCCACCAAACGTTTTGCGTCGGCGGCCACCCTGTGTCAGCGCGCGCATGTGCTCCTCATGACGGCAACACCGGTGCAGAATCGGCTGGACGATCTCCGCGCCCTTCTGTCGTTGTTTCTCGGGCGTCATGCGTACGCGCTCACGGATGGCGAACTCGCAGCGCACTGCGTGCGGCGATCGGCAGAGGATGTCCCGTCAGAGCTGCTGCGACTGCCACGAATCCAGGCGCCGGCATGGCTGCCCCGAGTTGCGGATGCTGATTGCCTCGAGCGCATCCTCGCGCTGCCACCACCGTTCGCCACGTCCGATGGTTCGGATGGCGGCGTGCTCACCACGTACACGCTGGTTCGGCAATGGAGCTCGAGTCGAGCGGCGTTGAGTGGGGGGATTCGTCGTCGGATCGGCCGGGGCCTCGCGTTGGAGTCCGCGTTGGAGGCCGACAGGTTTCCCTCCCGGCGCGAACTGCAGGCGTGGGTCTGCGCTGACGGTGACGTGCAACTCGCATTCGCCGAGCTTGTCGCGCCCGCAATCGCATCCGATGCGGGTGCGCTCCTCGGCCAGGTGCACGATCATCTCGACGCGCTGCGGGAATTTCTCGCCTGGATCGATGCGTCCGCGGATGCGGACGTGGCGCGCGCGGCGGTGCTTCGCGATCTCATGGCGCGCCACCCTGGCGAGCGCGTCGTCGCATTCAGCGCGTACGGGGACACGGTGAGGCGCCTGTATGCGCTGCTGTCTCCGGATATACGAAGTGCGATGCTGACGCATTCCAGTGGCAAGGTATCCGGCGGCCCGATCTCCCGGCGTGAACTGCTCGAGCGATTTGATCCGTCGCTCGCGAAGCGCGTCCCCGCGAGTGACCACGTACACTTGCTCCTGGCGACGGATGTCTGCAGTGAAGGGGTGAGCCTGCATGCCGCCAGCGTCGTCGTTCACCTCGATCTCGCCTGGAATCCCGCGCGCCTCGCCCAACGTGTCGGTCGTTTGCGCCGCATCGGGGCACCGCGGGAGTGTGTCAGTGTGTACCTGGCTCCGCCTCCTGCATCGGCCGCGCGCATGCTCCAGATCGAGACCGTGCTGCACCGGAAGCTGATGGCAGCGGCGTCCTCTGTCGGCGTTCCAGATGCGGTGCTGCCCGAATTGCAGCCGGACGCGCGCGGCGTCGCCCTCGATCGCGAAGAGCGGATTGCATCGTGGCTCGCGCGATGGCGCGGCGACGAACACTGCGACGGCCACATCGTCGCTGCGGTTCACGCACCGCGGGCGCCGTGTACTGCACTGGCATGCGTGCGAACGGCGGACGGAGTGACGCTCCTCGCCGTCGACACGCGGACGCGATCCGCCACGGCCGACCGCGTCCCTGTCGAACGCGCGCTCACGGCGGCGGAGGGCGACGACGCTGACGTACCGGCACCGCTGCTGGATGACGTCGCGTGCATCGTGCGCGACTGGGCACGTGCGAAATCCGCGGCTGGAATCATCGCACCGGCTGCCCTGACCGCGGCGCGCGCGCGTGTGGGGGTGCTGCGTCGGGTCAACGCGATTGCCCGAAAGCACGGACGTCATGCGCAGGCACCGCTCGCGCCGCTGATCACGGCCGCTCGTGTCGCCGCGACAGCGCCACTGTCGGCAGGGGCGGAACGTGCACTCGACACCATTTCCCGCGACGACCAGGACGATGAGGTCGTATTGGCACGCATCATCGGCATCACGTCACACCAGCGTGCGACGCAAGACCCGGCTGAATTACTGGTGGTCCTGCTGCTGCTCCCCTAGCTATTCCCCGAGGACCGGCTCGAATTCGTCCCGCGTGACGTGCTTTGGCTCGTGTCGTGTGAGCAGCCGCGCACAGGTGTTCCAGCGCAGGATTGCCTCGTCATTTCCGGACGGCCGCAGGGATTCCGCCTTTTCATACCAGCGCATGGCGTCGCGGAACCAGTCGTGCGCGACCTCATCGACGCCCATGCCGCCGAGGTGAATCAGCGCCTTCGCCTTCCGCTCCGCGATGATTCCGGCGTAATAGGCGCGCTTGTAGTCGTCCTTCAGCCGCGGCAGGACGTCACGTGCCCGCTTGACAGAATCGCCGACATCATCGTTGAACTGGTCCGTAATGGACAGGAGCAAAGTCACCAGCGCCTGCTGGTTGTCGGATTCCACCTGCAGGATGTCCAGGCAAATACTCTCGGCCGCCGAGGAGTCGTTGAGAAGCCGGTACCGCTCCGCTTTCTGCAGCGCGGTCGGGATACCCTCGCGCGTGATCGGTTTGAGGTCCATCTCGTGCCCCGAAGAAGTGGAGGTCAGGATTTCCGCTTGCGGCTGAAGATTTTCACGAGCTTGCCGATCGGATCATAGAATTCGTCGACGACCCGTTCCTTGAGCGGAATGATCGCGTTGTCGGTGATCGTGATGTGCTCCGGACAGACTTTGGTGCAGCACTTGGTGATGTTGCAATAGCCGATGCCGTGCTGGTCCTTGAGCGCCGGGATGCGGTCGCCCACGTCGAGCGGATGCATTTCAAGCGCCGCGGTATAAACGAAGTGCCGCGGCCCCGCGAATTCCTCGTGCTTGTGATGGTCCCGCAGGACGTGACAGACGTCCTGGCAGAGAAAGCACTCGATGCACTTCCGGAATTCCTGGACACGGTCGACGTCCTGCTGCTGCATGCGCCACGTCCCATCGGGTGCGTCAGGCGGCCGGGGCTGAAAGCGACGGATGGATTTCTTCATCCGGAAGTTCACGGAAACGTCAGTCACGAGATCGCGCACCGGCGGGAAGGCGCGCATCGGCTCGACGCTGATCGGCTTGTCGGTGGGCAGTTCGTCGAGTCGCGTCATGCACATCAGCCTGGGCATGCCGTTGATCTCGGCGGAACAGGATCCGCACTTCCCGGCCTTGCAATTCCATCGCACCGCAAGATCGGGCGCCTGCGCGGCCTGGATCTGGTGGATGGCATCGAGCACGACCATCCCTTCGTCGATGGGCGTGTCATACGTCTCGTACTTTCCGCCGGAAGCATCGCCGCGCCACACCTTGAACGTGCGCTGCTCGCGGGCCGGAATCGGTGTCTGAGCGGTCGTCACTTCATCTCCTCGATGATCGCCGCAAGCTCCGCGGGCAAAGGTGGAAGGGGCACCCGCTCGAGCTGCATCTCGTCATCCGGACCTTTTCGGACCACAAGATTGAAGCTGCCGAATTCCTTCGACTTGTCAGGGTAATCGTCGCGGAAGTGACCGCCCCGGCTTTCTCGCCGTTCCATCGCGCAGCGCGTAATGGCTTCGGAGACCGTCAGGAGGTGACGCAGATCCAGCGCCGTGTGCCATCCAGGATTGTATTCGCGGTTCCCCCCGACGCCGATGCGCGCGGCGCGCGACTTCAGTTGCCCCACGACGCCAAGCGCGCGCTCCATCTCGTCCTGCACCCGCACGATCCCGACCAGATCTTGCATCGTTTCCTGCAGCTCGTGTTGCAGCTGATATGGTCCTTCGGCACTCGTACCGCGCTCGAACGGCGCCAAAGCGTCGCGTATCGCACCGCTCACGTCCTGTTCGGGAAAGGTGACTGCGCCATTCTGGCGCGCGAATTCGGCCGCGTGCATGCCGGCACGGCGCCCGAAGACGAGCAGGTCGGAGAGCGAGTTGCCGCCCAGGCGATTGGCGCCGTGCAGCCCAGCAGCAACCTCGCCGCACGCGAAGAGCCCAGGCACGGTTGACATCTGTGTGGTGCCATCCACGCGGATACCGCCCATGATGTAGTGCGTCGTTGGCCCCACTTCCATCGGCACCTTGGTGATGTCGATGTTGGCCAGCTGCATGAACTGGTGGTACATGCTTGGGAGCTTCTTGCGGATGTGCTCCTCGCCATCCTTGATGCGCTCCTTGATCCACGCGATATCGAGGAATACGCCGCCATGCGGTGACCCGCGTCCCTCGCGCACCTCTCGCTGGATCATGCGCGCCACGTGGTCGCGCGTCAGCAACTCGGGCGGACGCCGCGCATTCTTGTCTCCCTGCGTATAGCGCCACCCCTCCTCTTCGTTGTCCGCGGTCTGTGGCCGATAGTTCTCGGGGATGTTGTCGAACATGAAGCGCTTCCCCTGGCTGTTCCGCAGCACGCCACCTTCGCCGCGCACCCCTTCAGTCACCAGGATCCCGCGCACGCTTGGCGGCCAGACCATGCCGGTGGGATGGAACTGGACGAACTCCATGTCCTGGAGCGCTGCGCCGGCGTGGTACGCGAGCGAGTGACCGTCTCCCGTGTATTCCCAGCTGTTGGAGGAGATCTTGAAGGCGCGTCCGACGCCACCGGTGGCCAGCACTGTGGCCTTCGCGCGGAAGAGCCGGAAGCGTCCGCGTTCCCGGTCGTACGCGAGCGCGCCCGCAACGCGGTCCCCACTCCGGAAGAGCGCGATCACGGTCTGCTCCATGTGGACATCGATCGTCTCATGGATGGCGTGATCCTGCAGCGTGCGGATCATCTCGAGCCCGGTCCGATCCCCGACGTGGGCGAGCCGGGGATACCGATGACCACCAAAGTTCCGCTGGAGGATGCGCCCGTCAGGCGTACGGTCGAACAACGCGCCCCAGGCTTCAAGCTCGCGAATCCGATCGGGCGCTTCCTTCGCGTGGAGCTCGGCCATGCGCCAGTTGTTCACGTACTGGCCGCCACGCATGGTGTCCGCGAAGTGCACCTTCCAGCTATCGCGGTCGTCGACATTGCCCATTGCGGCGGCGGCTCCGCCCTCGGCCATGACCGTGTGCGCCTTGCCAAGGAGGGACTTGCAGATCAGGCCGACGCGGATCCCATCACGCGCCGCCTCGATCGCGGCGCGCAGTCCCGCTCCGCCCGCGCCGATGACGATGACGTCATACTCGGACGTCTGGTATTCGCTCACAGGATTCTCCAGTCCGACCAGACGCCCATGGAACAGAGCCGGATGTAGATGTCCGAGAACGCGACCGAGAAGAGACTCATGTACGCCCACTTGGGGTGCCAGCGGTTGAGACAGCTGGAGCAGTCGTAGGCCAGCTTCCGCGCCGGCCGTTTCGAGATTTCATCCATGTAGCCGCCCACGACGTGTCGCATCGCGTGGCAGCCGAGCGTGTAGCACGCCAGGAACACCACGTTGGCCGCCAGGATGATCGTCCCGAGTCCGATACCGAATTCCTTGCCGCCCCCCGGCGCATCGAAACGCGTCGCCAGCCAGACGTCGTAACTCAGGAAGACGAGGAAGGCGATGGCGATATAGAGGAAGTAGCGATGGATGTTCTGCAGGATGAGCGGCAGGCGATTTTCACCACGATAGTTGTCGCCGCGAAACTTCGGCTCACCGACGGTGCAGTTCAGCGGGTCTGCCCAGAATCCTTTGTAGTAGGCGCCGCGATAGTAATAGCAGGTGAAGCGGAACAACCCGGGAAAGGGCAGGATCAGCAAGGCGGGGGAAAACGGAAGCCAGCCGGGCCACCAGCCCGGCTTCGGTCCGAACCACGCATGTGGTGAGTTGCCGAAGATCTCCGGGGAGTAGAACGGAGAGAGGTATGGTCCGTAGGTGTAATGTCCATTCTGGAATGCCGCCCAGGTGGCGTACACCACGAACCCGCCAAGGACCAGGAACGTGACGAGCGGCGGTATCCACCACGCGTCGCGTCGCATCGTTTCACCGAAGCCGCGTCGGTAGAGCGGCAGGGGTGCGTGCGCCATGAAATCAGTTCTCCTGCGGCAAGGCCCCGGGCACCGGGGCCGGTCTGGTGGCGCGCGTCATTCCTTCAGGACGCGCGTGCTGATGATGGAATCGAGGCGGGGATAGCGGTTGTTGAGATAGCGATTCCCTTCCCGCTCGATCCGTGACTGATCGGGGCCGCCCCCGGTCGGTGGGCCTTCGCCATACGCCGTGTACAGCGCATCGATGACGTGCATGCCATCGGTGACAAGTCCAATCGGCGCAAACCCCATGGCGTCCAGCCGGCTGTTATCGCGCTTGTTGATGAAAATCTGCGTGCTGCGGGTATTTGGTCCTCCGGTCGCAAAGCTCACTGTGCCCCGCTCGTTGCTCTGCTTCACCGGATCGTCGGGGATCAGCATCTTCGCCCAGACATCATTCACGGACGGATCGCCATGAATGCCGACCTGCGCCATGAAATTCGACAGATTGCGAAAGAACTTCGTGCCGTCGTAGAAGCGGTTGGTCGCCAGATAGTAGAATCGGTCGACGCCGTTCGGCGCCCACGACCTATGCGCCAGGATGACGAAGCGCCCCTTGCTTGTCTCGACGGCCACCTTGAAGGAATCCGGCGCGGGCTGCGCGAGGGAATCCGCGTTCGGAGACAACAGCGCCGACCCGCGTGGCTGGCTGCAGCCAGCGAGCGCGATGAAGACGACGGCAACCAGTGTTGGGATGTTGCGGTGAGTCACGGACGAGCGGGCTGCGGTGGGCCAGCGGTGATTGCGTCGCCGACGCGCTCACGCTGATGGTCGTTTCGGCTGTGGAAAATGGCGAGAAGGTTCGCGGATTGGAGCAACGTCGGTCTTGGCTGCATCGGCACCGGCGCATCATACGCGAGATACCTGGCGGTATCGAGCTTCGCGGCGTCTGCGTCGCGCGCGACCGTAGAAGGATACAAATACACTTCAAGCTCGGAACTGCCGATCCGTATCAGGAATCCCGGAACCGACACCGGCGGCTCATCCGGCTGACTCGACGAATCTACCCTCGGCACGAGCCCCGAGCGCTCGATCCGGTCGACGAGTGAGCACCGTGCCCACAGTCCCGTGGCTGGACACACGCCCTTGGATGCATCGGGCGCAGGCGTTGTCGCCAGATGGCCGGCTGGCGAGTCCGCGGCGGGCTGCGGCGGTGGTGCGTCCGCGCAGGCGGTCAGGAGTACGACCAGAGCGGTAAGGCGGTGCACCTCGAAAATCAGTTCGTTGCCCCGGTGAGCACCAGCTTGAAGACATCCATGGCACGCCGCATTTCGTCCATGGTCCCGATCGAAATCCGCGCGTGGGTCTCCAGGGGTGGGAATGGACGCCCGACGAGTATCCCGTGCTTGGCGCACGCGTCCCGAAATGCTCGTGAGTCACGACCGATGGGCACCATGATGAAATTCGTGTGCGATGCAGGCGCATTGAACCCCATGCTGCCCAGCGACCGGCGTGTGTATTCTCGCGCTGCCTCATTCAGCCCGCGCTCTGCGTCCAGATGCGCGGCATCGTTGAGCGTGGCCATGGCGGCGGCCGCTGCCAGCACGTTGATGTTGTTCGGAAGCCGATGCTTCCGCATTGCCGCGATGGTCGCCGGCTGGCCGATGGCGAAGCCAACGCGCAGTCCCGCCATGCCGAACACCTTCGAGAAGGTGCGAACGACGACGACGCGCGGATTCGCGAGGGCAATGGGCATCGCGGTCGCGTACGACGCGTCGTTCACATACTCGTGGTATGCCTCGTCGACGAGGATAGTGGTGTCCGGGGAACGACGGTTCGTTTCAGCGATGAAATCGCGCACGGCGGACGCTCCGTGCACCGTAGCTGTCGGATTGTTCGGGTTGCAGAGGAACACCAGGCCAGCGCCCGTCGTCTGGTCGAGCATGCGTCCAAGGTCCAGCCGCAGCGATGCATCCACCGGCACCGCACGAATCGGCGCGCGCACCAGCTCCGAGTGGCGGACGGGATCCTCGAACGACGGGAGCCCCGTGACCAGGGCGCGCTCGGGTGACGTGAACGCGAACGACGCCATGCGCAGGATCTCACCCGACCCGCAGCCGACGAGGACATTCTCGGGAGCGACCTTGAAATGCGTCGCGATCTTCTGCGTCAACTCGAGAATGGGGACATCGGGATAGCGGGGAGCCTCGGCGAACATGGCCCGCACAGCGTCCAGTGCCGTCTTGCCCGGCCCGTTGGGATTTTCATTGCTGTCGAGTCGGATGGCCGCGGGCGCGGCGCGGCGCAATGCCCCGCGGCTGTCCGCGGCGAACTCCCCAGCCACCGATGCCCAGCGTCCCACCTCCGACTCTTCGCGCATCGCCTCGCTGCCGCGGGCGGCGATGAGAGGTGCGGTCAGAGCGCCGATTCCACCAACGCTTGCCGTCTTGACGAATATGCGACGTGACACTGGCATGGCTGTCTCCGTGCTGGGCTCAGGGAACGCCCCCAACATGCCTCTCCGGGACGCGGCTGTCCACGGCATGACGCTATCATGTTCAGGGTGGAGACGGTCCGACTGGTACTCGCCGCCGGGGTTGCGCTGGCTGCTGTGGTAATCGTCGTCCAGCTCGTCTGGGGCCATCTCAGCATCCCGTCACTTCGTGACGTGCCGCCAGCATCTGACGGTCTGGCCACCGCCGTCATTGTTGCCGCACGGGACGAAGAGCGCCACATCCGCGCATCGGTCTCCTCGTTGCTGAGCCAGACGTATCCCGCTCTCGAAGTCATCGTCGTCAACGATCGATCGACCGACGCCACCGGAACCATCCTCGATGATCTGGCCCGCGAAGAGCCACGCCTGCGCGTGGTGCACGTGGACGCGCTCCCCGACGGATGGCTTGGGAAAAATCATGCGATGCAGCTTGGCGCGCGCGCCGCGGGCGCGGAGCTGCTCATCTTCGCGGACGGTGACGTGGTCATGGCACCCGACGCGATCGCGCGTGCCTCCAGGCTCATGACAACCCTGCGAATCGACCATCTCGCGGTCGCTCCCGACATGCGGCTCCCGACATGGCCGCTGGCCCTTGTCGTGAACTACTTCATGATGTGGTTCCTGCTGTACCTCAAACCGTGGCGCGCACAGGACCCGAAGAGCACTGCCTTCATCGGGATCGGCGCCTTCAACATGGTGCGCGCGTCAGCATTTCACGCCGTCGACGGTTTCGCCCGTATCGCGCTCCGGCCGGACGACGACATCATGCTCGGGAAGCTCCTGAAGCGGCATGGTCACCGTCAGCTGCTCGCGACGGCCGACGGCACTGTGGCCGTCGAATGGTACCAGACGCTCGGCGAGCTGGCGCGCGGGTTTCGGAAGAACGCGTTCGCCGGAATGCACTACAGCCTGCTCCTCACCATTGGCGCGGTCGCAGGAAACGTGGTGCTATGTATCTGGCCTTTTATCGCGGCCTGGATCACCAGCGGTGCCGAACGCTGGCTCTACCTGACGGCGGTAGTGGCGCAGATCGTCGCCTATGCCGGAGGCGCATTCGTCGGGCGAACACGCCCCTGGCTGGCGATCCTTTATCCTGTCGCTGCCGTGCTGTTTGTGTCCATTCTCACAGCGGCGGTATTCCGTACGCTGCGGCGGCGCGGCATCGAATGGCGCGGGACCTTTTACGCGCTCGACCGCCTGCGCGCAAATCGAATTTAGGCGCGCTTCGGCGCTGTCTTCGCTTTCGTTTTCGTCAGCTTACGCGGCCGGCGCTTGCCATAGCTGCCGCGGAAAATCTTTCCTTTCTTGGAACGCTTGTCGCCCTTGCCCATGTGAGTACCTGGTTGGTGTTGCAGCAATGTAGCGGGTTGTGCACGACATTTGCCTCCGCTCGGCTACCATCATGAGCAAACTTCTTCGTGGTCTCGCAGCCGGTTACGGCGCCAAGAAGCTCGGCGGCGGATGCTTCAGCACCGTCCTGATCTTCATCCTGCTGTGGTGGCTCCTCGGGAACTTCGGGATCTTCAAGTAGCCGCATCGGCGCGGCTGAACGCCAGCGCGAAGTACAGCTCCGCACCCGGATATTCCGGGTCGCGCTGCCATCGCTCGCGCGCGCGAGTCATCCCCTGCGACGCCACGTCGGCGGCGCGTGCTGGGTCGCGCGGAAGCGCGAAGGATCCACCAAAGGCAAGGGATCGGGCGCGGCCGCCGTCGCGCATCTTGACCCAGCCTTCCCACCGGTCAATCCGAAAGCCGGCGCCGGTGAGTGTCTCGAGCGCGACGGTCGCCGCCGCGAACGGCAGGATGATCTGTGTCTGGGACAGCGACTGCGCGCGCAATTCGGCGGGCAGCGCCGCAAGGTCGGCGCTTACGGGGCGAGGATCACTCCCCTCGCGCGCGGACACTAGGGCTTGATGAGGATGCGCGCACCATTCGGTACGGCGCGCCAGAGCTCCTCGATTTCCTCATTCGTGACGGCGATGCACCCTTCCGTCCAGTCCTGCTGGCGATGAAGCGCGCCGACATCCGAAAAGGCAGGGGGGAGGCCGTGAATCATGATGTCGCCGCCCGCCGATACACCGCGCATGGCGGCGCGAGCACGGTCTTTCTTTGCAGGGTACGAGATGCGCAATGACAGGTGGTACTTGCTCTGCGGATTCCGTCCCTCGATGAAGTACACCCCTTCCGGCGTCTTCCCATCACCTCGCCGAACCTTGGCACCAACGGGATTCTTCCCCAGCGCGACATCGAACGTCCGCACGGGCGTGCCTCGATAGTACATCGTCAAGCGCCGCTCACTCTTGTCCAGCACCATGCTGTCGGCGCTGAAGGTCTTCTTCCGCGACAGGGCAGACTCCAACGGCGTCAACCGTCGCGCCGGCTTGCTCGGCGCGACCGATGCGGTCGTCTCCGTCTTGGCAGACGCGCTTGCCAGCACCACAGGAGCGGTGTCAGCAGCGATCACGACGTGCAGTGTCAACGCGAGAAGGGGGGTCAGCATCCGGGGGGGGGAGGCGCTGGGAGGAGGGAGCGCGAGCACTCACGCGCGACTCGTCCTAAAGACGAGTACGGAAGAATTCTGTAATCAGAACATGAGGCTGGCAATGACCAATAAAGCGGACGCAGCTATTGCACAGACTTAAATTGAGGTATGTCACTGAGTTCTGAGCGGCCACTGGCTGTCCTGTTCGACCTTGATGGCACCCTCATCGACTCCATCGAGTTGATCCTCAATTCCGCGCGTTACGCGTTTCGCGAGCGGCAGGGGTATGTGCCGTCGGACGCTGAGTGGCTCACGGGCGTGGGTATTCCGCTCGTCAACATGTTCCGGCGCTATGAAAGCGATGAATCGCGGGTCGAGGCCCTGATTGCCCGATATCGCGAGTATCAGCTACAGCACCACGACCGCCTGGTGCGCTGCTATGACGCGGTGGTGGAAACGGTCGATCACATCCGGGCTGCGGGACATCCTGTTGCCATTGTGACGAGCAAGGCCGGCTGGCTCGCGCAGCGCGGGCTGGAGCACGTGGGGCTCGGATCACATTTCGACGTGATCATCGGCTGTGACAGCTGCTTGAGACACAAACCGGATCCGGAACCTGTGCACATGGCACTGGAGCGGCTCCAGTACCAGCCAGCGGACGCGGTATTCGTCGGCGATAGCATCCACGACATGCACGCGGGTCGCGCCGCTGGAGTGACGACGATCGCGGCGCTCTGGGGGCCATTTACGTGCGAGGATCTCGTCGCCAGTGACCCCAGCCACTATCTGGAGCGGATCGCGGACCTTCCGACCTTGCTCAGCCAGCTCCAGGCGGACAGAAACAAACATCAGTTGCAGTCGTAATTTCTTCCAACCTTCCACTCCTGTCGGGTATCTACTCCTGTGCACGAACGGAGACCCGACGTATTCATGGCCGCAGTGGCGATCCTCGAAGCAACCACCCCTTCCGGTAGTCATCGACTCGATGCTGACGCGGCCCGTGCCGCGGCTGGCGATCGGCAGGCGTTCGAACGTCTGTACCGGAAGCACGTGGATCGGGTCTTTTCACTCTGTGCGCGGATGGTCATTGATCGGACGCGCGCGGAGGAGCTGACACAGGATGTCTTCGTTCGCGCGTGGGAAAAGTTGCAGCTGTTTCGCGGCGATTCGTCGTTCGCGACCTGGCTGCATCGGCTCGCGGTGAACGTCGTCCTCAACGATCGCAAGAGCGAAGGGCGGCGGCGCACCCGGTTCGAGGAGGAAGACCAGGAGACCGGGATGGACGGCTTCGTCGGTGTCGTGGGCATGCCACTGCCGCCGGGCGATCTGCTCGATCTCGAAAAGGCGATCACCCGATTGCCCCCAGGCGCACGACGGGTGTTCACCCTGCACGACGTCGAAGGCTATAAACACGAGGAGATTGCGGAGATGCTCGGCGTAACCACCGGAGCGACGAAGGCACAGTTGCACCGGGCCCGGCATCTGCTGCGGGAGGCGTTGAACAAATGAGCGTTACGATGAATTGCGATCTGTTCATGGATCGCCTGATGGATTATCTGGAGCACGAGACCGACGATGTCACGCGACTCGCGGTCGAGCACCATGCAGTGACCTGCGGCGATTGCGGGCCGGTGCTGGCCGACATGCGCAAGTTGCGCATCGACGCGGCCAACCTCCCCATCCTCAAGCCGTCGCGTGACCTGTGGTCGGGCATTGCTGAACGCATCGAGACGCCCGTGGTCGCAATCGGCGGAAGTGCCGCGCGCCCGGTGTCCGGCACGAGGATGCGTTCGTGGATGAAGGGGGCGCTGCTTGCGGCCTCGCTCACGGGCGCCGCAGCCGTTGGCCACCTGTCCGGAGTCATGCGCGCCACG
>Ga0196976_1000576_pt1 | contig 22436 bp, 19 predicted proteins | sample S3v_513CmetaG_FD_148644 | JGI IMG/M metagenome (GOLD analysis project Ga0196976, IMG submission 148644) | Soil microbial communities from Anza Borrego desert, Southern California, United States - S3+v_5-13C | ecosystem: Environmental > Terrestrial > Soil > Desert | place: USA: California...
GCGATCGCCGGGTTCAGCGTGCCGCCCCGGGCACCCAGGAACAGCGGCCCTTCCGGCCCCACGTCGTAGGGGCAGGCGTCCAGGTAGGCGCGCACCGCCTGCGCCACGGCCGGCAGCACGGGGACGTCGCGCTCCTTGCGGCCCTTGCCCAGCACGCGCAGCGTGTCGCCCAGCGGCGCCTCCCTGCGGGTAAGGTTCAGCGCCTCCGAGATACGCAGGCCGCAGCCGTAGAGGAGGGTGAACAGCGCCCGGTCGCGGGCGCCGATCCACGGCTCGTCCGGCTCCGCCCCGGCGGCGTCCAGCAGCGTGCCGGCGTCCTTCTCGGTCAGCGGGCGCGGGACGGGGCGCTTGACCCGCGGCGTGGACAGCGTGGTGACCGCGGCGTTGTGCAGCCGCCCGCTGCGGTCCAGCCAGCGGAACAGGTTGCGCACGGCGGCCAACTCGCGCGCCCGGCTCGCCGCCGTCAGCCCGTCGCCGGCCCGGCGTGCCAGCCACGCGCGGAAGTCGGTGGCGCGCAGCGCGCCCAGGTCGTTCATGGACGGCGGCTGCCCGCCGGCGTATTCGGTGAGGAAGGCCAGGAACACGGCCACGTCGCCGGTGTAGGCCTCCAGCGTCAGCGGCGAGACGTGCTTCTCGCTCTCCAGCCAGCGCCGCCAGTGCTGCAGCGCGTCCTGCACGTCGGGCCGGGCGGAGAAGCCGAGCGTCGCGGCGGTGGGGCGGGAAGCCATAGGGCGGGCCTTGCAAAAGGGGGGCGTGGGCTCAGCCTAGCCGATGCGCGATCCAGCCGTCCACGATGGCCGGCAGCGGAGAGGGCAGCCCGCTGGCCGCGTAGGGCAGGTGGATGAAGCGCCAGCTCAGCGCCACGTTGGCTTCCAGCACCACGGGCCCGTTGTCCGTCAGCAGGACGTCCCAGCCGATGGCCGCCAGTCCGGGAAACGCCGCCGCCCCGGCCACGACGGCGTTCATGGCGGCCCCCAGGTCCGCCAAGCGCCGCCCGAGGAGGGGCGCACCGTTCCACGGAACGCAGGCGTGGCGCTCCTCCGGCCGCCGCAGGAAGCAGCCGGTCAGCAGCGTTCCGTCGCACGGGTGGACGGGAACGTGCAGGGCGGTCGTCAACACCGTCGCCGCGTCTCTTCCCGGCGGCTGCACCTTTGCGTTCACGGAGATGACCAGAGTGACGCCGTCCACCGGCCGTGCCGTGGTGATCCGCAGTTCCACCGGGATGTGGGCGGCGAGATCCAGGGTATCCGTGCTCGGTTGCACCAGCGGCTGCACCAGCACCGCATCCCGCCGCGCCAGCGCCGTCAGGTGCAGCGCCAGTTCCGCCATGCCGACCGGCGGCTTTCCCTCGATCGAGAAGCGCCCGCCGCCCGCCGGCCGCACCGACGCCGCACCCGCTGCCTGTGAGCCGTGCCTGGGCTTGACGAAGCGTGGAGCGGCGGCGAACAGGGCCAGGTGCTCGAGGGTCGGGGCCGTTCCTCGCGGGATCTCCGCCAGGATCGGCACCGTCGGCACGCCCAGCGCGGCCAGCGCTTGGCAGGTCGCCACCTTGTCCGCCGCCCGCGCGATGTCGCGACGGTCGCCAAGGCCCAGCCAGAGCAGCATCGACTGGCGGTCGTCCAGAAGGTCCGCGCCGGTCGCCGGGTCGGTGGCGGGCGGAGCCGCCGGGTGCCGGCCGGCGGTCCAGCCCAGCCACGCCGCGCGGGCCACCGCCCGCGGGTCGCGCGGTGCGGCGGCAACCTTCGCCGCCCACACCGGGCAGGCGACCAGCCACGCCGTCCGCGCCGCGACGACCAGCAGCGGCCGTGCCCAGGCGGGGAAGTTCTGCCAGCGCGCGCGGGCCAGGAAGCGGCGGATGGCGCGCGTCTCGCGCGGCCCGCCCGGCAGCGCGCCGTTGCCGTCAAGGGGGAGCCGGTGCCAGAGTTTGCGGGCGAAGCGGCGAACGCCGAGCGTTCGCAGCGCCGCCACCGCCCCGCTCACGCCGGCAGTTCCAGCCAGGAACGGATGACGCGCTCCACCACGCGGGCCAGGAAGCCCACCAACTCGGTCCCCTGCCCGGGGTGGAACATGTCGGGTTCGCGCGAGCCGAAGGCCAGCAGCCCCTCCGGCGTCTCGCTGGACACCTGGATGCGGATCAGCGCCTCCGACCGGACCAGACCGGCGCCGGGGCCGTAGATCTCCGGGTCGCCCTGGATATCGCTGTGCAGCGCCACGTCGCGCTTGCCCAGCCAGTGGGCGACGGTGCCCGGCTCCACCACCCGCACGCCGGAGCGGTGGACGTGCGGGATGTCCAGCCCGTTCGACTCCACCACCAGGCAGGCGACGTCGAGGTCCAGCAGCACCGCCAGGTCGGTGGTGATGGTCTGGATCAGCTGTTCGAAGTTCTGCGCGTCCAGCAGGAACAGGACGGCCGCGTGGATGCGGTTCTGGCTGTTCAGGTTGGCGCGGGTGGTGGTCACCAGTTCGCGCTGCTGGTCCTTCAGCTGGCGGATCTCGCCGCGCAGCCGCTCCACCATGAAGGCCTGCAGGTCCACCACCCCGCGCCCGCGGTCGACCGACGGCGGGGTGAGGTGGTGGACGAGGTCGGCGTTCTGCGCCAGGAAGTCCGGATGTTCGCGCAGGTACGCGCAGACGTCCTCGGCGGTAAGGCCGCCGGTCATCCGGTGGGTCTGTCCCGGCTCGCGGGCCATGCGCGGCTCCCTGGTGCCGTTGCTTTACGGAATGCAGCCTTACAGAATGCTCTGGCCAGTCTTCTTCCAGTCCTCGACGAACTGGGCGAGGCCCTTGTCGGTCAGCGGATGGTTGAAAAGCTGCTTCAGCACGGCCGACGGCGCAGTCACCACATGGGCACCCAGGCGGGCGGCCTTGACGATGTGCATCGGGTTGCGGATCGAGGCGACCAGCACTTCCGTCTTGAAGTGGTCGTAGTTGCTGTAGATCTCGCAGATGTCCTGGATGATGCCCATGCCGTCCTGCCCGATGTCGTCCAGGCGGCCGACGAACGGCGACACGAAGGTGGCGCCCGCCTTGGCGGCCAGGATCGCCTGCGCCGGCGAGAAGCACAGCGTGACGTTGACCATCGTCCCTTCCGAGGACAGGATCTTGCAGACCTTGAGCCCGGCCGGGGTCAGCGGCACCTTGACGGCGACGCGGTGCGAGATCTTGGCGATCTTGTGCCCCTCGGCCAGCATGGTCTCGAAATCGGTGGAGGCCACCTCGGCGCTCACCGGGCCGTTGACGACCTCGCAGATCTCGGCCACGAGGTCCAGGAAGGAGCGGCCGGTCTTGGCGACCAGGGAGGGGTTGGTGGTAACACCGTCCAGCAGGCCGGAGTCGGCAAGATCACGGATCTCGGCGATGTCGGCGGTGTCGACGAAGAACTTCATGATGAAGAGTCCACTCAATGGCTTTGCAGGGGCATCGGCGCCGCCACGAACACCCGTTCCGGCGCGCCATTCGGAGGGCAGTCTAGCGCATGGGCGCGTCGCTTACTAGGTCCGGGGCTGGGGCCATTGGGGGGCAGGGCGACCTGCTGGGGCCCGAGGTGCGCGTCAGCGTCATGCTGCCGCTGCCCCTGCGGGAGGCGTACGACTACCGCGTGCCGCCCGGCATGACGCTCGCCCCCGGCGACTTCGTCGAGGTGCCGCTGGGCCCGCGCCGCGTGCACGGGGTGGTGTGGGGCGACGGCGCCGGGGCGGTGGACTCCGGCCGCCTGAAGGCGGTGGTGCGCCGCTTCGACGTGCCGCCGATGCCGGAGGTGCAGCGCCGCTTCATCGAATGGGTCGCCGCCTACACCATGACGCTGCCCGGCATGGTGCTGAAGATGGCGGTCAGCGTCCCGGCGGCGCTGGAGCCGCCGCGCCCCCTTGTCGCCTATCAAAGGATCAATGCCGAGCCGCCGGCCGGCTTCAAGATGCCCCCCGGCTTCAAGATGACTGACGCGCGCCGGCGCGTGCTGGCCCTGCTGGACGACGGCCCGGCGCGCACCGCCACCGAGTTGGCGGAGGAGGCGGGGTGCGGCGTCACCGTCGTGCGCGGCCTGACCGAGGCGGGGCTGCTGGAGCCGGTGATGCTCAACCCCACCCGCATCGGCCGGCCGGACTGGACGGCCGACGGCCCGTCCCTGTCGCCCGACCAGGCCGCCGCCGCCCGGGTCCTGCGCGAGAAGGTGGAGCAGCGCGTCTACGCGCCCATCCTGCTGGACGGCGTCACCGGGTCCGGCAAGACCGAGGTGTATTACGAGGCGATCTCGGCGGCGCTGAAGGCCGGGCGGCAGGTGCTGGTGCTGCTGCCGGAAATCGCGCTGTCGGCCCAGGGGCTCGACCGCTTCGCCCGCCGCTTCGGAGCACCCCCGGCCGAGTGGCATTCCGACCTCACGGGTGCCGCGCGGCGCGACACGTGGCGCGCCGTGGCGAACGGGGAGGCGACGGTGGTGGTGGGCGCCCGCTCCGCCCTGTTCCTGCCCTACCGGGACCTCGGCCTGATCATCGTCGACGAGGAGCATGACGCCGCCTACAAGCAGGAGGACGGCGCCATCTACCACGCCCGCGACATGGCGGTGGCGCGCGCGCACCTGGGCGGCTTCCCCATCGTGCTGGTCTCCGCCACGCCATCGCTGGAGACGCAGATCAACGCCGACACCGGCCGTTACACGCGCATCCACCTGCCGGCCCGGCACGGCGGCGCCGTGCTGCCGGAGGTGAAGCTGATCGACCTGCGCGCCGACCGCCCGCCGGCCCGCCACTGGCTGGCGCCGACCTTGCGCAAGGCGCTGCAGGCGACGCTGGACGAGGGGGAGCAGGCGATGCTTTTCCTCAACCGCCGCGGCTACGCCCCGCTGACGCTGTGCCGCGCCTGCGGCCACCGGCTGCAATGCCCGAACTGCACCGCGTGGCTGGTGGAGCACCGGCTGGCCCGCAAGCTCCAGTGCCACCACTGCGGCTTGCAGCAGCCGATCATGGACAAGTGCCCGAACTGCTTCGAAGAGGGCACGCTGGCCGCCTGCGGCCCCGGCGTGGAGCGCGTGCACGAGGAGGTGCTGGAGCTGTTCCCCAAGGCCCGCTCCGCCATCATGGCGTCGGACACGCTGTTCGGCCCGCGCGCCATCCAGGAGATGATCCGCAAGATCGCCGACCACGAGCTGGACATCATCATCGGCACCCAGGTCATGGCGAAGGGCCACCACTTCCCCATGCTGACGCTGGTGGGCGTGGTGGACGGCGACCTGGGACTGGCCGGCGGCGACCTGCGCGCGGCGGAGCGCACCTACCAGCTGCTCCATCAGGTGGCCGGCCGCGCCGGACGCGGCCAGCGGCCGGGCACCGTCTACCTGCAGACCTACATGCCCGAGCATCCGGTGATGCAGGCCCTGGCCGTGCACGACCGCGACGGCTTCTACCAGTTGGAGGCGGAGATGCGGATGGAGGTGGCGATGCCCCCCTTCGGCCGCCTTGCCGCCATCATCGTGTCGGGCGAGGACGCGGCCCTGGTTGAGCGCACCGCCATGGCGCTGGGCCGCGCCGCACCGCGCAGCGACACGGTGGCGGTGCTGGGACCGGCACCCGCCCCCCTGGCCCTGCTGCGCGGCCGGCACCGCCGCCGCCTGCTGCTGAAGGCGCCGCGCAACATGGCCGTGCAGCCGCTGATCGCCGGCTGGCTGGAGCAGGTGGAGGTGCCGGCGTCCGTGCGGGTGCAGGTGGACGTGGACCCCTACAGCTTCATGTAGGGCAGCTTCATGTGAGGCGGCTTCGTTACAAATCGAAGGATTTTACCTAAAATTAGCGATTTCCCTGCTGCGGACATTTTGATATGTGGACGGTGGACGACTGCACGCATACCGCGAGTCGTTATCATTCGTACACCTTAGAACGGTGCCCGCATGCCGCTCCTCAACGCCATTTCGATCCGCACCAAGATCGCCGCCGTCCTCGGCCTGATCGTTCTGGCCATCGTCGTGTCCTCGGCCGAGGTGCTGCGTGAAACCCGGGCGCAGGGGGAGGGGCTGGCGGCGATCTCCGCCGCGACCGAGCGGGTGACCGGCGACATCGTGCCGCTGGGCGAGCGCATCGCCGCCATCCGCTACGGCATCGTGCAGGTGCAGCAGAACTTCACCGACGTCTCCGCCACCCAGGGCAAGGACGGTCTGGACGACGGCTTCATCCGCGCCGCCGACTTCGTGCGCCGCGTCGAGGAGGATCTGGCGGAGGCGCGCAAGCTGGCCCAGGGACTCGGCCTGACCGAGGCGGTGCGGCTGATCGACGGCATCGCGGCGGCGTTCCGACCCTACCACGAGGTCGGGCGCAAGATGGCCAAGGCCTATGTGGCCGGCGGGCCGGAGGCCGGCAACCCGATCATGGAAGAGTTCGACGCGATCGCCGAGAAGCTGGACGAAGAGACGACCGAACTGACCAGCTTCGTCGAGGGCGAGACCGCCGCGCAGATCGCGGCCCTGCGCGAAGCGGTGGGGGAGAACGAGCGCTCGGCGGCCGCCATCACCAGTCACCTGCTGATCGCCATGGGCATCATGGTCGCCATCGCCGTGGCCGGGATCGTGCTGGTGCAGGTCAACGTCGTCGGGCCGCTGCGGCGCAGCGTGGCGGTGATGGAGCAGCTGGCCGCCGGCAACCTGGACGTCGAGGTCGGCGTCCACGGCCGCCGCGACGAGATCGGCGGCATCGCCGAGGCGCTGCGCGTCTTCCGCGCCGCCGGCCGCGAGAACGAGCGCCTGCGCGCCGAGCAGGAGGCGCTGCGCGCCGCCGCCGAGGAGGAGAAGCGCCGCGCGCTGGAGGCCATGGCCCGCACGGTGGAGGAGGAGACGCGCGCCGCCGTCGCCCGCGTGGCCGAGCGCACCGCGCGCATGGCCGGCAACGCCCAGGCCATGGCGGCCTCGGCCGGGATGGTCAGCGAGAACGCGCAGAGCGTCGCCGCCGCGGCGGGCCAAGCGCTCGGCAACGCGCAGACGGTGGCCGCCGCGACCGAGGAGATGACGGCGTCCATCCGCGACATCGGCACCCAGGTGGCGCACGCCACCGCCGTGACCCGCGGTGCGGTGCAGGCGGCCGACGGCGCCACCGGCACCATCCGCTCCCTGTCGGAGGCGGTGGGACGCATCGGCGACGTCGCCCGCCTGATCGCCGACATCGCCGGGCAGACCAACCTGCTGGCGCTGAACGCCACCATCGAGGCGGCCCGCGCGGGCGAGGCCGGCAAGGGCTTCGCCGTGGTGGCGCAGGAGGTCAAGAACCTCGCCAACCAGACCGCCCGCTCGACCGAGGAGATCACCCGCCAGATCGGCGAGATCGAGGGCGTGACCCGCGCCGCCGTCGCCGCCGTGGACGGCATCGTCGGCACCATCACCGAGGTGGACGGCATCGCCGCCGGCATCTCCGCCGCTATGGAACAGCAGGGTGCGGTCACCCACGAGATCGCCCGCAACGTCGTCGAGACCACGACCGCGGCGCAGGAGGTGTCCGACCGCATCGCCCACGTCTCCACGGAGGCCGGCACCACCGGCGGCCACGCCGCCGAAGTGCGCCAGATGGCGGTGGAGGTGGAGGAGAGCATCGAGTCGTTGCAGGACGTGCTGGTGCGCATCGTCCGCACCTCCACCCGTGACGTCGACCGGCGCGTGGCACCCCGCTACGCGGTCGACCTGCCGTGCCGCATCGGCGACGCGCGCGCCGTGGTGAAGGACCTGTCGGAGGGTGGGGCGATGATCGCCGACGCGCCCGTCCGCCTCGCCGGCGCCACCGGCACGCTGGTCATCGACGCGCTCGGTCTGCCGCTGCCCTTCCGCGCCCAGACGGCCGAGCATGGCCGCCTGCACGTGCGCTTCGAACTGGACGCCGCCACCGCGGCCACCTTCCGCCAGCGCTTCGCGTCCCTCGTCCAAGGCCGCCCGCGCGTCGACGCGGCGGCCTGAGACTCGGGGTCACGAGACTCGGGGTCACACCGCCGCCGTGCTGCGGCTCTTGCGCGTGCGGGGGCGCCAGATGGCCAGGCACTCGGCGGCGGAGGGGCCGCTGCCGATGCCGTACCAGCCAACCCGGTCGTTGAAGCACAAAGTATAGGTGCCGCCGGCCCCGCGCTCGAAGCGGAACACCGGGCGGTCGACGCCCGGCAGCAGCACCAGAAGGCGGTCGAAATCGCGGCCGGACTCGCGGATGATTCCCGCCCAGTGGCCGAGGCGCAGCTTCGGTTCGGCGACCTGTTCGAACTCGACGAGGTCGGAGGGCGTGAAGCGGGCGCGGGAGAAGGCGACGACGGTCATCGACACACCGGAAAGAGCGCAGGATCAGCGCGGAATACAGCCCGACCGTGCGCCGGAATGGTTAATCGTGCGTTAAGGCGCCGCATTGGTCACGGCTTCGCCCCACCCGCGCCGCCGACGCGCGCGGGGGTGCGGAATATCCCCTTGCTGATCGTTCGTGCGCTTGCGAATCCTGGCGCTTGGCCCTATGTCGTAGGACGTTTTCGACGCAGTGCACAAACGCCGCACGCAAAACGTCCAGACTCGGTTGCGCCTGCGCTTATCCTGTGATATTGGACCGCTCGCTTTCGCGGCCTGGGCCGCCGCGACACGGGCTAGCCCGTTCTAAGGCCCTGAAAATTCACCGTCTACCGAACTCAATTCGAGGGATCAGGTGGCTTCCGAAGGTACAGGCGTTTCCGAGCTGGCGGGCCGTTACTCCACGGCGCTGTTCGAGCTGGCGGATGAAAACAAGGCGCTCGATCAGGTCGCAGGCGATCTGACCGCGCTGAAGCAACTCCTGGCCGAGAGCGCCGATCTTCGCCGCCTCGTCCAGAGCCCGGTGATCAGCCGCGCGGACCAGGGGCGCGCGATGACCGCGGTTCTGGATCGTGCCGGCGTGTCGGACATCACCAAGCGGTTCCTGGGGCTGGTGGCGAAGAACCGCCGGCTCTTCGCGCTGCCCGGGATGATCGACGGCTATCTGGCCGAACTGGCGCGGCGCCGTGGCGAGACCACGGCGCGGGTGATCGCGGCCCGGCCGCTGTCCGATGCGCAGGTCCAGGCGGTCACGGACACGCTCAAGAAGCTGGTCGGGTCCAAGGTGACGGTGGACGTCACCATCGATCCCGCTTTGATCGGTGGAATGATCGTCAAGTATGGCTCGCGCATGGTCGATACCTCGGTGCGCACCAAGCTCGACAAGTTGCAACTCGCCATGAAGGCCTCAGGGGGACAAGTCTGATGGATATCCGCGCCGCAGAAATCTCTGCGATCCTCAAGCAGCAGATCGCGAATTTCGGGACCGAGGCGGACGTCGCCGAGGTCGGTCAGGTGCTGTCGGTGGGTGACGGCGTCGCCCGCGTGCATGGCCTGGACAACGTGCGCGCCGGCGAGATGGTGGAGTTCCCGGGCGGCCTGAAGGGTATGGCGCTGAACCTCGAGACCGACAACGTCGGTGTCGTGATCTTCGGCGACGACCGCGGCATCAAGGAAGGCGACACCGTCAAGCGCACCGGCACCATCGTGGACGTGCCGGTCGGCAAGGGCCTGCTGGGCCGCGTGGTCGACGGCCTCGGCAACCCGATCGACGGCAAGGGCCCGCTGGTCGACGTCGAGCGCAAGCGCGTGGAAGTGAAGGCCCCCGGCATCATCCCGCGCAAGTCGGTGCACGAGCCGATGCAGACCGGCCTGAAGGCCGTCGACAGCCTGGTGCCGATCGGCCGTGGCCAGCGCGAGCTGATCATCGGCGACCGCCAGACCGGCAAGACCGCCGTCGTGATCGACACCTTCCTGAACCAGAAGTCGATCAACCAGGGCGACGACGAGTCGAAGAAGCTCTACTGCATCTACGTCGCGGTGGGCCAGAAGCGCTCGACCGTCGCGCAGATCGTGAAGGCGCTGGAAGACGCCGGCGCGATGGAATACTCCATCGTCGTCGCCGCCACCGCGTCGGAGCCGGCGCCCCTGCAGTTCCTGGCGCCGTACACCGGCTGCACCATGGGCGAGTTCTTCCGCGACAACGGCATGCACGCCGTGATCGTGTACGACGACCTGTCCAAGCAGGCCGTCGCCTACCGCCAGATGTCGCTGCTGCTGCGCCGCCCGCCCGGCCGTGAAGCCTACCCCGGCGACGTGTTCTACCTCCACAGCCGCCTGCTCGAGCGCGCTGCGAAGATGAACGACAACCATGGCGCTGGTTCGCTGACCGCGCTGCCGGTCATCGAGACGCAGGCCGGCGACGTGTCGGCGTACATCCCGACGAACGTGATCTCGATCACCGACGGTCAGATCTTCCTGGAGACCGGCCTGTTCTACCGCGGCATCCGCCCGGCGATTAACGTCGGTCTGTCGGTGTCGCGCGTCGGCTCGGCCGCCCAGATCAAGGCCATGAAGCAGGTCGCCGGCACCATCAAGATGGAGCTGGCCCAATACCGCGAGATGGCCGCCTTCGCGCAGTTCGCCTCGGACCTCGACGCCGCCACCCAGCGCCTGCTGGCCCGTGGTGCGCGCCTGACCGAGCTGCTGAAGCAGGGCCAGTTCCAGCCGCTGCCGGTCGAAGAGCAGGTCGTGTCGATCTTCTCGGGCGTGAAGGGCTACCTCGACAAGATCAAGGTCGAGGACGTCACCCGCTTCGAGCAGAAGTTCCTCAGCGAGATCCGCGCCAAGGGGGCCGACATCCTGGCCGCCATCCGCAACGACAAGCAGATCACCAAGGAGACCGAGGAGAAGCTGAAGGCTTTCCTCGACAGCTTCGCCAAGGTGTTCGTCTGATCGTGAACCAGGGATCCGGGGCCGCAAGGCCCCGGGTCTTTAGGGCGCAGAACTCTTGCGGGATGAAGGGCCGGTATGCCTAGCCTCAAGGACCTAAAAAACCGGATCGCCAGCGTCCAGTCGACGCGGAAGATCACTTCGGCCATGAAGATGGTGGCCGCCTCCAAGCTGCGCCGCGCGCAGGAGCAGGCCGAGGCGTCGCGGCCCTATGCCGAGCGCATGGGCCGCATGCTGTCCTCCCTCGCCGCCAACGTGCAGAACGGTGCCGGCGGGCCCAAGCTGATGACGGGCACGGGCTCCGACCAGGTGCACCTGCTGGTCGTCATCTCCTCGGACCGCGGCCTGTGCGGCGCCTTCAACGGCTCCATCGTCCGCGAGGCGCGGCGCACCATCATGCGCCTGCAGGGCGAGGGCAAGACGGTGAAGGTGCTGACCGTGGGCCGCAAGGGCCGCGACCAGCTGCGCCGCGAGTTCGCCTCGCTGATCGTGCAGAGCTACGAGGACGTCGGCCGCCGCAAGCTGTCGTTCGCCGACGCCGACGCGATCGCCAAGAAGGTCAACGAGATGTACGAGGCGGACGAGTTCGACGTCTGCACCGTCATCTACAACAAGTTCAAGTCGGCGATCTCGCAGGTCGTCACCCCGCAGCAGCTCATCCCCTTCGCCGTGCCGGAAGCGGCCGAGGGTGCCGCCGACGAGGTGAAGGCGATCTACGAGTTCGAGCCCGACGAGGAGCAGATCCTTGCCGAGCTGCTGCCGCGCAACCTGTCGATCCAGGTCTACCGCGCGCTGCTGGAAAGCGCCGCTTCCGAGCAGGGTGCGCGCATGACCGCGATGGACAACGCGACGCGCAACGCCGGCGACATGATCAACAAGCTGACGATCACCTACAACCGGACGCGCCAGGCGTACATCACCAAGGAGCTGATCGAGATCATCTCCGGTGCCGAGGCGATCTGATCACGGTCGATACGACGGCTTTATCACCAATTTCGAGTTCCGAAGGAGCTTTAGTCCATGGCTAACAACACCGAGGCCCAGGCCACCAACGCCGGCGGCCGCATCACCCAGGTGACGGGCGCCGTCGTCGACGTCCAGTTCGAAGGTGACCTGCCCGCCATTCTGAACGCGCTGCACACCCAGAACGAGGGCAAGACCCTGGTGCTGGAGGTGGCGCAGCACCTCGGCGAGAACACGGTGCGCACCATCGCCATGGACAGCACCGACGGTCTGGTCCGCGGCCAGGAGGTCACCGACACCGGCGCGCCGATCTCGGTGCCGGTCGGCCCGGCCACGCTCGGCCGCATCATCAACGTCATCGGCGAGCCGATCGACGAGCGCGGCCCGGTCAACGCCGAGCAGGCGTTCCCGATCCACCGCCCGGCGCCGGAGTTCGTCGAGCAGTCGACGGAAGCCCAGGTGCTGGTCACCGGCATCAAGGTCATCGACCTGCTGGCTCCGTACGCCAAGGGCGGCAAGATCGGCCTGTTCGGCGGTGCGGGCGTCGGCAAGACCGTGACCATCATGGAGCTGATCAACAACGTCGCCAAGGCGCACGGTGGCGTGTCGGTGTTCGCCGGCGTGGGTGAGCGCACCCGCGAGGGCAACGACCTCTACCACGAGATGATGGAATCGGGCGTCATCAAGACCGACGGCCCGGGCTCCAAGGTGGCCCTGGTGTACGGCCAGATGAACGAGCCGCCGGGTGCCCGCGCGCGCGTCGGCCTGACCGGCCTGACGCTCGCCGAGTACTTCCGCGACGAGGAAGGCCAGGACGTGCTGTTCTTCGTCGACAACATCTTCCGCTTCACCCAGGCGGGTTCGGAAGTGTCGGCGCTGCTCGGCCGCATCCCCTCGGCGGTGGGTTACCAGCCGACGCTGGCCACCGACATGGGTGCGCTCCAGGAGCGCATCACCTCGACCAAGAAGGGCTCGATCACCTCGGTGCAGGCCATCTACGTGCCCGCCGACGACCTGACCGACCCGGCTCCGGCCACCTCGTTCGCCCACCTGGACGCCACGACGGTGCTGTCGCGCTCGATCGCCGAGATGGCCATCTTCCCGGCCGTCGACCCGCTCGACTCGACCAGCCGCATCCTCGACCCGCGCGTCGTGGGTGAGGAGCACTACGCGGTCGCCCGTTCGGTGCAGAAGGTCCTGCAGACCTACAAGTCGCTCCAGGACATCATCGCCATCCTGGGCATGGACGAGCTGTCGGAAGAGGACAAGCTGACCGTCGCCCGCGCCCGCAAGATCCAGCGCTTCCTGTCGCAGCCGTTCCACGTCGCCGAGGTGTTCACCGGCACGCCGGGCGTGCTGGTTCCGATCGAGGAGACGATCCGCGGCTTCAAGGGCATCGTGAACGGCGACTACGACCACCTGCCCGAGGCCGCCTTCTACATGGTCGGCACCATCGACGAGGCCGTCGCCAAGGCCAAGAAGATGGCCGCCGAGGCCGCCTGATCGCCTTCCGGGCACGTTGAAACGGCAACCCCCTCCCGTCCGGCAACGGCGGGAGGGTTGGTTTAGGGAGCCAACACCCCATGGCCGATAAAGTCGAATTCGAACTCGTTTCGCCGGAGAAGCTGCTGGCTTCGCAGCCGGTGGACATGGTGGTGGTGCCGGGCAGCGAAGGTGACTTCGGTGTCCTGGCCGGCCACGCCCCGATGATCTCCACCGTCCGTCCGGGCGTCATCGACGTCTATGAGGGCGACCGGGTGGTCGACCGCGTGTTCGTCGCCGGCGGCTTCGCCGAGGTGACCGAGACGCGCTGCACCGTGCTGGCCGAGCAGGCCGTGCCGGTGGCGCAGATCGACCGTGCCAAGGTCGAGCAGGACGTCAAGAACCTGTCCGAGGATCTGGACGACGCCAAGACCGACGCCGAGCGGGCGGACGCGGAGGCGAAGCTCGCCGTTGCGCGCGCCATGCTGGACGCGGTGGGGGCGGGCGCCACGGCGCACTGACCCGCGGGCTGACCTGCGCGGGAGCGGGGCATCGCTCCCTTTGCAGAGCGCCGGTCATACCATACATTGCACGCTGGGAAGCGCGCCTCCCGATCCGTCGTGGGGCGCGTTTGCCGTTTCAGGGACCAATAACCACAACAAACGGGACAAGCGATGGCGGACCTGCACTGGCGTATCGAGGAGCTTCCGTGGGATCGGCTGGATCACGCCAAGGTCGATCCGGATCTCGTGCCGCTCATCAAGGCGGCGGCGCTGGTGGAATACAACGCCAACGACTACACCGCCTACCTGTGCAACGTCTTCCACGACGACCCGGAGTTCCAGGAACTCGCCCGCTACTGGGCCGTGGAGGAGGTGCAGCACGGCGAGGCGCTGGGCAAGTGGGCGGAGCTGGTCGACCCCTCCTTCGACTTCCAGAAGGCCGTGGCGCGCTTCCGCGCCGGCTACCGCGTGCCCATCGACCTGGACCGCTCCGTGCGCGGTTCGCGCACCGGCGAACTGATCGCCCGCTGCATGGTGGAGACCGGCACCAGCTCCTACTACGCGGCCATCGGCGACTCGGCGGAGGAACCGGTGCTGAAGCTGATCTGCCGGAACATCGCGGCCGACGAGCTGCGCCACTACAAGCTGTTCTACACGCACGCCAAGCGCTACGTGGAGAAGGAGCGGCTGTCCAAGTGGAAGCGCCTGTGGGTGGCGCTGAGCCGCATCGGCGAGACCGAGGACGACGAGCTGGCCTATGCCTTCTACGCCGCCAACGCGCCGGACGGCGTGCCCTACGACCGCAAGACCTTCAACGCCGCCTACATGCGCCGCGCCTACGGCCGCTACCGCCGCAAGCACGTGGAGCGCGCCATCGCCATGGTCTTCAAGGCCTGCGGCCTGAACCCGCAGAGCAAGGCCTACACCGTCGCCGCCAGGGGTGCGTGGTGGTTCATCGACCGCCGCGCCAGGAAGCTGGCCGCCGCGGCGTAGCACCGGAAGGGCCGTAGGTAGGGTTTTCGCCTGCGGCTCAACCCAACCTACGCGCGGCGCGCCTTTGCGATCACCTCGCGGAACTCCGCCAGCACGGCCTCGTACACCGGCCGCTTGAACGGCACGATCAGGCGGACGAGGTCGTCCGGGGCCACCCATTTCCAGGCGTCGAACTCCGGGTGCTCGGTCTCCAGGTCGATGTCGGCGTCGCTGCCGGTGAAGCGGGCGGCGACCCACACCTGCTCCTGGCCGCGCCAGCGTCCCTTCCACACCTTGCCCAGCAGGTGGTCGGGCAGGTCGTAGCGCAGCTTTTCCACCGTCTCGGCCAGGATCTCGGCGGCACCGGTGCCGATCTCCTCCTTCAGCTCGCGCAGGGCCGCCTCGTGCACCGTCTCGCCGTCGTCGATGCCGCCCTGCGGCATCTGCCACGCGTCGGTGGTGTCGCGGCGGCGCGCCACGAAGACCTCGCCGCGGGCGTTCAGCAGCATGATGCCGACGCACGGCCGGTAGGGGAGGGAGTCGCGGTCCACGGCCTTATCCTTGCTCTTGTCCTTGCTCTTGTCCCTGGTCGTGGCGTCCTTCTTGCCGCTCATCCGCCCAGACCCTTCTGAAGGTTGACGACGGCCGACACGGGGGCCAGGACGAAGCCGCGGTCCTGCAGCCCGGTCAGCCAGAGGTTGATGCGCTCCACCGTGCTCGGGTACGGGAAACCCAGGCCGACGGCGGCACCCTGCGCCTTGGCCACCGCCTCCAGTTCCTTCAGCTGGTCGTCGATGGCGCCGCGCGACAGGTCGCGGTCGATGACGCGGTCGACGAAGGCGCGCGGCACGCCGGCCTGGCCTGCGGCGGCGGCACCCTGGCTCTTCGGGTTGACGCGCGCGTCGACGAACAGCAGGCCCCGCTGCTTCAGGGTGTCCATCACCGGCTTCAGGGCATCGGCGTTGCCGGTGAACTTGCTGCCGGTGGTGGTGGTGATGCCGGTGTAGCCGGACACGCGGCTCAGCGACCATTCCAGCCGCTCGGTGTTGCGCTCGGGCGAGAGCGAGGTAAGCAGCGCGTTGGAACCGGGGTCGTCGCGCGGGAAGTTCAGCGGCTCCATGGGCACGGAGAGCATGACCTCGTGCCCCTTGCCGCGCGCCCGCTCCACCCAGCTGTCCAGCCGCTCGCCATAGGGCACGAAGGCCAGCGTCACCTGCGGCGGCAGCTTCTGGAGCGCGTTGCCGGTGGTCACGCCCGACACGCCCAGGTCGGTCATCAGGATGGCGATGCGCGGCCGCTTGTCGGCGGCCGGGAAGGGGCGGGCGTAGACCTGCCAGGGCTTGCGCCCATCCTCGGCGATGCGCGGCAGCGGGCCGGCGCGCGTCTCCTCGACGAGGCCCGGCGCCGGAGCCGGCGTCAGCGTCACGAAGGCGTCGGCCGGCGGCGCGGGGACGGCCGGCGGAGGGGGAGCCGGGGGTGCCGGGGCAGCGGCCTGCGCGGCCGGGGCCGTGGCCGGACCCGTGGCCGGCGCGGCGGGGGCGGGCTCGGCCGGGCGGGGCGGCGGGGGCGGGGTGGCGCCCTTCACGGCCACCTTCACCTGCGGGATGCCGGCCTCCCAGGCCAGCGTCGTCTCCTCGCCCTTCAGCGCCAACCAGCCGGCGGCGCCGCCCAGCAGCAGCGCCAGCACGCCGAAGGCGGCGATCAGCGCCACGGGCTTCGGCTTGCGCGGCTTGGGGGGCGGCTCGTCGAAGCCGCCGAACCCGTCCTCGGCCCAGTCGTCGCGGTGCCGCTTGCGGCGGAACGGCAGGCGCAGTCCGCCCCGCGGCAGCCATGACCGCGGGTTGAGCTTCAGGCCGAATTTCAGGCGGCCGAGCATGGCGGCTGCGTTCACCGGGGCCTCAGGATCGGGGGTCCTCGAAAATGGCACCGGCCCCGGAAAGGGGCCGGTTCACCAGATTATAGTCTAACACCGAATTCCCGCGCCATGCCGTGGACATTTGCAATCCACGGCCGGCACGGGATACCGGCCCGCCGGCGTCCTAGTTGGTGCTGGCGCGCGCCTGGAACAGCGCCACGCCGCGCAGCAGGTCCAGCGCCCGCGACAGCTGGAAGTCGAACGGCGGCTTGTTGTCGTTCGACGCCGCACCATTGGCCGGGGCACCATTGGTCGGAGCGCCGTTCGTCGGGGCGCCGTTCGCCGGTGCGTTCACGCCGTTGGCCGGCGGGGTCGCCCCGGCACCCGGCGCGCCGGGTGCGGCCGGCTGCGTGGTGGTGGCGGGCTTCGGCTTGGACGGGTCCTGCTTCACCGTGTCGTTGCGCAGCGAACCGCGCAGGTCCGCCTCGCGCCGCCGCGCCTGTCCGGCGTCCAGCTCCTCCAGCTTGGCCGGGTGCACCTCGATGTCCGGGGTGATGCCCAGCTGCTGGATCGAGCGGCCCGACGGCGTGTAGTAGCGCGCGGTGGTCAGGCGCATCGCCCCGTGGCCGGGCAGCGGGATGATGGTCTGGACCGAGCCCTTGCCGAAGGTCTGCGTGCCCAGCACGATGGCGCGCTTGTGGTCCTGCAGCGCGCCGGCGACGATCTCCGACGCCGAGGCCGAGCCGCCGTTGATCAGCACGACGACGGGCAGGCCCTTCGTCATGTCGCCCGGCTTGGCGTTGTAGCGGGTGCCCTCCTCGGTCTTGCGCCCGCGGGTGGAGACGATCTCGCCCTTCTCCAGGAAGGTGTCGGACACGGACACCGCCTGGTCCAGCAGGCCGCCGGGGTTGTTGCGCAGGTCGAGCACATAGCCCTTCAGCTTGTTGCCCTGCTCCTGCTGCAGGCTGGTGATGGCCTTCTCCAGGCCGGCCTGCGTCTGCTCGTTGAAGCTGGTGATGCGGATGTAGCCGACGTCGCCTTCCGTGCGGTAGCGCACCGACTGCACCTTGATGACGGCGCGGGTGATGCTCACCTCGAACGGCTCGGCGGTCTCGCCGCGGCGGATGGTGACCTTGATGTCGGAACCGACGGGGCCGCGCATCTTCTCCACCGCCTCGTTCAGCGTCAGGCCCATGACGGCCTCGCCGTTGAGGTGGGTGATGAAGTCGCCCGGCTGCAGGCCGGCGCGGAAGGCCGGCGTCTCGTCGATGGGGGAGACGACCTTGATCAGGCCGTTTTCCATGGTCACCTCGATGCCCAGCCCGCCGAACTCGCCGCGGGTCTGCACCTGCATGTCCTGGAAGCTCTTCTTGTTCAGGTAGCTGGAGTGCGGGTCGAGCGAGGTGAGCATGCCGTTGATGGCGGCCTCGACCAGCTGCTCGTCCGTCGCCTGCTCCACGTACTCCGCACGCACGCGCTCGAAGACGTCGCCGAAGAGGTTGAGCTGGCGGTACGTCTCGGAGGTGTTGGGACCGGCGGCGGTGACCGCGCCGATGCCGGCACCCATGAATACCAGGGCCGCGGCGTACGCGGCGCGCTTGATCATGCTCATCTAACCTTGTCCTTTCCCCTCCGGGGCGGCGGCGCCGCGCTGCGGATTGATGGGCTGGCCGTTCCTGCGCAATTCGAAATAAAGATCCGGCGAACCGTCCGCCGGCATGAGTGCAATCGGCTCTCCGGCGGTAACATGCTTGCCGACCGCGGTGTCGATCCGGCCCAATCCAGCAATGAGGCTATGATATCCATTGCTGTGTTCCACGATCAAGATTTGCCCATACCCGCGGAACGGCCCGGCGAACATCACCGATCCGGCATAGGGGGCGACGACGGCGGTACCCGGCCGCGCCGAAATGGTCAGGCCGCGGCTGGTGGCGCCGAAGCGGTCCTGCTCGCCGAAGCGGGTGACGATGCGCCCGCCGACCGGCAGCGTCAGACGGTTCCCCGCCGTGGCCGGCGCCGGGTCCGGCGCCTTCTGAACCGCCGCCTGCTGGGCCGCCGCCTCGGCCCGCGCGCGCTGTTCGGCCTCGCGCTGCTGGGCCAACTGGCGCTCGGCTTCCTTCTGCTCCGTCTCTTTCTGCTGGGCCAGCTTGCGGTCCGCCTCGCGCTGCTCGGCTTCGCGCTGCCGGGCGAGGCGGCGTTCGGCCTCCAGCCGTTCGGCCTCGCGGCGCGCCGCCGCCTCCATGGTGACCCGCCGCTCGGCCTCGATGCGGTCCATCAGCTGCTTCAGGTCGCTGGCCTGCCCGGTCAGCGCCGCCATGCGGCGGCCAACGGCGATGCGCTCCTCGTCGGTCTGGCGTGACAGTTCCTCGCGCCGCGCCACCAGGGCGGCGATCTCCTGCTGGCGGGATCCCAGCGCGTCGCGCTTGGCGACGATGCTCGTGCGCTGCCCTTCCAGCCGCTCGCGCACCTCGGCCAGCCGGTTCAGCGCGGCGGCCAGCGCGTCGGCGCGCTGGCGTAGCGCCGGCACGGTGTCGCGCAGCAGCAGGGCGGAGCGCAGCGTGTCCACCGGCCCCTCGGGCCGGGCCAGCGCCACCTCCGGCGGGATGCGCGACAGGCGCTGCAGCGCGGCCAGCAGGTGGGCGATCTGCTGGCGCTCGCCGTCCAGGCGGGTGGCCTGCTGGCGCTCCTCCTCCTCCAGCGCGCGCAGCGTGCCTTCCAGCCCGTCGAGTTCCTCTTCCTGCGCGCGCGCCTGCTCGGCGAGCCCGACGAGGCGGGCGCGCAAGTCCTCGGTTTCCTTGCGGATGGCGTCGGAGCGCTGGTCGAGTGCGCGCTGGCGGGCCTTGTCCGCCTGAATCTCCTGCTCCACGCGCTTCAGCGCCGCACCGGGGGCTTCCTCCTGCGCGTAGGCGGGAAGGGCGAGGAGGAGGAGGGCCAGGGCCAAATTCCCTCTCCCCCCTGGGGAGAGGGTTAGGGTGAGGGGGTTCGCGGGGGACCGGAAGCGCGGGCGTCGCGAGACCCCCTCACCCCGACCCTCTCCCCGGGGGGGAGAGGGAGACCGCAGGCGCTCCCCCCTGTCCATTCCCTATTCCGCGGCGGCGCGGGCGGCGGCGCCGTCGATCAGGGTGGAGCCGGTCATCTCCGCCGGCTGCGGCAGGCCCATGAGGGCGAGCAGCGTCGGCGCCACGTCGGCCAGGCGACCACCGCGCAGGCGCGCCCCGGCGGGGCCGTTGACCAGGACGAGGGGCACCTTGTCCAGCGTGTGGGCGGTGTGCGGGCCGCCGGTCTCCGGATCCTTCATCAGCTCGCAGTTGCCGTGGTCGGCGGTGACCAGCATGGTGCCGCCGGCGCGCCGCACGGCCTCCTCCAGGCGGCCCAGGCTCTGGTCCACCGCTTCCACCGCCTTGATGGCGGCCGACAGGATGCCCGAATGGCCGACCATGTCCGGGTTGGCGTAGTTCACGACCACCAAATCGTAGGTGCCGCCATCGATGGCGGCGACCAGCTTGTCCGTCACCTCGGCGGCGGACATCTCCGGCTGCAGGTCATAGGTGGCGACCTTCGGCGACGGCACCAGAATGCGGTCCTCGCCCGGATACACGCGCTCCTCACCCCCGTTGAAGAAGAAGGTGACGTGCGGGTACTTCTCGGTTTCGGCGATGCGCAACTGCTTCAGCCCGGCCTCGGAGACGACTTCGCCCAGCACCTTGGTCAGGGATTTGGGCGGAAAGATGGTCGTCAGGAAGGCGTTCAGCGCGCTCGAATACTCGACCATGCCGACGGCGGCGGCGAAGTTCACCGGCGTGCCGCGCTCGAACCCGTCGAAGGCCGGGTCCAGCAGGGCGGCCAGGATCTCGCGCGCGCGGTCGGCGCGGAAGTTGGCCATCAGGATGGCGTCGCCGTCCTTCATGCCGGTGTAGCCGTCGATGACGGTGGGCGCGATGAACTCGTCGTGCTTGCCGATGGCGTAGCTCTGCTCGATGGCCTTGATCGGGTCGGCGGCCGTCGCCTCGCCCTTGCCCTGCACCATGGCGGCGTAGGCCTTGGCGACGCGCTCCCACCGCTTGTCGCGGTCCATGGCCCAGTAGCGGCCGATGACCGTGGCGACGTTGACGCCCGGCAATTCGTGCACGTCGGCCATGAACTCGGCCACCTGATCGACGGCGGACTGCGGCGGCACGTCGCGGCCGTCGGTGAAGGCGTGCACCTCCACCGGGATGCCCTCGTGCGACAGGGCGCCGGCCAGGGCCGCCATGTGGTCCTGGTGCGAGTGCACGCCGCCCGGCGACAGCAGGCCCATCAGGTGGCAGCGCCCGCCGCTGGCCTTCAGCTTCTTGATGAGTTCCTGGAGTGCCGCGTTGCGCTCGAACTCGCCCTCGACGATGGCGTGGTCGATCATGACGAGGTCCTGCATGACCACGCGCCCGGCGCCGAGGTTCATGTGCCCGACCTCGGAGTTGCCCATCTGCCCCTTGGGCAGGCCGACCTCTTCCTCGCTGGCGTCGAGGAAGGCGGTGGGCTCGCTGCTCCACAGCCGGTCCCAGGTCGGCGTGCTGCCCTGCGCGATGGCGTTGTCCGCCCGCTCCTCGCGGTATCCCCAGCCGTCCAGGACGCACAGAACGACGGGGCGGGGACGTTTGGTCTGGGTCATCGCGGGTCCTCTTATGCCGGTCTTGGCCGATGAATTCGGTGAGGGAGAAAATGGCGCCGTTATGCCCGATGGTAAGGGTGCCCGGCGAGGATCTGTTGCGCGCGGTAGATCTGCTCCGTCAACATGCCGCGCACCAGCATGTGCGGCCACGTCATCGCTCCGAAGGCCAGCAGCAGATCGGCGCGCTGGCGCACGGCCTCGCCGTGGCCGTCGGCGCCGCCGATCAGGAACGCCAGGTCGGCCACGCCGCCGTCCCGCCACGCGCCGATGCGCTGGGCGAAGGCGGCGCTGTCCATGGTCTTGCCGCGCTCGTCCAGGGCGACGACCGTCGCCCCCGCCGGGATGGCGGCCAGAAGCAGCTCGGCCTCCTGGCGCTTCATCTCGTCGGGCGGGAGGCGCTTCTTCACCTCCACCTCCCGCAGCGTCAGCGGCCACGTCAGCCGGCCGGCGTACTCCGCGTACAGGTCACGAGCCGGGCCACCCCGGGCCCGCCCCACCGCGGCGAGCCACAGGCGCATCGCTCCGGCTCCCCCTGCCTTCAGTCCCGGTCCCGCTCAGGCGTGCAGCCGCGAGGGCTGCGCTTCGGCGCGGTTCGGCAGGTCCAGCCCCCACATCTTCTCGATGTTGTAGAAGCTGCGGACCTCCGGCCGGAACAGGTGGACGATGACGTCGCCGCCGTCGATCAGCACCCAGTCGCACTGGGGCATCCCTTCGATGTCGACACCGACGATGCCGGCGGCCTTCAGCTTGTCGCGCAGACGTTCGGCCATGGCGGCGATGTGCCGCGTGTTGCGGCCCGACGCCACGATCATGTAGTCCGCGATGCTGGTCTTGCCGGCGAGGTCGATGACGACGATGTCGTCCGCCTGGTCGTCGTCCAGGGATTTCTCGATGAGCGCCTTGAGTTCCTGGGGAACGGGCGCGGGCCGCAGGGTGGGCGCGGCCGGTTGAAGATGCGTGCTTATGGTCCTCACCTCGTGTCACTGGGGTCCCGACCCGTGGGCACGTGCCCGACGGATCGCCGTCGCCGACGCCGGATGCAGCGGGTTGCGCAGGAACGTCCATACCGGCGGAGCCGCGACGGACAGCCCCTTCGCCCGCGTCTCCGCCAATCGGAAACGGGCATAGCGCTGCGCGGCAACGCCGCCCAGCGCCCCTAGAGAATAGGTTGGACGGGCGAAGACTGCAACCGGCACCGACTCGAAGATTCGCGTCCACCTCTTCCAGCGCGGAATCTGCCGCAAATTGTCGGCTCCCATCAGCCAGACGAAGCGG
>Ga0196976_1000577_pt1 | contig 22429 bp, 18 predicted proteins | sample S3v_513CmetaG_FD_148644 | JGI IMG/M metagenome (GOLD analysis project Ga0196976, IMG submission 148644) | Soil microbial communities from Anza Borrego desert, Southern California, United States - S3+v_5-13C | ecosystem: Environmental > Terrestrial > Soil > Desert | place: USA: California...
ACCATCTCCCACTCCGGCTACATCAAGCGCACGTCCGTGTCGACCTACAAGCGACAGCGGCGCGGGGGGAAGGGGCTCAACGGTCAGAACCTCAAGGACGAGGATTTTGTCGAGCACCTCTTCATCGCCTCGACACACGACTACATCCTCATCTTCACCGAAGATGGCCGTGTATTCTGGCTGAAGGTGCACGAGATCCCGCAGCTCGGTCGGGCCACCAAGGGGAAGCCCGTCGTGAACCTCATCAACGTCTCCGCGGAAACGAAGATCTCCGCGCTGATGCCGGTGCGAGAGTTCCGTGAAGATCAGTTCCTGCTCTTCGCCACGCAAAACGGCACGGTAAAGAAGACGCGGCTCTCGGAGTACGCGAATCCGCGCTCGACGGGAATCAAGGCCGTCAAGATCGAGAACGGCGACGAGCTGATCGACGTACAGGTGACCAGCGGCACGAACGACATCGTGCTCGCCACCAGGCACGGGCTCTCGATCCGGTTCCACGAGCAGGACGTGCGCGAAATGGGCCGCGATACCACCGGCGTGAAGGGCATCGAGCTCGGTGACAAGGACGAAGTGATCGGCATGGTCGTGCTGAAGCGCGAGGCCAATCTCCTGGTCGTGACCGAGCGCGGCATGGGCAAGTGCTCGCCGATCGACGAGTACCGCGTGCAGAAGCGCGGCGGCAAGGGCATCATCACCGTGCATCGCACGGAGAAGACCGGCGACGCCGTGTCGATCAAGGAAGTGCTCCCGGACGATGAGCTCATGCTCATCACGAAGCTGGGCATGGTGATTCGCATGCCGGTGAAGGGCATCCGGGTGTCGGGGCGCAATACGCAGGGCGTGCGTCTGGTCAATCTCGAGGACGCAGACTGCGTCAACGACGTCGCGCGCGTGGTGCCTGACGATGAAGAGGAGGGCGAGGAATCGCTCGAACCCGCAGCGGCGGGCGAAGAGTAGCCTTCAGTCTCGATCCGCGGAAAAACGGCCGGGTGAATGCCCGGCCGTTTTTCATGCCCGCCAGAGTCGGGGCAGGTCCACGATCACCGTGTACGCGCCGAGGGCAGCCATGCCGAGGGTGACGACGACGCCCGCGACAAGCAGCCATCCGGCGTGACGGTACTCGCCAACGATGGCACGCCGTCGGGATGCGATGAGCATTGCGGCGAGTCCCAGCGGCAGCACCAGGGCGTTAAGCGCTCCCACCGCGATCAGGACTTTGACCGGCCGTCCGACGAAGAGAAAAACCGTCGTGGACAGCACGATGAATGCGATGGTTACCGAGCGCCAATGGCGGTCGATGGAGCGCCCAAGTGTCCGCAGGAATGACACGGATGTATATGCGGAACCAACCACGCTCGTGATTGCTGCCGCCCACATGACGAGGCCGAACAGGCGATAGCCGACGTTCCCCGCGGCCTGACGAAAGACATCCGCTGGTGGATTGGTCGCGTCGAGCGCGACGCCGCGCGCAACAACACCCAATGCGCCGAGGAACAGGATCGTTCGCATCAACGATGCGACCCCGATGGCAAGGGTCGCGGAGCGCGTGACATCTCCCAGCCTCGCTGCACCGATAATGCCGGCGTCGATCAGCCGGTGAGCGCCCGCAAACGTGATATACCCGCCCACCGTCCCGCCGACGATCGCGACGATCGAAAGTACGTCGATGTGCTCCGGCATTACCATCGCGCGCACGGCATCCCCCACCGGCGGCCGCGACGCGATCGCCACATACAACGCCAGCGCGATCATCACGAGGCCAAGGCTCTTGGCAAAACCGTCCATCGCCCGGCCGGCCTGCGGAACGACGAACACTGCGATCGCCACCACCGCACTCAGCGCGGCACCGATCAGCGGATCCATCCCGGTCAATGCATTCAGGCCGAGCCCCGTCCCGCCGATGTTTCCGATGTTGAACGCCAGCCCGCCGATGGCGACAAGGGCGGCGAGACCCCATCCGAGGCCGGGCGCAACCCGATTCGCCACATCCTGTGCATGTTGCCCGCTGACCGTCAGTACTCGCCAGATATTGAGCTGCGCGACGAGGTCGACGACGATGGACACCAGAATCGCGAAGGCGAAGCTGGCACCCAGCGATTGCGTGAAGACGGCAGTCTGCGTGAGAAACCCCGGACCGATGGCCGACGTCGCCATCAGGAAGGCGGCACCAACGAGGGTGGAACGCAATGCTTTACCGTCCATGGACCAAATGATACCTTAGGCCACCTCTCGCCCACGAGCGCGGGGTTCTATGGCCTCCCCCCTGTCTCACCCACCCTCCGGGCGCCAGTCAGCGTTTTCCCCGCTGGCTGAAGGACCGACGGAACCGCCCACCGGTCCGTCGCTGGAAATCCAGGAAGCGCTCGCGCGCGACCAGGCGGACCTGCAGCGCGAGGTCATCCTCTGGCAGCGGTGGATTCGCTACGTCGCCATCATGCTTGCCGGCGGTGCGGTGCTGCTCGGCGCGTCGGCTCAAGACCTGCCTGTGATCCCGTTGATCGTGGTCACGGCATGCTACGTCGTGTGCGTGTTCGCTACCGCGTGGATCGTGCAGCACATTCCCGCCTCGCGGCCACGCTCATGGTTGCCCGGGTTGCTCGTCACCGCGGACCTCGTGGCGGTTGGAGCGATTTTTTATCTCACCAGTATCCCGCTCGTCACGAACCGCTTTCTCATCCTGGCGACGTTGTCCGTCGCCTTGTCCGCTTTCTATTTCGGGCGCATGCTCGGGTCGTACGCCGCGGCGCTGTCGATCGCCATCTACATCGGCATTGGGAGGATGCTTCCTCCCTTCGTCCCGGGTCCGCAGGTCATCAGCCTGACCGCGAACGTCTCGCTGTTCGTGATCGTGTCAGGAGTACTGACGTACACGTTCGGGCAGTTCCGGGCGCGCATGAACAAGCTGCGACTGTTCTGCAAGATTGTAGAGGAAGGCGACCTCTCGGGAACACTGGAGCTGAGCAAAGCAAAATACCCCGACGATTTGACCTTGCTGGCGCGGAGCTTCGAGGCGATGCGCAACGGTCTGGCCGAGCAGATCGGGACCGATGCCCTCACGAGCTGCATGAACCGGCGCGCGCTGGAGTCGCGACTGCGCGCAGAATGGCGACTGGCGAAGCGCCGGCCGAACGGACAGCTCGCGCTGCTGGCCATCGACCTGGATCACTTCAAGCAGATCAACGACACGCGCGGCCATCCCGTCGGGGACATCGTCCTGCAGCAGCTTGCTGGAATCATGAAGTCCACCGCGCGCGACACCGATGCGGTCTCTCGGTTCGGCGGCGACGAATTCGTCATCCTCCTCACGGACACGGGATGGCAGGGCGCGCTGACCTTCGCGGAACGCCTGCGCAGGCGGGTAGACGACTTCACCTTCGGCCCGCCGGGCAACCCCATGACTATCACGATTTCCGTGGGGGTCGCGCTGGCCAAGGGGACGGACCCCATCACCCCGGACGAGCTCCTGAAGGAAGCCGACCGCTCGCTTTACAAGGCGAAACAGCAGGGTCGCAACAGGGTCTTCGCCTGACTCCCCTCGGCGGCAGAGCGCCGAGACAGTAGCTTCCTTGGGTGACGGCCATCACAAGTGACCTGATATCCATGGCGGACCTGACGGACGCGGCTGCCACGCTGTCCGGGGTCGCTGTGCGTACTCCGCTGCTTCCGGCGCCGTATCTGGGTGAGAACATTTTTCTCAAGCCCGAGATGCTCCAGCGGGGCGGCGCGTTCAAGCTTCGCGGGGCGTACAACTTCCTCAGCCAACTCCCGCGGGAGGTCCGCGCGCGAGGTGTCGTTGCACCGTCATCAGGCAACCACGCGCAGGCGGTTGCACTCGCTGCTCGGTTGCTCGGGGCCCCCGCGATTGTCGTCATGCCCACGACCGTCACGGCGGCAAAGCGTGGTGGGGCCGAGCGCCTTGGTGCACGTGTGGAGCTGGCGGGGACGACGACCGCCGACCGGATGTCGCGCGCGATGGAGATCGTCCAAGCCGAGGGCGCGACGCTCGTGCCGCCGTATGACGACCCGCTGATCATCGCCGGGCAAGGCACCATCGGGCTCGAGATCGCGGACGACCTGCCGGATGTGGGAACGGTGCTGGTCCCGGTGGGTGGAGGAGGGCTGAGCGCCGGCGTTTCCGCTGCGATCAAGCTGCGGCGTCCCAATGCCCGCGTCATCGGGATCGAACCGGCCGGGGCGCCGAAGCTGTCGCAAGCCCGACAGGCTGGAAAGCCAGTGAAGCTCGGGGCCACGAAGAGCATCGCGGATGGCCTCCTCGCGGTGGAGATCGGTGCGCTGACGTTCGCGCACCACCAGCAGTTCATCGACGAAATGATCCTCGTGGACGATGCGGCCATGGTGCGGGCCATGCGACTCCTGCTGGATCGCGGGAAGCTCGTGGCCGAGCCCAGCGGAGCGATTACCGTGGCCGCGCTGATGCAGCACCCGGAGCTGCAGCAGGCGCAGGGTCCGACGGTGGCAGTGCTGAGCGGTGGCAACATCGAGTGGGATGGGTTGTCGTCCACGCTGAAGTAGCCGGGGACGAGGAGGAGCGGGAACGGTGGGTGCGGGCAAGGAGCAGGCACATGTCGTGGTCGCGGATGGCGACCCTCGCGAAGCGCGCGTGCTCTCGTGGCTCCTGCGCGAGCGCGGATATGCGGTGTCGTCCGTGGTGCCCGGGGATGACCTGCTCGCGCATCTACGCACCCGACGCGTCGACCTCGTCCTGCTCGACAGCAACGGCTCGACGCAGGAAATGCTGACGCGGCTCAGGCGGGAGGATTTTGGCCGCGATGTCCTCGTCATCATTGCGGGGGGCGATAGCCCGGCCGAGGCGACGCATGCGCTCGAGCTGGGCGCGGACGACTTCATTCCCAAGCCACTGCGCACCGCGGAACTCGTCGCTCGCGTAGGGGCGCAGTTACGCGCGAGGGCCGATCTTCGCCGGATGCATGCGGCGCTGCAGTTGCGCGAACAGGAGCTGGAGCGTGCGCAAGACGACATTGCGACGACGCGCCAGCTGGTGGAAATCCTCAACGAAGTCACGGCTGACCTGAGCGCCGCGGAGATATATCGCGTCTTGGCGCGACGGGTAGCGCGCGCCCTCGATCTTCGTCACTGCTCGGTGGTCCTCGCGACCGCCGATGAACCCACAGGAACCGTCGTCGCTGCATTCGACGATCCTGCGATCAACAATCTCCAGGTACAGCTGGATCGCTACCCGGAGTTCCTCGAGGCCCTCCGCACTGGCCGTCCCCTGCTGGTACCGGACGTCCTCGAAGACGCACGCTTTGCCTCGGTGCGCGAGATGTGGAAACAGGAGGGTCGTCCCACCGCGCCGGTTCGATCAGTACTGACCATTCCATTCTCGCTCGACCGACGCCAGGGCGGCGTGTTCTTCCTGCGGACCGAGCGTGGCGAACGTACACTGAGCCCTGAAGACGCGGAGTTTGCAGAGGTGGTCATTCGTGCTGCCGTGGCCGCGATCCGGCGCGCACAGGCCCTGGAATCCACGCGTGCGGACAACAAGCGCCTCGAGGAGCTCGCGACTACCGACTCGCTGACACGGCTCCTGAACCGTCGTGCGCTGCTCGACCGCTTGAGCTCCGAGGTGGATCGTGCCCGACGCTTCAAGAGTCAGCTTTCACTCCTGATGTTCGACCTGGACAACTTCAAGCAGATCAACGATCAGCACGGACACCTCGTGGGCGACGCGGTATTGCGACAGTTCGGGGGAATCCTGGCGAGCCACGCGCGGACCATCGACATCGTCGCCAGGTACGGCGGCGAAGAATTCGTGGTGATTCTCCCGGAGACGGCGCTGGATGGCGCCGTGATATTCGCCGAGCGACTCCGCGAAACCGCGGCAGGGAACCGGTTCGACATCGGGCAGCCCCGGTCATTCCATTTGACGTGCAGCGTAGGCGTTGCCACCTTTCCCTCACCTCGCGTGGCGTCCACAGAAGACCTCTTTGCCCGCGCGGACGAGGCGCTCTATCGCGCCAAGGCCGGCGGTCGTAACCAGGTGCGCACCTAGATGAATCGTTGCCCCACGTGCGGGACCACGTACGCAGATAACTCAAAGTTCTGCACGAAAGACGGGACGAAACTGATCCCGCAGGGCGGCGGCAATCCCATGGCTGTGAGCGGCCCGCGTCCCACCGCGGCCGCCGTGCGGCCGGAACTGAAGCCCACGCCGGCGCATGCGAATCTCGTCGGTCAGACGCTCGACAAGCGTTACCGCATCGAACGGAAGCTGGGTGAAGGCGGCATGTCTTTCGTGTATCTCGGTGCCGATCTCGGGACGCAGGAGCAGTTCGCCATCAAGGTCCTCAGCGAAGCCTTGTCGCAGGACGCCAACGCGATGGCGCGGCTGCGTCGCGAGGCGGCGCTGGGGATGCGCCTGGCTCACCCGAACGTCTGCCACATCATGCGGCTTGGCGAGACGGAGGATGGACTGGTCTACGTCGTGATGCCGTACGTCAACGGCGAGATCCTCGCGGACCGGAATAATCGTCTCGGCCACATTCCCCTCGCGGATACGGCGAAATTCGTGAAGGACATGGCCGCCGGGCTGGAGGTCGCGCACGAACTGAAGATCGTGCACCGCGACCTGAAGCCCGAGAACGTGATGATCTGCCGCGCGCAGGACGGGACCGAACATGCGGTTGTGATGGATTTCGGCCTCGCCAAGGAGCGGAAGGCGGAAGGAGAACTGCAGAAGCTCACGGCGACGGGCATAATCCTCGGCACGCCGGAGTTCATGAGCCCGGAGCAGCTTCGCGGGAAGCCGCTCGACCCGCGGACGGACATCTACTCGCTGGCCCTGATGACGTACGAGATGCTCACCGGAAAGCTGCCTTTTCAGGGGCGGACGCAGCAGGAAATGATGATTGCGCGGCTTCGCAGCGATCCCATGCCCATCCGGCGCATGCGGCCGGAACTCGACATCCCGGAAGCGGTAGAAAAGGTGCTGAACAAGGCGTTGTCCAGGAATCCTGACGACCGCTATCAGACCGTGGTTGAATTCGGCGAAGCATTGTCTGTCGCCGCCGGGGGTGTCTCCGCGGAAAGTGGCCTGCTCGGAAAGTTGTTTGGTCGGTAGCGCGTTCGGGGCCGTAGCCGGAAAGCTGTTGAAGAACTCAGTAGTCGGTGTGGCAGTCGCGGTATGCGCGTTCGTTCTTCCTTCCTCCGCGCACGCGCAGTGGGGACTTTGGCCCGCGGATTCACTCCTCGCGGAAGGCCGTCTGGCGCGCGCCGAGTCGGCGTACTATGCGCAAACACGCACGCGTCCCCGCGATCCGGTTGCCCGCGCAGCCCTCGGCCGCTTCCTGGCCGCGCGCGGTGGCGTGCGCGCAGGCGCCGTGCTGCTGGAAGAGGCGCAGTTCTTTGGCGGTGATTCCGCGGCCTTGGCGCGCGCACTCGTTCCGCTGTACGAACGCCTGAGAGACTATCGGATGCTGGCCGAGTTGAAGCCAGACGTGCTGAGCGCGGTTGAGCGCCGACGGGCCGTCTGGCTTGCCCGCAGGCCGTCGGAAGCGCGTCTGCGGGACACTGTCGTTCTCCTGACCTACCGGCCGCTTGGTGACGGGCGTGGCTTCGGCACTGTCATGCTGCGGATTGGCCGAAGTGAATACGCCGCCGTCATCGATCCCCGCGTGACTGGACTGGTGCTTCCGGCCGTGGCCCGTCGCGACGTCCGTGTGTTTGGCAACCATGGCGGGCGGACAATTGCCGTCGCCGACTCGATGCGCATTGGAAGCGTCATGTTCTCCAATGTGCCGGCATCGATCGGCAGCCCCGATGAAGCCGCGCGCGTGGGGTTCGATGTCATTGCGCCGTACTATCCCGGATTCGACCCATCGAAAAACATCCTGACACTGCGACGAGTGCAGCGCCGGTCGCCGTCACCAGCGGGTTCTCGCGTGCCCGCGTTGTATACCGATGACGGTATGCGGCTGTTGCTCGGTGACAAATGGCAGGCAACGACGTCCGCGATGCCTGCGATGTTGCTCGCCACGCGCAAGTGGATCTGGGACTGGAAGCTGGGAGATGTCGTCCTGAGCAACCCATAATCGGCAGGGTATCCAGGCACATCGCACCGACCTACCGGTGGTGCTGCAGCTCCACCATCAGGCAGCGGTCCTGGACGACGTCGATTCCTGCCTTCGCAAGCCGCTCGGCAGCCTGCTCGTTCCGGATGCCCAGCTGGAACCAGACACACTTTGGTTTTTTTGCGATGATGTCATCCACGTGCGCGGGTATGTCTTTCGGACGCCGGAAGACGTCTACGAGATCCACGTCACCGGGGATGTCCGCAATTCTGCGATAGACCTTCTCGGACAGAATTTCCGTGGCATCGGGATAGTACACGGGCACAGGGATGATTTCCTTGCCGACGCGCTGTGCATACTCGGGGACGTAATACGCCGGCTGATTCGGCTCCATCTTGATGCCGAGGACCGCGATGCGTTGCGTGTCCGCAAGAATGCGGGCGATCCCCGCGTCATCCTCAATCAGATGAGTCTGCCAGTCTGTCATTAGCTTTCCACGCCGATGGTGAACTGTCTTCTGGAGATACTAATCGGATGAGAATGCTGGTTCTTGGCGCCGGGCTGCAGGGCTCGGCGTGCGCATACGACCTTCTGCAAGATCCTGACGTGACGGAGGTGCGGCTCGCGGACATCCGTCTCGATTCGCTCGAGCCCTTTCTCACGCCGTATTCGGGGAAGCGCCTGATTCCCACTCGACTGGACGTGCGTGACGAGGAAGCTGTCGGCGCGCTAATGCGCGAGTCTGATGCCGTGATGAGCGCTCTGCCGTACTATTTCAATTACGAGATGGCCGTGTGCGCCGTGGACGCAGGCGTGCACTTCTGCGACCTGGGTGGCAATACCGAGATCGTATTCAAGCAGAAGACGCTGCACGAACGCGCTCAGGCCGAAGGTTCCTCCGTGATCCCCGACTGCGGACTCGCTCCGGGGATGGTGAACATCCTCGCCGAGCATGGCATTCGACAGCTGGACGCCGTGGAAGCGGTTCGCATCTATGTGGGTGGACTGCCGCAGAATCCCGAGCCTCCCCTGAACTACCAGATCGTGTACTCGCTGGAGGGGGTGCTGGACTACTACACCACGCTTTCCTGGGTGCTGCGCGGCGGAAAACGCACTCGCGTGAAGGCACTTTCCGAGATCGAACCGGTGAAGTTCCCCGCGCCGATCGGCGAGCTCGAAGCGTTTCATACGGCGGGCGGACTCTCGACGATGGCATTCCGGTACGAAGGGCGTGTCCCGACGATGGAGTACAAGACGCTTCGCTACCCGGGCCACGCGAAGCTGATGGAATCCATTCGTGACCTGGGTCTGCTCGACATGGAACCGGTGGACGTGAAGGGGCATAAGGTGGTCCCGCGGGATGCATTCATCGCGACGGTGGGCCCGCGGCTGAAGAAGCCGAACGGCAAGGATCTCGTGGCGCTTCGGGTTACCGCGCACGGCACGAAGAACGGAAAGCCGAAGAATGTTGGCTGGGAACTGCTGGACTACTTCGATGCCGAGCGTGGAATCAGCGCCATGGAGCGCACAACGGGATTTTCGCTCGCGATCACGGGAATGATGCAGGTACGCAAGCAGGTCGCGGGGCTTGGCGTCATGACGCCGGACGAGGCGATGCCCGCGGAGCGTTACATCCAGGAGCTGGCGAAGCGCGGCATCAACATCCGCGAGATCGCCGCCTAGTCACGATAGAAGTTGGCGAGCGTGGGCCCCATGCGATCCATGGTGGCCCGCGCGCCAAAGCGGTCGCGCCCATTGTAGATGAACGCAAACGCCAGTACCTCACCATTGAGGGCGGTGACGTAACCCGTGAGAGACGCCACCGTATTCGTGGTTCCGGTCTTCGCGTGCAGGTTGCCTTGCGCCGGCGTCGCGCGCATCCGGCGGCGCATCAATTCCGACTCTCCGGCCACAGGCATCGACGCATGGAATACAGAGCCCCATGACGACTTGTGCGCATATGAGAGCAACTGCACCATGGCGCGCGCCGTGAGTGAATCCGCCTCGGACAATCCACTCCCATCAGAGACCCTGATGTCCGTGGGGCGCGTCCCCGCCTTGCTGGACAGAAACGCGCGCAGGCTCTCGAGCGCGGACTGCGACGACGCCTGTCCGCCATTGTCCCTGGCAGCGTTGCGGTAGAGCAGTTCCGCGAAGTGGTTGATGCTCTCGCGATTCATGTACGAAACCATCTGCGCCATTGGCAGCGAATGGATGACGGCCACCCTCTCGGCACCCTGTGGTGTGCTCCCGGCGCGAATGGCTCCCTCGACCTCAACTCCATTCGCTTTCAGGGACGCGAGCAGGGCACCCGCCGCGAAGGTCGGTGGCTCCTGCACCACCAGTGAGTACCGCCGCGGCGCAGAGCGCGACCCGATCGTGCCGGTGACGGTGATGCCCCCCTCATTGTTCCGCCTGGCGACCACTCGACCGCCACTGCCTCCGACAACCTTCACCGAGCTGGTGATCGGGATGGCGGTGGTTGCAGGCTCGAGTTCCACGACGGCCTGACCGTTCTCGGCACGAGCGACAATCCAGACAAGGTTCTCGTTCAGGGAGAGCGCGGACACGGGCGCCGCGTACGCCGACATGAGATAGGTCGTCTTCCACCCATGCGGAATTCGCTCGAGAGCGAACGCGCCTTCGTCGGCGATGACGTCGCCACGGACGCGGGTAATGCCGGCGCCCGCGACCTGCTTTGCCAGCGCGTCCATGGGCGACTCGCCTTGCCAGAACCGGAGTGACAACGTCGGATCGCCGCCTCCGCGCAGGAAGAGCGGTCCCTCGAGAACGCCGTTGTTCACGGGCGTGTCGCGTAGCACCTCGGTCTCGAAACGATGCGCGGGGCCGAATTTTTCGAGCGCGAGACCCGTCGTCATCATCTTCATGATGGACGCGGGCTTCAGGAGCATGTCCGGGTTCGCGGAGAACAGAGTGTCGCCGCGTGTGATCGACACCACCATGACGCCCCACACGCCGCTTCGCGTATGTGCCCCAAGCACCGACCCGAGATCGGCGGCGAGTGCCGAGGCACTGCGCGGCGAGGAGAACGATGCGGATGGCGATGCCGCGCGCGTGGTGCGCACCGGCGTCCGCGAGGTCGTGCGACGTCGCTGGGTGCGATTCTGCTGCGGCGTGGCTTTGGCGGCGCCTGCCGCCGCTTCGGCGGTCCCTTCGCCGACGCTGCGAACCGCTGGTGCGACGTCGGGCTGAGCCTGTGCACCAACGCTCGCGCCCGGCAGCATCAGGAGCGTGAGAGCGACAACGAAAACCACACCGGCACAACGTGTTGTGTGACTTGAACCACGCGTCATGGCACTACAGGGAGGCAACTCGCGTTCCAGTGGCAGGCCCGCTCAGACCCGCAGATAGATGCGTTTGCCGTGCAGGACCGCCAACACCAAAAACCAGAAGGTTACGAAGGCAAGCGCAAAGGCGAGAGACGCATTCATCGGTGACAGCCATGACGCGAAGGCCGTGCGGTAGATCGCGTTCTGCAGCGAGACGGACTGGCCGTCGAGGTTCACCTTGAGAATCGAATAGATGAGCCGAGCCATGACGGCGGATCCGACGAATGCGACCATCGGGTTCATGCCGTAGATGACGAAGGGCTTCGTCCACCAGCGCCATCCCTGCATGTCGACCAGCCAGATGATCGTCGCGAGGGAGACGCACGCCATCCCCGCAGTGAAGATGACATAGGAGCCGGTCCACAGTCCCTTGTTGATCGGAAACGACCAGTGCCACATCTGGCCGACCATCATGCCCAGCGCACCGACCGCAAACATACCAGTCAGTCGGACTGCCAGGTCCTTCGGCTGGCCGATCCAGCGACCGGCCATGTTCCCCAACAACGCGGTGCAGATGGCGCCGCTCGTGGAAAGAAATCCCTCGGGATCCCAGGTCACGCTGCCAGTCCAAAGGTGGTTGCCGAGGCCAAACCGGCTCCAGTCGAGCAGAACGCGGTCCCAGTAGCCAGCCATCGTCGTGGAGCCGCGGTCGAGCAGCAATGCGCCCGGTGTTCCGTTCGTCCCTGGCACCGGCACCACTGTCATCAGGATGCAGTACCCGAGCAGGAGGACGGCGGTGACGATGACCTGCGTCTGCAGCCGTGCACGCGTCGCGATCAACGCCGAGACGATGTAGGCAAGACCGATGCGCTGCAGCACCCCCATGATCCGCCAGTGATACAGCCGGTCGACCACCCGCTCGAGAAACGACGGATCGGGGTTTCCCGGAACGGCGCCCCACGTAAAGAACGGAAAGCCGTTGATCAGGAGGCCAAACAGAAAGATGAGCGCGCCGCGCCGCAGGATCTGTCTGCGAATTGCGGCATCGTCGTCACCGCGCGCGCGTCGCGCGCCGATGGACAGCTGGGTGGTGATGCCGACGATGAAGAGGAAGAACGGAAAGATCAGGTCCGTCGGCGTCCAGCCATGCCACTCCGCATGGCGTAGCGGCGGGTAGATCGCGCTCCAGGTGCCGGGATCATTCACCAGCAGCATCCCCGCGACCGTGAGGCCGCGGAAGACGTCGAGCGAGACGAGGCGTTCACGCATCGCGCCGTCCCGCATGGCCGCTTAGAACGGGTTGATCTGGTCGAACAAGAGCAGCAGGACGAGCAGGGTGACGATGGCGATGATCAGCGGCCCGGTGAACAGCGCGCGGAACAGCTTGTGATCGTACTTCAGGTGCATGTAGAACATCACCACGATGGCAAACTTCACCGCCGACATGATGAGCAACGCTGGCACGAAGAGCGGCGACGCGACGAACGCCGGGATGTAGTAGACCCACACCTCGACGATCGTGATGACCGTGAGGATGAGCGCCACCCACTTGTACTGTTTCCACGTGGGATGCTCGTGCACTTCGCCCATCGACGCATGATCTGCGTGGGGCGCGTCGGTGTGGCCGTGGGAATCGTGAGCCATGAAAAGGTCGGGGACCGGGAAGAGGCTTACTGGATGAGATAGACGAGCGTGAAGATCGCGATCCAGACGACGTCCACGAAGTGCCAGTACAACGCCGAGATATCCACTAGGAGCGCGTCCTTCGGACCGAGCCCCCGTTTGACATCGATGGCGTACAACGTCAGCAGCCAGAGCACACCGACCGTGACGTGCGCGCCGTGGAAGCCGGTGAGTGTGAAGAAGGTGCTGCCGAACAAGTTGGTCTTGATGGTCAGTCCTTCGTGCACGAAGGACGTGAACTCATAGGCCTGAAAGCCGAGGAAGGTGGCGCCGAGGATCGCGGTGGCCAGCAGCCATGTCTTCGAGGAGGCAAGGATGCCGGTCCAGCCCGGCTTTCCCTTGTTCTCGACAGCCGCGAGGGCGAGCACCATCGTCAACGACGACATCAAGAGTACGAACGTCGACGCCGACGTGACCGGGATGTCGAGGATCGCCGGCAGCTCGGTGGCGCAGGGTGGATTTGTCGTCGGTCCGCATGTGGTGTGCGGCATCGGCCCGTTGACGCTCCGTCCCTTGTACACGAGGTACGTCGAGATCAGCGACGTGAAGAGCATGCATTCCGACCCGATGAACGTCCAGATCGCGATCTTGCGGTGATCGAGACCGGTCGTCGTCGGAGGATGTCCCTGATGCGGATGGGGCACTGCGGTCGCAGCCATTAGTGCGCGTCCTCCAGGGGCGTCAGCAGCCAGCTGTACAGGCCCAGAGTCATCAAAGTGGCGAAGAGGATGATCAGGATGGTGGCGAGCCCCGGTCGCCCCATGTGAATGGGCAGCATGGACGCAAACATCAGGGTCATGAACAGCGCAACGAACAACGGCTTGATCGACGGATTCGGCATCGGGATGCCGAGCTCCTTCGCGCTGAGGATGCGTTGCTCGGAGTGATCGGAGTTGACGGCTCCACCGGGGGGGTTGCCAATGGCATGTGAGACATGCCCGACGTGCTTTCCAGCCACATCGACATCGATCGCGCGTTCACCTTCGCGCGTATGGGGAACGTCTGTTGTCAGTTCGGGCGACTTGATGTCCCACAGCGGATAGCGGGACGTCACGCGGGGAATCGTGGCAAAGTTGTAGTCGGGGGGCGGCGAAGGCATGGCCCACTCGAGCGTCGGCGCGCCCCAGGGATCGTTCCCCGCGCGCTGCCCACGCTTCCGGCTCACGACGAGGTTGTACACGAAGATGAGCACCGCCACGGCCTGGATGTACGCGCCGATGGAGCTCATGAGGTTGTAGATCTCGAGTCCCTGACCGGCATCGTAGACCCATGTCCGCCGCGGCATCCCCATGAGGCCCGACCAGTGCATCGGCATGAACGTCAGGTTCATCCCGATGAAGGCAAGCCAGAAATGCCAGTTGCCCAGCTTTTCGCTCATCAACCGGCCAGTGAACTTCGGGTAGTAGTAGTACACGCCGGCCCAGAGTCCCATCATCGAGCCACCGAACAGGACGTAGTGGAAGTGCGCGACGATGAAGTAGGTGTCGGTCTGCTGCAGGTCCGCCGGCGGCGAGGCGTGCATGACGCCGGAGATGCCGCCGATGGTGAAGAGCGCCACGAGCGCGATGGCAAACTTGCAGGCGACAGTGAATCGAACGTCGCCACCCCACATCGTGAAGATCCAGTTGAAGATCTTCACTCCGGTGGGAATGCCGATGAGCATCGTGGTGACGGCGAACAGCGTGTCCGCGATCGGGCCCATGCCGACCGCGAACATGTGGTGCGCCCACACCCCGAAGCCCAGGAAGGCGATAAGGATGCCGGAGTACACCATCACCGGATATCCGAACAGCGGCTTCCGTGAAAACGTGGGAAGCACCTCGGAAACCAATCCGAACGCGGGCAGGATGAGGATGTAGACCTCCGGATGGCCGAAGATCCAGAAGAGATGCTGCCAGAGCAGCGGGTCGCCGCCAGCCTGGGTCAGGTAGAAGGTGGTGCCGAAGAAGCGGTCGAACTGGAGGAACACCAGCGCGATCGTAATCACGGGGAAGGCCAGTACCAGCAGGAACTGGACGATGAACGCCATCCACGTGAAGATGGGCATGCGCATGAAATGCATGCCCGGCGCCCGCATGTTGACGATGGTGGTGATGAAGTTGAACGCCGCAGCGAGCGACGACACGCCCAGGATCTGCAGACCGAGCATCCAGAAATCGATGTTCAGGTTCTGCGAGAATTGGTACGTGGTCAGCGGCGTATAACCGAACCACCCCCCATCCGGCGCCTGGCCGATGAGCCAGGACACGTTCATGAAGATCGAGCCGAACAGGTACACCCAGTAGCTGAATGCGTTGAGCCGCGGGAACGCGACGTCACGCGCACCGATCTGCAGCGGGATGAGCAGGTTGAAGAAGGCCGCGGACAGCGGCATGACGACGAGGAAGATCATCGTCGTGCCGTGCATCGTGAACAGCATGTTGTACATCTCGGCCGATACAAGCCGGCCGTTGGGTCCCTGCAGCTGCATGCGAAGCGTCAGCGCCTCGAGTCCGCCCACCAGGAACCAGGTGAGTGACGTGTAGAGGTACAGGATGCCGATGCGCTTGTGATCGACCGTCGTGAGCCAGCTCCAGAGGCCAGTCTCCTCGTGGTACGAGGAGCCAGCGTGCACTGGAGCGTGAGCGGCGGTTGCCATTGTCGTGATGTCTCCGTTCCGTCGTTACTTCAGGGCCTGCATGTAGGCGACGATGTCCGCGACCTGTTGATCGGTGAGACCGATCGTCAGGCGGGACTTGAGGATGGGATCGTACTGACCGATCCCAAGCGTCGTCATGAGCACACCGGGCTTCATGGCGCGCGCATTCTTGATCCAGGTGGCGAGATGCCGCGTGTCGTTCGGGAACAATCCACCTGCGATCGTATTGCGGCTACCCACGTGCGTCAGATCCGGTCCTGTCTTCGCCTGAACGCCGACCAGCCCGCGGATCGTGTGGCAAAGTGCGCAGCTTCCCCTCTGGACCAGCGCCATGCCGCGCGCAGCATCGCCCACGAGCGTGGTGTCGTAGGTGATCTCCGCAGGAATTGGCGTCTGTGGCACAGTGTGCGCCGGCATCCGCTCCCGGGGGAAGCCGATGAAGCCGGCCTGCATGGCAACCGGTTGCTGTGCTCCCGGCGTCGCGGCCGTCGGCTGTCCCGTGGACGGCGTGGTCGGCCCACCCACCCCTGTCGGTTGGTTGCGCGCCGGCGCCGTGGGATTCACCTGCGACCCCGGTGGTGCGACCGGCCGAGGCGCTACGCCCGGCGGTGTGGTGGGCGTCGCGCTCGCTGGTGCAGCCGCGACACCGCCGGAAAACACCGCTGGCGCCTGCTGATGCGCGATCCAGCTGGCGAACTGCTCCGGCGTGACCGTGAACGCGCGGAAGCGCATATTCGCGTGCGAGATGCCGCAGTACTCCGCGCAGAATCCGTTGAACGCGTCTTCGGTCGTCGAATCCGGCGTGAACCAGAGATAGTTCGTCCGGTTGTTTACCAGGTCGCGCTTCCCGCCAAGCGCGGGAATCCAGAAGGAGTGCAATACGTCCTGCGTCTTCAGCGCAAAATTCACCGTGCGCCCGATGGGCAGGTACACCTCATTCGCCGTGGAGACGTTGTACTGCGGATAGCGGAACTCCCACCACCACTGGTGACCGATGACTTCCACCTGCAATGCATCCGGCGGTGCGTCTGCCTGCGTCTTGAAAATCGTCCGCACGGTCGGGATCGCGATGACCGCGAGCACCACGGCCGGGATGACAGTCCACGCAATCTCGAGCTTTGTATTGCCGTGCACCTGTTCCGGCTGGACAGGAGTGCCGGGACGATGGCGATACTTCCAGAGTGCATAGATGAGCAGCACTTCGGTGAAGACGAACACCGCGGTGCCGAGCCAGATCAGCAGCGAAAAGAGACTGCCGACGTCGCGATTGAACTCTGTGCGGGAGTGAAAAACCGAATTCGGGTTCTGCACGCACCCGGAAACGAAGGTGAGTGCGACCGTCAGCGCAGCGAGCGAACGCCGGCGCGGGCGGGAGTCAGCGGGCATGCGGTATCCTTTACCGTCAGTTCTGAGCGTCCGGCCGATGCCAGATCGCTCGGGGAAAAACACCCGACAAGCACGCGCAAGGTATGCCCCACTATAGGGCAAATCAACCGTCGGACTGACTCGTCTTCTCTTCCTTGAGCTGATGCCGCTGAATGGTCTGGGTGATCGCGATTTCCAGCTGCTGCTTGATCGCCGCCATCCCCTCGCGCATGGCCCGCACGCGCATCTGCTCGCTCGAGCCGCGCGTCATCTGCATGTTCACCGACGTGACCAGGTCTGCGATCATGCCGAACTGACCCTTGAGCTTGCCCGCCAGGGTCGGCATCTGTCGTTTGAGGTTCTGCATGATGCTGCCCGCCGGCTTGTTGTTCTTCACGGACAACGCGTACGTCTCGACGAGGCCATGAATGCGCTGCTGCAGCAGCACCGCGTCGTCCAGCGTCGTCATCTTCGCCTGTCCGGCGCCGTCGAGCCTGATTCCAGCCATTACTTCACGCGCTCCAGCTTGGGGTTCTCGCGCTGCACCCGTCCGGCGCGCGACTGTGCCTTGCCGCCCACCTGGACGACATCCGCCGTGAAATCAAAGACGCCTTTGTACGCTGCGGAACCGATGCCATAGGCATCCACGGGGACCCCTTCGTCCTCGAATTCCTGCACCCGTTCCGCATCGAAGCCCCCGGACACGACGATCTGCACCTCGCCGAACCCTTCTCCGTCAAGCGCGTTTCGAACGTTCCAGACCAACTGTGGATTGACGCCCGTCGGACGAAAATTGCCGAGCTGTCCCAGCAGTGACTTGTCCACCATGTGCTCAGACGTATCCAGCCGCACTCCCCAGAGCCGGCCGCCGAGCGCGCGTGCGACGTCGACGGCAGTCCGAGCGCCATCATTCTCGTAATCAACAAGCGCCAGGAGACGCACATCCTCGGAGATCTGTCCGGCGATCGCCTTGGTTGCGGCAACGGTGTTGCCGCCAAATGCCGAGATGAGTGAGTGCGGAATCGTCCCAACGACCCGGCCCCCCAGCAGTGACCCCTGTGCGATAGTGCACACTTCCTTCGCGCCGCCAACCATCGCAGCGAATCCATCGCCAGCCTGCGCAAGGAAATGCTCGTCACGAGCGCCGAGGAAGAAGACGGACTTTGCGCGGGCAATATCCACAATCTCCCGGATGTTGCTGCAGACCCTCGACCGATGCGACAGCACGCCCAGATAGATGTTCTCGAGGTGCGCGAACGCCGCATAGTCGCCCTCGATGGTCATGACGGTGTCCCATGACTGGATCAGGTCACCCTCGTACAGCGCATTGACGGTCAATGCGCTGAAATCGTCCACGCACAGCTTGAGAAGTGCGACCGTTTCGTCGATGCCGGAGATCCAGCCGCCATGCTTCGCCGTCACCTGCATCAGGACGCGCGGATTCTTCTTCGCCGCTTTCAGGACGCTGGCGGACATCGCCATGTACTGGTCGGAGAATTCGCCCGCTCGCAGTCGTTCGACCGGCAGCTGGAACACGGCGGGATCGAGGCGCTTGCGGCGCCGCGCCGTCATGTCGTAGCGCGCGACGGCACTGTGCCGTGTGCGCTCCCCTCCGGCTGACGCCCCGTCATCGCGTCGGGATTCAACAGGTTGTCCAGCTGTTCCCGCGACAGGAGCTTCCGCTCGAGCAGCAGCTCATACACCCCGCGTCCGGACTGCAGCGCCTCCTTGGCCACCATCGACGCATTCTCATACCCGATCGTCGGGACCAGCGCGGTCACGATCCCGATGGACTGCTCCACAAACTGCCGCATGCGGGCCGGATTGGGGGTGATCCCCTCGATGCACCGTTCACGCAGCACGATGCATGCGTTCCGCAGTGTCTCGATGCTGCGCAGCAGGCGATACGCGATGACCGGTTCGAAAACGTTCAGCTGCAGCTGACCCGCTTCGGCGGCCATGGTCACGGTCACATCGCCGCCGATGACATCGAAGCACACCTGGTTCACCACTTCGGGAATGACGGGATTCACCTTCCCCGGCATGATCGACGATCCTGGCTGCATCGGCGGCAGGTTGATCTCGCCGAGCCCTGCCCGCGGGCCCGAGCTGAGTAACCGCAGATCATTGCAGATCTTCGACAGCTTCACGGCGCATCGCTTCAGGACACCCGAGAGCTGGACAAACGCACCGGTATCGGCGGTCGCTTCGATGAGGTCGGGTGCCGTGATGAGCGACAGGCCCGCAATCCGCGCGAGGTGCGCGCGAACCGCTTCGGCATAGCCCGGTGGTGCATTGATGCGCGTGCCGATGGCGGTCGCGCCCATATTGATTTCGCGAATCAGCGCCTGGGCTTCGCTCAGCCGTTCGACGTCCTCCAGGATGGTGTGCCCGAAGGCGGTGAATTCCTGCCCGAGGGTCATCGGCACGGCGTCCTGCAACTGGGTGCGTCCCATCTTGAGATGCGGCGCAAACTCTTCGCCCTTCGCGAGAAACTTTGCGGCCAGTGACGCCATCGCCGTCCGCAACGACTCGATGCTGCCATGCAGCGCGACCTTCACCGCAGTCGGATAGACGTCGTTCGTCGACTGACTCAAGTTTACGTGATTGTTCGGATGCACCGTCGCGTAATCGCCACGCGGCTTGCCGAGCAATTCGAGCGCGCGGTTCGCGATGACCTCGTTCGCATTCATGTTGGTCGAGGTGCCCGCGCCTCCCTGGATCGCATCCACGAGAAAGTGCTCGTGGTGCCTGCCGCCGCGGATCTCCTCGGCGGCGCGGACGATCACGTCGGCAGTCGCGGGCTCCAGCAATCCAAGGTCGCGGTTGGCAAGCGCTGCGGCGGCTTTCACGGCGGCGAGCGCCTCGACCAGCGACGGGAATTCACGGATGGCAACACCGGTGATTGGAAAATTCTCCAGCGCGCGCAGCGTCTGAATTCCGTAGAGGGCGTCATCCGCAACGTCACGCTCGCCGAGGAGATCGTGTTCCTTGCGCGTCCGCGCCCCGGTGAAGCCAAGCGTGCGTCCGCGGCCAACGAGCGTGGCGTCAGTCGCGGCCAGTCGATGCGAAATCGCACGCGCAGCGCGCGCGACGAGCGCGGCATATACGCTGGGATGTTCCTTGATCATCAGCTGCAGTTGCCCGGAGGTCAGCAGATACGCCTCCGTGCGCTGGATGGCGCGCGCGGTGGTGCCATGTGGCGCGTCATCGAGAAGCACCCCTTCGCCCACCGACTCACCTGGTCCGAGGGTGACGAGCCGCACCGGACGGCCGTTGACGCTCTTCTCGATCGATACGGCGCCCGTGATGAGAATCGCCATGAACCGGCGCGGCGCCCCTTCGCTGAACAGGATTTCGTCGGACTCGAACGTGCGGGCTTCGACGAGCTTGGACAGCTGGTGGAGGGAGGATTCCGTCACGCTGGCGAGGAACTGAACCGCCCGCAGCTGGTCGCGAACCGTGGCTGACATGCGCCGCAAGGTATCTGAGGGTTGCCCACTCTGCACGGCCCGCCTATTTCCCCTGCTTCCCCCGCGCTCAGGAGCTGCCGTGTCCCCATCCAGACGTGACTTTCTCGGCGTTTCCGCCGCAGCGGCCGCCGGCCTTGCCCTGCCGAAGCTTGCGGCCGCGCTGCCACAGGGTTCAGCCCGATCGACGGCGACGCGCGTCGCCGGCCGACCGGTGCTGATTTCGTCATCCAATGGCTTCCGCACGCGGCACCCCGACGGGAGGCCGGCGATCCAGGTCGCCTACGACATGCTGGCGGGAGGGGCCGATCCACTCGACGCCGCTGTGGCGGGGGTGCAGCTGGTCGAGCTGGACCCCACCGACACGAGTGTTGGCTTGGGCGGGCTTCCGAACGCGGACGGCGTGGTTCAGCTGGACGCGAGCTGCATGCACGGCCCTTCGAAACGAGCCGGAGCCGTCTCGGCGCTGGAGGACATCGCGACACCTGCCGCAGTGGCGAAGGCGGTGATGGACCGCACCGATCACATCATGCTCACCGGCGCCGGCGCCAAGAGATTCGCCCTCGAAATGGGCTTCCGGGAGCAGAATCTCCTCACCGAAGAGACCCGGCAGATCTGGCTCCGCTGGCGGTCGCGCGTGAATGCCAATGACAACTGGCTGGACCTGCCGGATCGCGGCCGTTCCGCAGTTCCGCCCATTCAGCTACCCCGCGTGCCCGACGAGGATGCCTACCTTCACATCGACTATGATGACGCTGGCATCCCTTATACGTACGGCACCATTAACATGAACGCGGTAACCGCGACCGGAGACATCGCGTCGGTGACAACGACCAGCGGCCTGTCATGGAAAATTCCCGGGCGGGTCGGCGACTCGCCGATCATTGGAGCAGGGCAGTATTGCGATAACGAGGTCGGCGCAGCGGGATCGACGGGTCGAGGGGAGGCGAACATCAAGGTGTGCGGTGCATTCCTCGCGGTCGAGTTCATGCGCCAGGGAATGACGCCCGAGGCCGCACTCGTGAAAGTCATGGAGCGGGTGATTGCCATGACCGAGCGTCGACTCCTCGATGCGCAGGGCCGTCCGTACTTCGACCTCAGCTTCTACGCGGTGAACAAGCGGGGCGAGTACGCCGGTGCCACCGCGTACGAGGGCGGTGACTTCGCGGTGTGCGACGCGAACGGTCCGCGCGTGGAGAAAAGCGTTTTCCTGTTCAAGGGTCGGCCTTCGCGTCGCACCGGCCCCGATTCCGCTTACGTGCGCCCCGGATGATCGAAGCCGGCAGGATGTGGAACCCGGGCCCGACGGAAGTCCGCCCGGAAGTGCTGGAGGCGCTCAGCCGCCCGATGATCTTTCATCGGAGTCCCGCGATGGAAGAGCTGATGCGCCGCGTCACGACCCGCCTCGGCGCGGTCTTCGGCACGACGCGGACGGTGCACGTGCTGACCGGATCGGGCACTTCGGCGATGGAGATGTCTATCCGGTGCGGCTCGTCGCGGCGGGTGCTGTCGCTCGTGCACGGTGACTTCGGCGAGCGCTTTGCCAACATCGCGGAATGCTGCGGTCGAACAGTGCACCGCCTGAAGGCTGATGCCGGCGACGTCGTACAACTCGATCGCGTCCGCGAAGCGCTGCTGAAGGGCGAGTTCGACGCAGTGACTGCGACGCATAGCGAAACCTCCGCGGGCATCCTTGCCGACATCGCCGGTCTCGGCGCAATCGTGAAGGAGCAACCGGGATGCATGTTGCTCATCGACGCGGTCTCGAGCGCCGGCGCGGCCCCCATCGCGATGGACGAGTGGGGAGTGGACGCCGTGGTGTCGGCGTCACAGAAGGCGCTCGCGCTTCCGCCAGGGCTCGCGTTCGCGGCCGTGTCTGATCGCCTGCTGGAACGTGCGCGAGGGCTGGGTGATCGCGGCGTGTACCTCGAT